>Ga0310811_10004465_pt1 | contig 17567 bp, 9 predicted proteins | sample YCmetagenome_FD_207642 | JGI IMG/M metagenome (GOLD analysis project Ga0310811, IMG submission 207642) | Soil microbial communities from experimental microcosm in Duke University, North Carolina, United States - YC | ecosystem: Engineered > Artificial ecosystem > Soil microcosm > Unclassified ...
TCTCGCAGTTCACGGTCAGCACGGGTGCGAATACAGCCGACTTGAGTACTGAAAAAGTGATCTTTGAAGGCGATCACCCCCAGTTCAATCACAACGGCGGTACGATCGAATTTGGCCCGGATGGCTTCCTCTATATCTCCATTGGAGACGGCGGGAATGCAGATGATATCGGCCCGGGGCATGTCACGGACTGGTATACTGTCAATGCCGGGGGCAACGGGCAGGACATCTATGCCAATCTCCTGGGCAATATCCTGCGGATCGACGTCAATAGCGGCAGCCCTTATGGTATCCCAGCCGATAATCCATTTGTCGGCACCAACGCCAAACAGGAGATCTATGCCTATGGTTTTAGAAACCCTTACCGTTTTTCCTTTGATATGGGCGGCAGCCATCAGCTGTTCGCGGGCGATGCCGGTCAGTCCCTGTACGAAGAGATCGACATCGTGACAAAAGGCGGCAATTATGGCTGGAATGTAAAAGAAGGCGCTCATTGTTTCAATACCGACAATGATACCGTATTAAGGGCCAGTTGTCCTTCTACGGATTCAGCAGGCAAACCATTGATCGACCCCATCATCGAGCTGGTCAACGCAGCCAATCCGAAAGGCGGCGGTCAGGCGATCGCAATTGTCGGCGGGAATGTCTACCGGGGCAGTCTTTTACCTTCTTACCAGGGCCGGTATATTTTTAGCATCTTCTCACAGGACGGAAAACCCAATGCCAAATTATTTGTGGCGGATGGATCGGCATCCGGAACCTGGACGTATGGCGATGTGAAGTTGAAGAGTTTTCCGACAGACCTTGGCCAGTTTGTAAAGAGTATCGGCCAGGATCAAAGCGGGGAGATCTATGTTATGACCACGGGACAGCAAGGTCCGACGGGCACAAGCGGAAAGGTATATAAGCTCATTGCAGCCAAATAGTTGGAAGATGCATTTTTTCGTTTGTAAGTGCGGCCGTCGCCTATTGGAGGGCAGTTCGTCAGCGCGCAACCGCCGCCCATTTGCGGGCAATGCTGATCGCTGTCTCGAGCATATAGGGTTCCCAGCTCTCGATCCGCCAGGCAGAATGTGCAAGGGTCGATCGGTCGAGCCTTTGCCTGGCTTCGCCGTAGGAGTCTGCCGTTTCAAGAATGGCGGACAGCTCCAGCTGCTGCTGATAGAGGGTCTCGTCCTCGATGGGTGGTTGGGTTATGTCCGACAGCGGGGGCAGGAAGGAAATATCAACCGGATCGGTAAAACGGCCGGTGTTGTTCTCATTCACTATCGCTTCCATCCGCAGGAAGTCGCGATAGAATACAGTCCGCCTGTCTTCCGTCGCCAATCCGTTGCCCAATTGTTCCATTACTGCATATTTAAGGTTCGGGCAGCGATCGATAACGATCTGCAGTAAACGAAACACTTCAGGCGGTACGGAATCGTCGTGGGTATCGCGCCGCACCTTCCGCCCCGGCATGATATTGGAATCCTCCCAGCTGCCGCCCGAGATATGGATCTCCCTTACCCTGTCAAGGGGGTAAAGAGCGATCAGTTCGTCAAAGGCAATGTCGAAATTATGCAGCTGGCAGTAAAGATTGTGCAGATCGAGAATGATAAAACCGTTTGCCGGCTCAAGGAGCTCATCCAAAAACTCACCATGTTGTTTGACCTCGTCGAGGCAATAGGAAAATGCCAGGTTTTCCAGTCCTACGGGGCAACAGCAGGCGGCCTGTATGCGCTGGAGCCTGTCCTGTCCGATGGCCAGCGTGGAGGGCGTATAAGGAATATTCAGCGGTGCGCCCTGATGAAAATCCCTGCCTGTCATGAAGCCAAAATGTTCGGTAACATGGTCGAAGTGGAAAGCGGCGCTGGTTTCCTTCAATTGCTGCAACCAGGTTTCCTGCTCCGGCAGCCATTTGGCGGAGAAAAGCGAAAAAAAGACGCCATGACCGATCAGACGTCCTTCTTTGCTAAAAGCAGCCAGCAATTCCAGGAACCAGCCGGGAACTTGTCTGACCTTGAACAATGCATCGAATGACCATTCAATGGCTTCCACGCGCGACTCTTCCAGCAAGGGGAGACAGGCTGTGAGGATGTTGGTGTCCAGGTTACAGGCAACGGCAGGTAGAATGCGCGGCACGATAATAGAATTTTACAAACTAACCCATTCCACAGGCGGGGCATCCGTTTCTCATCCATTCCGGAATAGTGGTAGTAGTAGGTTCAAATGGGCGTCCGACGCCGGGACTTTTTTGTTGTTCCGCCTGTTGGTTCGGTCCGCCGGGGTTCAGGCCACTGGGCTTCGCAGACGTTTTTGTACAGGAGACGGCCGATTGTACGGCAATGCCAACGACAATCGCACTAAGCAGGGATTGGGAGAGTTTCATGTCAGTTTTTTTGAAGTAGGTTATATGCCTGACAAAGGAACGGGCAAAAACGTGGCATCGACGGGACAAAATCGCTCCCGAAAACTTCTATTTAATGTCGCTCAGTTTAGAGGGCGGCTGAGTGGCGGTCAACCTGGCGGGGGGCGGCGGACAATCGATAGCGGGCTTAAAAGACAGCTTTTTTAGTGGCAGCTGCTGGACCTGCCCCTCTCCCTCTTTTATCCGGATAAACTGCCGGGGGGCGACATTTGCAAAATATTGAACGAGCCCCGAGGCCGGCCAGCGAACTTCAAGCGTGTCGATCCGGGTCGACCGGCCGATCCCGATCTCCTGGCGTAAAGGCGAGGCGCCGAAGCTACCACCCGATGTGATGTCCCGATAGATAGTCCGGGGAATACCGTTGTCGGTGACGTGCAGGACCAACTGGGCGCCAAGGGCGGAGCGACAGGATTTGTGTCCTCCGACACCATCCGCAGAAAGCAGGACGCCGGAGGAACAGCTTCCTTCCAGCGTTATGCTGATCCAGCTGTTGTCATTCTGACCGGGGTTGATATAACAGGAATTATAATACGCATCGCCTTTGTAAGCGCCGCCAGTCTCTACAAAGATATCCTGGTCGCCATCATTGTCAAGATCGGCAATGGCCACGCCGTGGCCTTTCTGAAGGTTCCCGACGCGGGCGCTGCGGGTGACATCGGCAAAATGATGACCGTCGACATTCTTAAACAGGTGATTGGGCGAAAGCGACCTCAGATCGGGATTGCCCGTACCCAGATAGATATCCAGCCAGCCGTCGTTGTCGATATCGCCAAAATTGGAGCCCATGGCAAAGATGGGCCTATCCAGGCCAACAGCCGTGGAGACATTGGTGAAGGTGCCGTCGTGATTGTTGTGATAAAGGTACATGCTGCTGGAAGAAGGTTGTGGTAAATCCAGGGCTGAGGCAGCTTCCGAGCTTGCCAGCGACCCGCTGAACTTGTACCCGCAGGTAAAGATATCGGGCCAGCCGTCGTTGTCATAATCCCAGAACCAGGCGGGAAAAGTGTAGGTGACATCTTTATCGAGTCCCGCCGAATGGGTGACATTTTCGAACTCCGGAATACGGGTCTTCGTCCCTTTGTTCTTTAGCAGCACTTTTTTGCCGTCACGCTGGGACAGATAAATGTCGGGCCAGCCGTCCCTGTTATAATCGGCCGAAGTCACCCCTTTTACAAAACCGGCGAGACCACAGCCCGCGGCCTGCGCGACTTCGGAAAATGTTCCGTCCTGGTTGTTGATCCATAGTTGACAGGGATAGCTGTCATAGATCGATGTGCTCTCATGTCCGATGAAGACATCGGGCCAGCCGTCATTATTGAAATCGGCCCAGACGGCTGTCTGAGTGGGATGCAGAGATACTATCCCGCTTTCGACCGTGACGTCGGTGAATGTGCCGTCCCCATTATTCTTCAAAAGCGTTTTGGGCTGTTTGCCATAGGCTCCGCGCCAGCCGCCCCGAAGCATAAAGATGTCGGTAAGGCCGTCATTGTTGTAATCGACCTGCATGATGTTGAGGCTTCCTTTGATCCCGGCGATGCCGGCTGCTTTTGCCATATCAGTGAAGGTGCCATTGCCATTATTCCTGAAATAGTGCATGCCGTCTTCCGGTCCCCAGCCCCAGGAGGAAAGGACGATATCGAGATTACCGTCATTGTCGAAGTCGTCGATGATGGTGCCGCCGGCCATGCTGCGCTGATCGGCCAGGCGGAGGGGCATTGCCATGTCCTCAAAGGCTGCCAGCTTTATGGAAGAGCTGTCTGTCTCAAGTCCGGGGATAAGAAGTTTGCCTGGAACTCCTGCCGGGTATTGTCCCAGCGTCATATAAGCGAGATTGAGGAGCCAGCGCGATTCCAGGTCCGAAGGGTCGGCGCGCAGGATAGACTGATATAGCTGTATGCTTTTTTGTGTAAGATAGGGGTCGGTATAGATACCGTCGCCCTTTATTGGAAAGATACAGGAGGAGTGGTTGTGGTGGGCAAGACAGTTGTTACGTTCGCCAAGGCGCAGATAGGCCAGAGCCAGGAGTTTGCTAAGATCGGGGTTGGCAGCGGCGCCGGGCCGCGTAAGCAGATCGATCGCTTTCTGCTCCTCCCCCATTTTCATCAACGCGTCCACCTTATCCGCGATAATTGCGAGGCTATCCCGCCCCGCAGCATGGTCCGCGAGGCGGCGCCCCGCCGGCAGCCTGCCCGTTTGCAAAAGCGAATCGCAATACGCCAGCTCCGCCTCGGGACAAAAGATATCAAACCGGCTGGGGCTGGGGTGAAGCCCCTCTTCGTATACGGCACGAAGCTGCGCCAAACGGGAATGTTTATGCCAATAGCCGAGCCCGAAGGCGGTCAGTAAACTGCCCAGCAGAAGTACAAAAATGGTCAGCACTATTATTTTCTTTTGGATCATGTCGCTGCTCATTTAAATTTTAGTACCTGGAGCGAGTCGTTGTTGGCGGCAGCCAGCAGCAATGACCCGCCTTTGGCCGCCGGCAGCAGAGTCATGCTTTTTATATCCCCCTGTAAAATAAACCCATTGACTGCGCCTGAGCTGTAGCTAAAACGCCCCCTGCCATCCCCTTTCAAAAAACATCCATAGGAGGCATCATAACGTCCACGCATGACCTCAGCCTGGTATTCGTTGCCCGCGAGCAGAAGATCTACGTTTCCATCCCCGTCAAAGTCATGACAAAGGATGGCATTGACCGGGGCGAACTGCGCCTCGGCAGGCAGGGCATGAAAAACGAATTTCCCTTTGCCTTTGTTTTCCAGCCAGCCGCTGCGTGTCTCGGCACAGTATAGGCGCAGCAGGCTGTCGCCGGGCCGTTTCGTATAGATGTCGGAGAAACGGGCATGTGTATAGTCCGACGTGTACAGGAATTTCTTTTTTACAAAGGGAACCTGCTCGGCCAGTTTTTTACGGCTGACAGCGGGATAAGATGACCGGGTGCCGTCGTCGTTCTTAATATAATAACAAAAGACAGGGTCGATGCTGCCATTGCCGTCGAGGTCGGTCGCGAATAGCTCCATCGGGGTCGAAGGAGAGGCGGCATATTCGCAGTTGAGACCGAGGTTGCCGGCTACGAGGTCAAGGTCGCCATCACCATCAATATCAGCCAATGCAAGCGAGCGCCACTGACCGTGCATGTCGCCAAGACCGGTGGAAGCCGTGACCTCGGTCAATTGACCGTTGCGGCCCGGGCTGCCGGACCCGCCAGCCGCGCCCGGGAGGCCGCGGGAAGCGCTGGCGCCTGGGCTGGTATTCCGAAAAAACCGGATAGGCATCCATTCCCCGGCCAAAACAAGATCGACCTGACCATCCTTATCAAAATCCACCCACTGCGCAGCAGTGACCATTCCCGCCAGGCTCAATGCGGGGCAGACGGCAGCGGTGACGTCTGTAAAACGGCCGTGGTCGTTCTGCAACAGGAAACTTCGGGGCGAAAGCGGGAATTGTCTGGCAACGCGGCCACCCAGAAAAATATCCGGTTGCCCGTCTCCGTTGAAGTCGCCAATGCTGAGACAGCCGGCGCTGGTTTTAACGGCAGCGGGAATGGCATTACGATCCAGGGCAAAATTGCCTTTCCCGTCGTTGAGATAAAGGCGGGGAATATATTCTTCGGCATCTTCGGCAAATATGCGGTCGCCGCCGCTGACTATCAGGTCGGGGTCTCCATCGCCGTCTGCATCGAAGAAGACACAATCCATGTCTTCCTGTTGTCCCGTATTACCCGGCAGGTCCTGCTGTTTGAAACGGCCATCCCGCTGCTGGATAAAAAGATGTCCCGGATAATTAAAGGCCCCGCCGATATAAAAGTCGCTTAATCCGTCCTTGTTGACATCGGCGGTGGTTGTGAAGGGACCAAGCTGCGAATACTTTTGGGGCAGCAGGACCTGGTATGCAAAGTCGTTGTAGACATTTTCGCGATGACGGTAGTGTAAACCGGTGGTGGGGCCGGCATCGGAAAAAATAGCCAGGGGTGCGGCAGGATTATCGACGGGCGTATGATCGTTGCCGGGACCATCACCGGCCGGGCGGGTCGACGCGGAAGCGATCCGTGTCGGCCAATGCGCGTCGTGCTGTGTCAGTACCAGCAATGTATCAGCTGCCGTTCGGCCGATCTGCTGCTGACGCCCATCCGGCCATTCGACGAGTATAGAATCCGCGGCAGTCTGAGCACCCAATCCAAAGATCAGTTTCGTATCGACAGAAGAAAAATACCCGCGCACCGGGTTCTCTTCCTGGAGCTGCCGGTTGCCCGCATTATAGATCCAAACCTTTGCGCCAAAACCATGTTTGTTACCGCTGTCTCCATCGAGACGAACGGCCAGATAATGCGCAGCAGGGGCGGACTGGCCTTTTTGTATGGTATTGTTGATAAATACAAAAGCCTCCGCATCGATATTGTTCACGACAAGGTCGAGGTCTCCGTCATTGTCGAGATCGACATAGGCCGCACCACCGGACATCGATGGCAGGTCGATACCTGCGGAGGCGGATGCATCGGTGAACGTATAGTCGTGATGATTGAGATAAAGATAATTGCGAAGGTTGATATGATCCAGCGAAGCCAGCTTTTCGCGGATAAGCCGGTATTGATCCGCCTTTGTCCTGGCGCTGGCAAAGATGGTATTGCTAAAGTCGAGGAAGTCGGTGTTGATGAAATCCCTGCCGATGCCATTGGTGATGTGCATGTCTTTCCAGCCGTCGTTGTCGAAGTCGGCGAGCAGGACGCTCCAGCTCCAGTCGGTCGCGGAGATGCCGGCCATTTGTCCGATCTCGCTGAAGTAAGGGATGGGGGGTGTCGCAAAATGGCCGGAGCTGGCGGCGGGCGCGCCGGGAGCCGTCGCAGGCATATTCCCATTGTTCAGCTGCAGCGTATTTCGCACAAACTGCGGCTGATAGCCCTGGTTGCGTTCGAGCTGGTAGCGTTCGTAATTCATGAAAGAAAAAACCAGCTTCTTGCGCCGGTTCGTCTCGGGCAGCATGTCCAGCGTGACAATATCCGGAAGCCCGTCGTTGTTGATGTCAGCCGCATCGACCCCCATGCTGGAATAGCTGGTATGACGTGTGGAGACCGGGAGGCGATCGGTAAAGCTGCCATTCCTGTTGTTGAGCCAGAGCAGGTCGTCGGATACGAAGTCGTCCGCGACATAAAGATCGGGCCAGCCGTCACCGTTGAGATCGCTGGCTACTACCCCCAACCCATATCCGCAGTCGCGGATGCCTGCAGCAGAAGAAACGTCCGTAAATACAGGATGACCCAGTCCTTTGGCATCGCCGTCGTTCCGGAAAAGGCGATCGTTCGCGATGGAGTGACCGCTGAGGTCTTTGGTAAAAACAGTATTGGCGTTGGGCCCATTGAGCAGATAGTTCGTAAGATACATGTCCAGGTCTCCGTCCTTATCGTAATCGAAAAAAACGGCCTGCGTAGAATAGTCCGCCGCAGCCAGGCCATATTCCCCGGCCGACTCCTTAAAGGTGCCGTTGCGCTGATTGACAAACAGCAAATTCTTTCCCCGCTGCAGGAGATTCTTTCCGAATGCACAGATATAGATGTCATCGAATCCATCGTTGTTGATATCCACGATGCTGACACCCGTAGCCCAGACCTGCGTGGTGAGGCCGGCTTTTTCGGTGACGTCTTCGAAGCTGCCGTTGCCTTTATTGAGATAAAGACGGCAGGTCGTTTGGTTCCCTGTAAAAAAGACATCCTTTAACCCATCGTTGTTGAAATCGCCGATACCTACCCCGCCCCCCATATACCCGAACTCATCGATAAAGGAGCTGGTGGAGTCGTCCTCTTTGATCATGTTGTTAAAGTGGATGCCCGTCTCGTCGGCGGGCATCCTGCTAAACATTGCTTTATGCCGCTGGCGGTCGCAGGAGACAAAAAACAAAAGGACAAAAAGATATTCAACTTTTAACCTCAATATCCAGGGTTTTGTTTGTTTATACCACCACTTCCCAGTTTTGGGTTATTGTCGATCTCAGCCTGAGGAATGGGTAACAGCTCATCCCTGCCTGCATGGAAATAGGATAAAGGCTCGGTGGCAAAATAGCCTTTTGCCCGCCAGCGGAGGATATCGGTATTGCGAACCTCTTCGCAGGCCATCTCCGCTGTTTTCTCGTGCATGATCGCTTTGGTAATCTCGTCTTTGCTGCCTGTAGGGAACTGAGCCGTAGGATAATGCGGCATGGCCACATCGCCCCGGTCCCTGATCTGGTTGAGATAACCGATGGCGCCGGGCATGTCACCCGTCTCGTTGGCACATTCGGCCAGCATGAGCAGCACTTCGCCAAAACGGATCATACGCTGGTTGTCCCCGCCAGGATAAAAGTTGGCCTGGCTGACGCTCTGCTTGTAGATAAGCGTGTATTTGCGATAGCTTGCTTTTACCGAATCGCCACGAAGCACAGAGCCGTTGCCGTTCTGCAATGCATCAGTGAGTGTCGCTGTGCCATTGTCAAATTGATCCCCGGTCTTATAAATGGTATAGGCAAAACGAGGGTCGGTCTTTGCCGCGCCGGTCGCCGTGTTTTCATACTCGTTCAGGACCCGGTTGGAAGGAATGAGGTTACGCCAGGCAACGGGGCAAAATTCCTGGTTGCGGACCGTGGTCTGATCGGCCGTCGGTCCATCACCGGTAGAGGTAGTACCAGGCCAGTTGAAGTTGGCATCCTTTTTATCGTAAAAGGCGACCTCGAAAATGGATTCATTGTTGTACTCCGTTTCTTCCAGGAAATTGTCGTTGTAGCTGGCCGTCAGCGAATAGCCATCTGCGCCGCTCGTAGGGATCTTCAGAAGAGCTGTCTTTGCACCGGCGTAATCTCCTTTTTGCATAAGCACCCGTCCCAGCATGGCATTAGCTGCGGCATTGGTGGCGCGGCCCAGGTCGGCGCTGCCATAACCCGACTTACCGGGAAGTACGGCGGCTGCATCGGTAAGGTCCTGGATGATCTGAGTGTAGACGGCATCCGCGGCGGTGCGGGGCAGGAAATCCGATGGGGTCACTACCGGTTTGGTATATAGCGGAACGGCGCCCCACAAGGTGACCAGCTCGAAATAGGCCCAGGCTCGCAGGAACTTGGCTTCGCCGACACAGCGGTCCCGGAGGGCGGTGTTGTCCGTCACATTGGGTCCGTTGACAATGACGGTATTGGCCCGGTGAATGGTGCTGTAGAGGTTGTTCCAAACGGAGTTCATGACCGCATTCGTAGGATCGGTCGCGCCGTTGAGGATCTGGGCCCGCGGCACTTCCAGCTGTCCGCCGCCGGACGCCACGTCATCGCCGCGCAGGTCATGAATAAAGAACCATTCTCTTCCGACAAGATTGACGCTGTGGACGACGGAATAAATGGCATTGGTGCCGGCCAGCAGCTGATCGCTGGTGTTGAAATAACCGGCTACGGGCAGTGCGTTGGGGTTGGTCTTGTTCAAGTCCTTTGAACAGGAGATGACAGTCACGACAACCACGACCGCTGCGGAAAGAAATCCAATAATCAGTCTTTTATTTCTTTGCATACAGAAATGTTTTTTTTGATTAAAAACCAGCTTGTATTCCCACCTGTATTGACCTCGCGGAAGGATACTGACCATAGTCGATGCCGTTGGTCAGGGTGCCATTCTTCGAGCCGATCTCCGGGTCCCATCCTTTATAACCGGTGAAGGTCAGCAGGTTCTGTGAAGCAACATAGATCCTGAACCGGGTAACCGTATTCTTCGTCATGGAAGAAAGAACTCTTTCGGGAATATTGTAACCAAGCATGATATTTTTGAGTCTTAGATAAGAACCGTTCTCGATCCAGCGGGTGGAAGGACGGACATTCTGATTGGGGTCACCGCTGATAGCGCGCGGAATATCTGTATGCGTGTTCGTCGGTGTCCACGCATTGAGGACCCTTGTTCCCGAATTAAAGAGACGGGCCATGCCTTCTACGATGACCCTTTCGGCATTGAAGATCTTATTACCCTGAACGCCCTGGAAGAACAGAGACAGATCGAAATTATGGTAGCTGGCGCTGTAGTTGAGTGAATAAGTAAACTTCGGGATGAAACTGCCGATATAGGTGCGGTCCGCATCGGTGATGACGCCATCCGGTTTGCCATTGGGGCCGCTGAGGTCCTTGAACTTCAGGTCACCGGCAGCAGTCTTGCCGGCCACCTGGGTAGGGCTGTTGGCCACTTCGCTGGCCGACTGGAAGATCCCGCTGACCACGTAGCCATAGAAGGATTGGATGGGCTGACCCGCCACGGTATTGGTGATGGGGCCGCCGCCGCCGAAGTCCGCATCACCGCCGGCGGTGAAGGAGGCATTCTCGGAATTAAGGCTCAGTACCTTGTTGCGGATGACGCTGATCAGGCCGGACACATCCCATTTGAAATCACCCTGAGTCTGGTGATACCCCAGCTGTGCTTCGAACCCGTTGTTCTGCATGGCTGCAGCGTTGGCGATGACACCGGAATTACCAAAGCCAAAGGATGGAGGGATCGGCACGTTGATGATCAGGTTGTCGGTCTTCCGATGGAAATAGTCAGCGACAAAGGTGATCTTATTATTGAACAAACCCAGTTCCAGTCCGATGTTGAGCTGTTTGGTCTTTTCCCATTCGAGCTGGGTATTGGCGATCTGGTTATAAAATGTACCGTTGCCGAGAGGCAGGGTCTGACCAAAGGGATAGGTCGTTTGAGCAGCCTGGATCGTGGCTTGCCAGGGATAGTTGCCAAGCGTCGTGCCGTTGAGACCGGTGATACCGTAACCACCACGGATCTTCAACTCCGAGATGGCTTTTATATCGCGCATGAAATTCTCCTGGTCGACCTTCCAGCCAATGGATGCGGCGGGAAAACTTTCATACTTATGACCCGGGGCGAAGACCGAAAGGCCGTCACGGCGGATACTGGCGTTGAGCAGATATTTACCGGCGAAGTCATAGGTCAGACGGCCGACATAGGAGAGGATGAGATTTTGCTCGACCTTGTAGTTGGTATTGATATTGCTTGCGCCGTTGAGCGTCTTGATCGCATTGGTAGACTGGTTGCCGGTTGCTGTTTCGTCATCGAAATTCTGGCCTTGCCGTTCGAATACGCCTACCACGTTGAGATGATGCGCCCCAAACGTCTTATCGAAGGTCAGCTGTTGGGTGAAGAGCTTTGTGGTATAGATCTGTCTTTCATTGTTCACTGTTGCCAGAACCGCGCTGCTGGTACCGCCGTCATTATAGATGGGTGTATACTGCTGGTTCATGGCATTGGAATAATCAACTCCAAAAGTGCTGCGGAATTTCAGCCAGGGTGTGAGATTGATGTCGAGGTAGGCTGTTCCCAGCATCTTCAGTGTCTTGATCGTGGCGAACCCGATGAGAGCGGCTTCTACCGGGTTGGTTGGATCGGCGCCGTCAAAGCTGTTCAGTGGTCCCTGGAACCCGCCCGCCTTGGTTGGATCATACACGGGGATATAGGGCTGCATCCTCACGACATTGGTCAGGCGGGTACGATTGCCCTGTGTATTATCGTAGTGCTGGTTGCCCCAGGCTAAATAGAGGTTCTCACCAAAGGTGAAGACCTTGCTGAGATTGTGTTCTGAATTGATACGAAAATTGCCTCTTTCGTAGCTGGTGCCGACGGCGATGCCATCCTGGCGGAAATAGCCGGCAGACGCAAAATAACGGGACACGGAATTGCCGCCGCTGATACCGATATTATGCTGCGTGATCAGGGCATTGTTCCTGAAATACTCGTCCTGCCAGTTGGTATTGGTCTGGGCATAGGTCTGTTTTGCCCCCGCATAAATGGGCTGGTTAAAATTGGCGGGCTGGAAGCGCGGTGGGAGGCCGATGCCAGCAGCGCCATCGATGGCCCTTTCATAGGTGAGATATTGATTGGTATTGAGGAGATCTATTTTTTTCCAGGGGCTTTGCATACCGACATAAGAATCGAGGGTGACCTGCATGCGATTGTCGCGGCGGCCTTTCTTTGTGGTGATGATGATGACCCCGTTGGTAGCGCGGGAACCGTAGATGGCGGCGGCGCTGGCGTCTTTCAGCACCTGGACGGATTCGATGTCACGGGAATCGAAGCTGCTGAGGTTACCCGTGGGGAAACCATCGATGACATAAAGGGGATCGGAGGCATAGCTGATGGAGCTGATCCCTCGGATAGCAACGATGGGAGAAGTGCCGGGCGAACCATTGTTGGTGACGCTGACGCCCGCTACCCTACCCTGCAGGGCCTGGTCGACGCTGGCTACAGGCAACTCGTTGATCTGCTTGCCACTGACGGAAGCTACTGCGCCGGTTAGCGTGCTTTTCTTTTGTGTACCATAACCGATGACGATGATCTCGTTGAGCTTCGAGGCGTCGGCCTGCAGCTGGACGTTCACGGAGGCCGTTTTGCCCACTTTGTAGCTGAACAGCTTATACCCTACGATCGAGAATTCCAGCGTCTCGCCCGCCTCGGCGGTAATAGAGAAGCTGCCGTCTGCGCCGGTGGTAGTGCCCCGGGAAGTGCCCTTCACCAGGACGGAGACACCGGACAGCGGCTCGCCGGCTTCGTTGGAGACTTTGCCGGTGATGGTAGCGGTGGCGATGGTATTCGCGTCGAGGGGTAAAGGGTCATCCTTAAAGGTAAGGAGCTCATTGGCATCGTCTCCTTTCTTCATCAGGACGATCTGGTTACCGGATACCCGGTAGAAGATGTCGAGCGGCTGAAGAAGAATATCCAGCACTTCGCTGAGCCGGCGGTCCCGCGCCAGCAGGGAAACCTTCTGATGAGCCGGAATACGCTGGCTGCTGTACACGAACTTTATAGCAGCGAGCCGGCTGATCTCGGAGAGAACGACCTTCACTTCTTTTTGTTCGGCGACCAGGTTGATCTTCCGGTCCAGCACCTCCTGCCCGCTGGTAGGGGTGGCGGAAACCACTGCAGTCATGCAGCTCACAAGGACTAAAGGCAGCAATCCAATTCTCATAAACCGGTATATTAACTGGTTAAAGAATTCATTTTTTTTCATAGCTTGCAATGTTTTGTTTAAGCAATCAAGTTTTGGCAAAACGGTTCCTGCAGGGCGTTCAGCACCTGCCAGGATAGAATAGACCGGTACTGTTCGCAGCAGTATCGGTTTTCTTTATGTAGGGGATTATCCGGGTGTAGTGTTCATGATGTGAGTTTGATTATGTTTAAGAAATAACAGTTGCGTTTTACTGACAGCCATTGCTCTGGATCACCACCTGCCCATCCACGATCCAATAGTTGGCGCCGATAGCCTTGCAGATGAGGTCCAGTTTATGATAAAAAGGTTCGTTCGCAAGGTCTGCCGTGACAGTGCATTTATTCAGCAGTTCGCTGTCAAAGACGATGCCGATACCATAATATCTCCCAAGCTGGTCGAATACCTTTTCTACCGGTGTATCTTCATAGACCATGCTGTGATCTACCGTATCCGGTACCACGAAAGCCGGTTTCTCTACAAGGGTCTTTTGGAATTTTTTTATTTCGCGATGATAGACCAGCTGCTGATTGGGAGTGACGATCAGACCGTCAGGGCTGGAATCGGGCATACCTTCGACAGGTGACTGGGAAGATACGCTGATCTTTCCGGTATGCACCGTAATGCGGATAACGGTGTCCTTTTCAAACATACGTATACAGAAGGACGTTCCCAGCACGCGGGTGATGAGTTCTCCCGTCAGGACCCGGAAGGGCTTTGCGGGGTTCTTGGCGATGGCGAAATAGGCTTCTCCGGAAAGATAGACATCCCGGGTGGACGAGGTCGTGAACTTGTTTGGGTAGCTGATCCGGCTCCCGGGTGAGAGACTGATAGTGGAGCCGTCCGGTAAGTTGACGGAAAGGGGTTTATCGGAGGGGTTGTCTTTCTGGATAAGGGAACTGGCGGATGGGGCAAGGGTCATCGGGAGCGGCCCCTTGTTCGCTTGTGTCAGCCGGGGGAGGCCGTTGATCATCAACAATATGATCACAGCGGCGGCGGCCGCTGTGCCGGACAGGATGGCGATGCGGCCCCTTCTTTTTGGGGAGACGGGAAGCAGGAGCATTTCGGCTACGGGCTCAGCCTTTTTTTTCGATTGACGAATGGTAGTGAGCAGCTGCGTTATCTCGACCTGAACGTCCGCAGCGGGGATGGTCTGCTGTTCCAGCTGGATGAACTCTACGATCTGCCGGGCCTCTGCGATAATAAGATGACGGGAGGGGTTTTGTACAAGCCAGTTCTCCCAGAACAGGTTATCGATAGGGTCTTTGTGCTGGACCCACCGGATAAAGTCTTCGTCCATGACAAAGTCTGCTATATCGTACAACCGGAAATCTTTCATGCTATTGATAAGTACCCGGCGCCGCGCCGATCTACTGGGAAAAAAGAAATTATTTTTTAAGGGAATGCCGGACCTGCAATTTAGCGGGCCACAAATTCTGAATGCCAGACCGTCTTCAGCTTCTGGATCGTCTCGTGCAGCAAATTATAAACCGACTGTGTCGTAATGTTCATGAGCTCTGCGATCTGCCCATGTTCCAGGTGCTGGTAATATTTAAGATAAATGATCTCCTGCTGCCTTTTGGACAGGGTGGAAATGATCCTTTTTAGACGAATGGCCTTCTCTTCCGACAGCTGCCGTTCGATGATCATTTTTTCAATGGAGAACTCGCAGAAGAAGGTATATTCTTTTTCCAGTGTCAGGGTACCGGCATTGCGGGCAGCGCGGTGAGCGGATTTGAGGACACGATTCTTTACAGCCCGGAGCAGATAGTACTTTGGAGAAAGGATGGTGGTTGCGTTGTCCCGACGCTGCCAGAGGCTGATAAACACCTCCTGGATACAGTCTTTTACCAGCGTGGAGTCCCGATTGAAACTGGCTGCGTAGTTGTATAATTCAGCATAATACCGCTCCATGAGGAGCGCCAGCGCCTGCTCGTCGTTCTCTTGCAATCTCATAAGCAGATCGAGTTCCAGCTGGGAGGAATTATCTTTCATGTGCAGCAGTAATGGTTTTGCAATCGGTTACAATCTTACCCGAATTTAGGGAGATTTTGCTAAAAAAAAGAAATTTTTAGTACTGGGGAAAGAATTGGATAAATTTTCATTAATGAGCGCATCCTGCCCCCGGCGAAGCACCTCGTGATCGTAGGGCTGAGCCTGGAGAAAGAGTTCTGGCCCCGGGGGGAATTGGTAAAGGAGGTGATGAAGGCGGCGCCGTGAGTGAAAATATGAAGATATTTGCCAAAAACAACCCATGGTTGCACCTGTGGACATTCGCCTGATGTTACCTGAAGACCTGGACACCTTATATAAGATCAGCCGGGATGCGTACAGCTTAAATTTCGGTCACCACTGGGAGGAAGGGGGGCTGGAAGCCTATATGAACAAGGTTTTTGGCCGGGAGGTCCTGGCATTGGAACTGGCCGCGCCGGTTATACATTATTATGTTGCTTTTGTAAGCAGGCAGCCCGTAGCCTTTATGAAGCTGAACCTCCATTCCAATCTTCCCGGGGCAGACCCGGAGAAGGGGATCGAACTGGACAAGCTCTATATTCTACCTGATTATAAAGGATTTGGGATCGGGGCCCAGTTCCTTGAGCTGGCTTTCCGGGTGGCCGCAGCGACGGGAAAGGAGACCTTTTGGCTAGCGGTCATCGATACCAATACTGCGGCGATGGCTTTTTACGAGAAGGCGGGTTTTCGCCGGCACAGCACCATGCGGGTGGGATATCCAAAATTCCGGGAGGAGCTGAAGGGAATGTGGAGGATGGAAAAAAAACTTTCCGATACCCCGTAACCTTTTTGACCTCCTACAGTAATCTATAGTAGAAACCTTTTAATTTTTATCCCAGGTGCCGGAACTATCTGACGAAAAAATAATGCTGCTGGTAAAAGACGGTCATCTGTCGGAATTGACAGAGTTATTCGACCGCTACCATGTGCCATTGTATAATTTTTTCCTCCGGCTGACAATTGACAAAGCGACCAGTGAAGATCTGACACAGAACCTGTTCTACCGGGTCATCCGATACCGGCAGAGCTATCAGCCGGCTCAGGGGACGTTCCGGTCCTGGATCTACCGGATGGCGAGAAATATCCACGCAGACCACTGCAAGGAGAAGCAACGATCACCGGGGCGGTTTTCAGATCCCGGGGAAGAGGAGGAGGGGCTGGCACATCTTCCGGCCGGGTACAGCGAATCCGACTTTCAGCGGCTGGACGAAGCCCTGGCCCAGCTGCAGCCTGAACACCGGGAGGTCCTGGTCCTGAGCCGATACCAGGGCTTGAATTACGAAGAGATCTCGAAGATAAAAGACATATCAGTAGGGGCTATCAAGGTACAGGTCTACCGGGCCATCCGACAATTGAGAAGCCTTTATTTCAAACAATCTTAAGAGAAGTGAATATGCATTGCAAAGAAATACAAGCCGTGTTGATCGAATATCTTGACCAGTCGCTGGATGCCGGATTCGCGGCGGTAGTGAAAAAGCATATCGACTCCTGCGCGGCCTGTCAGCAGGAAGTGCTGGAGGTGCAGGAGCTGCTGGTGGCAATGAAAGACAGTCCTTCCCAAAAGCCCACCAATGCCCTGCGGGACAATTTCAATACGCTGTTGCAATCGGAGCTGAATATGATCTCGATGACCCATCTTCTCGAAGAGGATCCCACCGGCGGCAGCGATGAGACGGGCAGCCGTAGAAAAGACGACAGAGGCATGGCTCGCGGCGCCGGTGCAAACAGGGGCAGCGCTGCACTCCTACCCTTTTCGGGTCCCATATGGAAAGTAGCAGCCGCCATTGTCCTGCTCGTCGGCGGCGCCTGGATCGGCAGCGTCCTCCAGGAGAAAAAGGATGCAAAGCCCGACCAGCTTGCCTCCCTGCAAAAAGAAGTGAAAGAAATGAAACAGGTCTTATTGTTCTCACTGATCGACGATGAATCGGCCAGCCAGCGGATCAAGGCAGTGAGTTATACCGAAGAAATGTCCAATCCCAACCAGGACGTGATCGATGCGCTGATGAACACCCTCAATAACGACAAGAACGCAAATGTCCGCCTGGCCTCCTTATATTCCCTGGCCCGGTGGGCCGACAACCGCACGGTGCGGGACTCACTGGTCCTGTCACTGGGCAAACAGACCGAGCCGATCGTACAGATCGTACTGATCAATCTGCTGGCGGAAA
>Ga0310811_10004467_pt1 | contig 17565 bp, 15 predicted proteins | sample YCmetagenome_FD_207642 | JGI IMG/M metagenome (GOLD analysis project Ga0310811, IMG submission 207642) | Soil microbial communities from experimental microcosm in Duke University, North Carolina, United States - YC | ecosystem: Engineered > Artificial ecosystem > Soil microcosm > Unclassified ...
GCGGCCCCGTTGTGCTCAGCCTGGGCGATGACCTGCCAGAGCCGTGCGGGATAGCGGATTCCGGCCACCGCGCTGGCAACCTGCGCCGCACTGACGTACATCCTTCGCCACCTCCGAGTAAGCAGTTTCCGTGCATGCGATCGCGCGCCGACGTGACGCCGCCGCACGGGGAGCCCGGGTGAATGCTGTTCGAAAACTGAAGACCTCTTGCGACCGATTCCGTTCGATGGGATCGACGAAATCCTCGACCTGGAATATGACCTGAGTTCATGTCGAGTCGGCCCGCCTGGTCCGCGTGGTCTCAAGTCGTCCACACGACACCGGCTCCATGCCTGAGCTCCACTGCCGTATGTGACCACACCCCTACCAACGAGGTGTTGACGCGAGCGGATACCCAAAACAGGAACACGCTTGATTTACTATTCGTCGACTTTGATTGTCGATTTGATTAACGTGCCTGGCAGGGCGCATAAGACTGCGATTTCGCGACTCAGCGTGACGTGACAGTTGTCACTCGTCAGTCATTAATCGCATTGTCAACTGCATTGGCGTTTCACTTAACTCCGCAGGAAGGAGCGTTGCGCAGGCGACCGGTTCGATTCGCTGACGGCCTGAACAACGCAGACCGGTAGGCGCTCGGATGGTGGAAGGTCGGGCTGGGGAGCCTGCGGACCGAGGCGAGGGAGCCGCCAGCTCAACCGCCGTCACGGCAGTCGGCCAGTCGCGGCGAACGGCGGGATCGGCCCGTTCCATCCGGTTCGGCCGTCAGGGCCGACGAGTCAAGCCCCGCTCGGCGTCAGCCCACGTTGGACGTAGCCGTGTTCTCGTCGCAGTCAGGACCATCATCTCCAGGACTCCCGACGGTCACCACAGACATGTCCCCGACCGAATACCGCAGACGGGCGGCGAACATCGACGCCATGAACGACCGCAAGGGCCCCTCGCCGCGCCGTAGATCATGGCCCTCCTGGAGGCCGTCAGGAACCGCTCATCTCCCGGCCGAATCGTCGCGACGCTTCCCGGTCCGCTCGGCCCGCTCGGTCCGCTCGGTCCGCTCGGCCCGCAGCCGGGCCTCCTCGCGCTGAGCCTCGGCCCGGATACCGCGCTCGCGGCGCAGCCACTCCGGCTGCTCCTCCTTCAACGCCGCGATCTGGGTGGTGGTCAGCGGCTCGGTGATCTCGGCACGGGCCAGCCCGGAGATCGACACTCCCAGGCGGTCCGCGACGACCTGGCGGGGATGCGGGCCGTTGCGTCGAAGCTCGCGCAACCACTCAGGCGGATCGGCCTGCAGGGCGTCGAGCTCGTCGCGCGAGACCACCCCATCCCGGAACTCCTCGGGCGTCGCCTCGAGGTGCACGCCGAGCTTCTTCGCCGCCGTCGCGGGCTTCATCGTCTGGATCGACCTCTGCCGCGTCATATGCCCAGGATATCGGGCCCGGACCAGCCCGATAGCCTGGGCCGGTGACCGAGACGAACCACACGGGCGTCTTCCGGCTCGCTTACGTCCCAGGCGTAACGCCGGGTAAGTGGGTGCGGATGTGGGGCGAGCGCCGGCCCCGCGTCCCCCTGGAACTGGTCGCGGCCACCACGGACGAGGCGCCTGCGCTGATCCGGGCCGGCGCGGTGGACGCCGCCGTGGTCCGGCTGCCGATCGACCGGACCGGGCTCCACGTGATCCCGCTGTACACCGAGACCACCGTGGCCGTCGTCCCGAAGGATCACGTCCTCACCGCGGCCGAAGAGGCCACGGTGGCGGACCTGGCCGACGAGGTCGTCCTCCAGTCGCAGGACGACGCACTGGCCTGGCCCGGTGAGCGGCCGGGACGTGCGGCGGCGTACACCCCCGCGACGACTGCCGAGGCGATCGAGCTCGTCGCCGCGGGCGTCGGCCTGCTGGTCGTCCCCCAGTCGCTGGCCCGCCTCCACCACCGCCGGGACCTCACCTACCGACCTCTTGCCGACGCACCGGAGTCGGGAGTCGGTCTCACCTGGCCGGACGCGGAGAACTCCGAGCTGATGGAGGAGTTCATCGGGATCGTCCGCGGGCGCACCGTCAACAGCTCACGCACCCCCCGCCGGGACGGGACCCAAGCCCCGGGCACACCCGCCCCCGCGAAGAAGAGCATCGCCCCGCGCCCTGCGGCCCGGCGCCGTACCCGCCGGCGTTGAGTGCGGCCACGACCCGTCCAGGCAGGCTTCGACGGTGATGACAGCGGCGTCACTCACACCAGCCGGAACGTGGTTCCCGCCAACGTGAACGACTTACCCGCGCTTCCACGATCGGTAGCGCGCAGGTCGACGACGTGAACCCGGCCCCGCCCGTCGCTCGACGCGAACCGAACCTCCGCGTCGTCGAGCGCCAGCACCCCGTCCCGCGGTATGACGCCGAGCGCCGAGGACCACCGGCGCGAGAGGGCGGTCGGATCGGCCGCGCGCAGTTCCACCCCGGTCAGCTCGTCGACGACGTGGTTGCGCACGTGTTCGCGCCACGGCGATGCCATCGCGGTGAAGTCGTCGGGAGGATCGGAGGTGTCTAGCGAGACGATCGCGCCCCCGACGTCCGCCGGGTGCAGGTGCAGCGACCGCCAGCGCCCGCGCGGGAACTGCTCGTCGAAGTCCCCGACGATCCGCACCTGCTGTGCGGCCAGTCGCCGCCGGTGGGAGTCCAGCTCCTCGACCTGAAATACCAGCATGTAGACGCCGGGGCCGGTACGCCGCAGCTGGCGCGCCGGCGACGCGTCGTCTCGCACCGGCGCGCTGATCTCGAGGAACTGGTCGGTGCCCAGCGGGAACACCGTGCTGGAGAGGCCGAAGTCCATCACCTCGTCCTCGTGGTGGCACCGCGATAGGCCCAGGTGCTCGACGATCTGCTCGCACACCTCGTCGGGGGCGCCGGTGAGCAGGGTGATCCATCGCAGCCGGATCATCGGGTGACTGAGTGGAGGGCCGCCCCGAGGTCCTGGGTAGCCCAGGTGTGCAGGAAGAGGTTCATCAGTTGGAGCTGGGCGCGGGCGAGGAAGTCGTTGTGGAGGCGTTCGTCGAAGCGGCCGGCGTCGGGCGTGAGGTCGGGGATCTGCGCGGCTACGAGGCTGGGCGCGTCGACCATCCAGGCGAGTCCGAGCATGGCCGCGAACAGCCGGACCTGGAGCCGGAGCTCGTCGACGTCGAGAGTCGGCCCCCCGTGAGCGGCGTACTCGTCGGCGAACAGAGCGATCAGTTCGTCGTGGTGAGCGTCCCAGATGTCGGTCTCGGTCGCGCACAGCGCACCGTAGATGCCCTGCGCCACGTTCATCTGGCCGGCGCTGCCCCAATCGAGTAGCCCGGCTTCGAGCGTCCCGTCGTCGGATCGGCGGAACCAGGCGTTGTCCACGTTGGCGTTCCAGTGGCACAGCGCGATGAAGTCGGACTGGGAGTTGAGGTAGCGCTTGATCTCGCGCTCACGGACCAGGAAGGCCTGGGCCTCGGTGGCGAAACGGTCGAGGAACTCCGGCTCGCGGACGTGGTCGGGCATCAGCCGAGGGTGTTTCGCCCCGAACTCCCGGATCAGCTCGATCTTTCCGGAGAGTTCGTCTGCTGAGTACGGGATGAGGTCGTCCGTGCGCACCTGGCCGAGCTCGAAGGGGAAGCGCTCGTCGATGTGGGTGCCGAGCAGCCCGGATCTGTGTCCGGCCGCCAGCCGGGCGAGTGCGGTGATCAGAGCTCGGTAGTGGGCCCCGGGGTCGGGCAGCTTGTAGTCCTGGCACTTGTCCCGGAAGGGTTCGACGCCGTGTTCCCCGTAGGGGATCCTCTCGGTGATGAGCAGGCCTGTGGAAGTGGCCGGGTCGTAGTCGGCGAAGTAGCAGGTCGGTACCGCAACCGGGAAGTCCGAGCGCAGCGAGAGCAGCGCGAAATGTGCCTCGGGCTGCATGAGGTGGCTGAACAGCGGGCGTAGCGGGTCGCCGAAGTCGCGCGGGAACTTGACGAACAGCTCGGTGTGCAGGCCGGGCTGGTCGTGCGCGTAGGTGACGCTGAGCCAGGCCTTTCGTCCGGCGCCGCCGCCGAAGAACTCCTCGAAGCCTGTGATCGCGTTTACCTCGTTGCCCCGGTCGAGCACACCGGTCGCGCGGAAGGCCTGGGTGAGGAACTCCGGTCCCCGCTCGCGCAGCACCTCGATCGAGGAGGGGAACGACACGTTCAGATTCTCTCCCGCGACATTGCGCGGGTAGTCGGACATCGACCCGATCACATCCATCAGCCATCCCTTCCCTGCATAGCGTCTGGCAGCGAGCCGCCTGCTCGTTCTTGCCCCGGGTCAGGCATTGAGCAGCCGCTGGAGACGAGCGAGCGCGTGAATGTGCCTGATGACCATGTCCTCCGCCATGCCGGCCAGCGAGGTCCAGGGAAAAGCGTGCTGGACGGGCAGGCCGTCGTACTGCTCCCGGATCTGCGCTGCCACATCTTCCGGTGTCCCGTACCCCAGCCCCATCGGCCCGGCGGCCAGGCCTCGGCGGCGGAACTCCGCCGAGTCCACCTCGGTGGCGCGGACGTCGTAACCGGTCAGGTCGGCCTGCATCTTCGGTAGATAGCTACGCATCTGGTAGGCGTGGTGCTCCGCCACGGTCGGCCAGTCCCGCTCGGGGTCCTCACTGACGAACGCGAACAGTGCTCCGGACAGCCGCGCGGAGTCAGGATCGTGCCCACCCTCGACCAGACCCTGCCGGTAAGGCTCCATCACCTGACGGTTCAGGAACAGCAGGCCCTCCCCCAAGCGTCCGGCCCTGCGGGCACCCTCGGGGCCCGAGTACCCCATCCAGATCGGCAACCGCTCCTGCGCCGGATGCGGGAGGTGCCGCGGATCGGACCAGATCTCGCGCACTCGGCGGGCGGCCCCGTCGGTAGCGGTGTAGCGGCGGGACCGGTCCTGCCCGAACAGCTCGAACTCCTCGGTGCGGTACCCCGCACCCAGCCCCAGCTCCAGCCTGCCGCCGGATATCAGGTCCACCACCGCCGCCTCCTCGGCCAGCTGCACGGGGTGGCGCAACGGAGCGATGATGACCGCGGTCCCGATCCGGATGGTGGCGGTGCACGCCGCAACGGCGGCGGCGAACGACAGGGGCTGCGGGAGATAGCCGTCCTCGAAACGGTGGTGCTCGGAGAACCAGACCGACTTCAGGCCCAGACGCTCACCCTCCTGAACGGCCTCGAGGGTGAAGGCGTAGAGCCGCGACCAGTCCTGCCGCCACCCTGGCGGGTTGCGCAGGTCGAAATAGAGTCCGATATCCACGGATGAGCTCCTCGTGTCCGGGTTGAGGCGTCTGCCGATCTCGGCCATCGACCGGAGGATCGCGCCGTCAAGCAGTCCGCCTACGCCTCAATCCACTGCCCAGACGACGGGCAGGGTCTCCCAGGAGCGGGTGTGGAAGCGGCCCAGGTCGCGCCGGGCGGGGTTGTCCGGGTCGAGCCGCAGGCCGGGCAGCCGGGTGAACAGCGACCGCAGCCCGTATTCCATCAGCGCACGTCCGAGCGCGGCGCCGATGCAGGCGTGGATGCCGTGCCCGAACGCGACGTGCTTGCGGATCTCCTTGGGATCGCGGTCGATCCGGAAGCTGTCCGGGTCGGAGAACACCTCGGGATCGCGGTTGGCCGCGGCGAACAGCATCCGCACCTTCGCGTCCGCCGGGATCGGGCAGCCGGCCACCTCGGTCTCGGTACGGGTGTTGCGGAACAGCGCCTGCGCCGGGGACTCGAACCGCAGGATCTCCTCCACCGCCAGCCCCCACCGCTCGGGCTCGCGCTCCAGCAGTGCGCGGGCCTCGGGGTGGGTGAGCAGCAGGTGCACCCCGTTGCCGATGGCGTGGTTGACCGTGTCGCTCCCGGCCACCAGCAGCACCTGGATGCACATGATCAGCTCGGGATCGGTGAACGGCCGGTCGCCGTAGTCGGCGTGCAGCAGCCGGTTGAGGATGTCGTCCGGCGGGGTCTGTCCCCGGTCCAGGGCAGCCCGCCGCTCGGTGATGATCGCCATGAAGTACTCGGTGAACTCCATCAGCGACTGGTACGACGCCTCGTAGGCTTCCGGGTCGCCGCCGAACGCCTTGAGCGTGTCGTCGGTCCAGCGCTTGAACTTGTCCCGGTCGTCGGTCGAGACGCCGAGCATCAGCGACAGCGCCTCGATCGGGACCTGGACGGTGTAGCGGGGCACCAGGTCGACCCGGCCGTCCTCGGCGAACCCGTCGATCAGCCGGTCGCAGATCGCCGCCAGCTCCGGGCGCAGCGCCTCGATCGCCCGGGGGTTGAACGCCTGCACCACGATCCGCCGCTGCCGGGCGTGGTGCGGTTCGTCCGCCGAGATCAGCATGCCGACGCCGTCCGGCGGCTGTGCCCGCTCCGGACCGGGGCCCTGGCCGGAGGCGAACGTGTTGTGGTCCTGCACCCCGGCCAGCACGTCGGAATACCGTGAGATCGAGTAGAACTCGGCCGTCGGCCGGGCCACCAGCGGGTTGGAGTTGATCTTCTCAACCTCGACGGCGGGCAGCACGTAGCGGTGCACCGGGCAGGCCTCGCGCAGCGCGGCGAAGGCCGGGTACGGGTCGGCCCGGAATTCGGCGGCGAACGGGTCGTAGCGGTACGTGGCTCGGGCGGGAGTGTTCATCGGTACTCCAGGTCTGCGGACGGTGACTAGCTGGAGGAGGGGCGCCGATCAGATCCCTGCCGGGACAACAGGCGCGCCAGGAGCGCGGGTGCCTGCCGCAGGAGATGCAGGCCGGTCGCGGCACGTGGTAGCACGATCTCCGCGCGTCCCCGCTCGATGCCGTCGACGATCTTGCGGGCGACCGAGCCGGACGGCTCGGCCATCCGGATTCCGGTAGCGCCCCGGCGGTCCACGAGCCGCGAGACCATGGGCGAGGCCATCACCTCGTCGTACATGCCGGTGCCCTCGATGGCGCCCAGCTGCACGAGGGTCAAATGGACCGGACTGGCGCGCAGTTCTTCGCGCAGGATGCAGGTGAAGTGGGTCAGTCCGGCCTTGCTGGCCCCGTATCCCGCGAGGCGCGGGATTGCGATGACGCCTCCCAGGGACGCGATGTTCACGATGTGCCCTCGTCCGCGAGCCTCCATGCGGGGGATGACGACCCGCGCGATCTCGGCGGGTGCGGTGAGATTGACCGACATGAGCCGCACCAGCTGCTCGGTCGTGTGGTCGACGTGCGGGGCGAGGGTGGACACCGCGGCGTTGTTGATGACCACGTCGATCGGCCCGAAATCGTGCTCGATCCGCTCGATGAGTGGCGCGATCTGCGCGGTGTCGGCGAGATCGGCGGCGAACCACTGTCCGCCGGTACGGCTCGCCAGCTCGGCCAGCGCTTCCTGGTCACGGGCCACGAGCGCGACCCGCGCGCCGCGCCGGGCCAGCTCGATGGACAGATCCCGGCCCAGGCCGCGGGATGCTCCGGTGACCAGTACGCCGGCACCACGCAACGGCCCGGTCACCGTGTTCGCTCCGCCTGAGGCCTGTCCGGCGGTCATGGCTGCAGGTAACGGTCGATGACGTCGTGCATGTGCGCGATCCGCGCCTCGTAATCGCTCAGCACGAACCCGGGGAACACCCCGGTCTTCATCCCTGCTTGCTGGTGGGGAATGTTCCGCAGGTCCTGGTCCATCACCGCGCCGACGCTCTCCCCCTCTGGAACGTGCACGTTCGCTGCGTTGGGCGGCAGGTCCATGGCGTCCGGGACGCGGTGGAAGTACCACAGGTCCCAGGTCGTGTAGTCGGGGTCGGTGGGGTGCGGGCGCACCCGGAACAGCCAGTAACCGAAGGCGAAGATGTTCAGCACGATGTTCGGGAACAGCACGATGTGCCGGTCGTCGATCAGTTCGTCGTCGGTCAGGGCGGAGACGTCGAACCCGGCTCCGGTCATCGCCGGGCGGATACCGGGGATGGCCACGTCCCGGATCGAGGTGCCCTCGGGCGGGTGGAGCCCGCGCAGCGCGGCGACCATCGAGGTGTCCTCGCCGAAAGCGTTCAGCGACCACTCCATGGCATCCAGCGCCTCGTCCCAGTCCGGGGCGATCTGCGCGGCGGCGACCTCGTCGGCTACCCCGAAGGGGATGACGTAGCTGGAGTGGTCGCCGTAGAAGTAGATCGGGTAGTCGACGTTGTTGGCGAACGCCACGGACTCCGGGTGCAGGTAGCGGGCGTGGTAGGACTCCTGGAAGGCGTCCATGCCGTTCTTCCAGTTGGCGTTGTTGACCGTGCTGCGTGACGACCACCTGTACTGGCGGTCGAAGCGGTAGCGGTTCAGGATGCCCGCCACCGGCTCGAGGTGCTCGGACAGCGGGGCGGCCCGCGGGTCGAGGTTGATGAACACCCAGTCGTGGAAGCTCTCGCAGCGCACCGGGAGCAGGCGCAGCGCCGTGTCGTCGAGCGGGCTGAACCGCTCCCGTTCCGGGATCTCCTTCAGCGTGCCGTCGAGCGCCCAGGTGAAGGAGTGGTAGGGACAGCGGAGCTCGGCGGCACTGCCGCACCCGATTTTGATCTTGCGGCCGCGGTGCAGGCAGACGTTGTGGAAAGCCTGGACGGTGTCCGGCGCCGAGCGCACGATCAGGATCGACTTGGTCCCGATCTCGTATACGAGGTGGTCGCCCACGTCCGGGAGGTCCGAACGCAGGCAGGCCAGCTGCCAGACCCTGGACCACAGGTGGTCGAACTCCTCGCGCAGGAACTCCGGGCTCGTGTAGCGCTCCGGCCCGATGTGCCGCGCCGGAGCCGGTGGGCGCCGTGCGTCCGGCGCCTTGCTCCGAGCCGTCGGGGTGGTGGAGCGTTCGCGGTCGGAGACGGCCCGGTCCTGCTTGATCGTCATGCGGTCGTCCTCACGGTGTCGATGGCGGCCGACGCTAACCGCGACACCCGACGCCAGTCAAGGGAAAGTTTTCCCTTGACTGTTCAGTAGGGTTGCCGCATGGATGAGGCGACGGGCACCCGGCGGCGTCCGGACGACGTCCACCAGCGCTTACTGGACGCCGCCGAGCGGGTTTTCGTCCGCCACGGGCTCACCAAGGCCACGGTCACGCAGATCTCGCAGGAGGCGGACGTCTCGCTGTCCGTGCTCTACCGGCACTTCGACTCGAAGTACGACCTTTTCCGGGAGGCGGTGCTCACCCCGTTCCTGCGGTTTCTCGAACAGTGGACCCAGGACATCGAGGGCAGCCGGCCGCGTCCGAGCTACGAGGTGACCCGCAACCTCATCCGGGCGATCTTCGACCAGGTCGGCGAGCATCCGCACGCCCTGTCCCTCCTGCTGGCCGCGGACGTGCTCTTCGACCAGGACAGCAACGAGCGGGTGCACGCGCAGCTGAGCAGCGTTCTCGACTCGCTCAGCGTCCTGGCCGAAGGGGAAGTGCGGCGCAACGGCATGCCCGGCGCCGAGACCATCGGCCTGCACACCCGCCTGGTGTTCGGCATGACCCTCGGCGTCCTGCAGTGGCAGCCGTGGCTGCTCGGACACGACTCACCCGCCGACCGCGAGGGCACCATCGACGCCATCACCAACCTGGTGTGGCACGGAGTCGGTCGGGCTCTGGGCGAGTAGCAGCAAGGTCGTGCTGCACCCACGGCCGTCCGAGGCAAGCTCAGCCTCGAGGCGCCCTCGGGTGGCGGCCTGGCGCAACGCCCGGGTAGCTGATGTCGGACCCGGCCAGGGACTGGAGCGGCACCATCCGAGCGGGACCGGCGATGTTCGGACCTCCACCTGGTTCACATGGGCACTGGTCACGGGCCTGCCCGACGATGGCTAAACCCGCTGCTGTCGCGCCACGCCGGCGGCCAGCCGGGCGGCGGCGGCACGGCTGGGCCTGGGCGTGTGTGTCGGCTCTCGCGGGCTCAGCAGCTCATGGAAGGTCTCCGGCGTCAGCGAGGTCGCGGGCAGCGCGCCGCCCGCGACACTCGGCGGACGCAGGCCACGCAGCATGAGCGCCAGGTAGCGGGGCCAGGCGTCCGGGTGGTCCGGCTCGCTGAGCGCGACCACGTGTTGCAACGAGGTCAGGATCCACATCAGGTCGGTCTGCTCGATGTCCGCCCGGACCGCCCCCTGGGCCTGCGCCCGATCGAGCAGCTCACCCAGGATGCGCTGGCAGGTGTCACGCATCTCGTCCAACATCGGCGATCCGGACATGCCCCGGGTGAGCAGGTCGGCCAGACCCTGGTCGGTGGCGAAGAAACCGCACGCCTCCTCGAAGTAATGACTCAGGGCCTCCCAGCCATCGCTCATCGCCAGGGACCGCTCGAACGACCTGCGCCGCGCGTCGACCTGCTCCAGGTACACCGCCTCGAGAAGCTCCTCACGGCTCGGAAAGTGCCGATACAGCGTGGCGTTTCCCACACCGGCCCGTCGGGAGATCTCATCCAGTGAGGCGTCCAAGCCCTGCTCGCGCAGCACGTCGGCGGCGGAAGCCAGCAGGTTGGCCCGGTTTCGTTGGGCGTCGCTGCGCAGCGAGCTCATCGGCTTCTGCGCGAACATGCCCGCAATGGTAACGCTGGACACAGCGTTCTTCGCCGTCCACTTCCGGCTGGCGGGGAAGAAACGGGGACCCCTCCCTGTTGACCGACCTGGGACCCGTCCCCTCTTTATCGGGGACCCCTCCCTCTTTAACCGGGGACCCCTCCCCGATAGCCGTACCGAGCAGCGTCGCTCGGGCTGTCCCAGCCGAAGCGAGGTTCACCGGTGCGCACAAGCACGACCGACGAGTCCGAGTCGTCCCCTCTGCTCGAGGAGGCCGAGCGGGGCGCCGTCGCGGCGCCGACTCCGACCGCCACCCCACCGACCGCCGCCCCGCCGGCCACCACCCGCGCCCCCGATGCCGGGACCGCCCCCGAACCGGGCACACCGGCCCCGCCGTTGCCCACCAAGTGGCAACTGCCGCTGGTGGTGGTGATCGTCGGGATGTTCATGTCGGTGCTGGACATGAGCATCGTGAACGTCGCGGCGCCGGCCATCCGGGCGGACTACGGGGTGAGCAGCGAGAGCATCCAATGGATCAGCACGTCCTACAGCCTGACCGAGGGGGTCGTGGTGCCGGCCGCGGCCTGGCTGGGCATGCGGTTCGGGCTCAAGCGGGTGTACATCTGGTCGTTGATCGGGTTCACCGTCACGTCGGCGCTGTGCGGGCTGGCCGGCGACCTCGGACAGATGGTGCTGTTCCGGATCCTGCAGGCAGTCCCGGGCGGAGTCATCCCGGTGACCTGCCTGACCCTGGTCTTCCGCCTGGTGCCGCCCGAGAAACTCGGCGCCGCGATGGGGATCTTCGGGCTGGGCGTCACCGCCGCGCCGGGGGCCGGCCCGACGCTGGGCGGCTACCTGGTGGAGTACCTGGACTGGCGGCTGATCTTCTACATCAACATCCCGATCGGCATCATCGGCGTGATCGCCGCGTGGATCGTGCTGCCCGACTTCCCCGCCGAGCGTGGCAAGTCGTTCGACCTCTGGGGCTTCCTGACCATCGCGGGCAGCCTGTTCGCGCTGCTGCTGGCCCTGGAGGAGGGTTCGGACTGGGGTTGGACCGGCTACCGGGTGCTGATCCTGCTCGCGGTGGCGACCAACCTGATGGCCCTGTTCATCGTCACCGAGCTGCGCGTCGAACATCCGCTGATGAACCTGCGGGTGTTCACCTACTGGCCGTTCGTGAATTCACTGATCCTCAACGCGGCCATCTCCATCGGGCTGTTCGCCACGCTGTTCTACATCCCGGCGTTCCTGCAGAGCGCGCAGAGCCTCACTCCGTGGCACGCGGGGCTGGTGATGGCGCCCCTGGCGGTGGTGCTGATGCTGATGATGCTGATCACCGGGCGGCTCTACGACCGCTTCGGTGCGCGCTGGATGGCCGTGCTCGGTCTGTTGATCAACTCCACCGGCCTGCTGCTGCTGTCCCGGATCAACGTCGACATCGACCGGGCGGAGATCGTCATCGGCACGATGATCATGTGCGGCGGTACCGGGCTGGCCATGATGCCGATCATGACCGGAGGGATGGCCGCCGTTCCACCGCGGCTGGCGGACTACGCGAGCGGCTTCAGCACGCTCGTCCAGCGGGTGAGCGCCGGGCTGGGCCTGGCCGGGATGACCGCGATGATCACGGTGCAGCACGCGCAGATCATGGCCGACCGTTCCGGGCTGCTCTCCCCGGTCGGCGCGGACGCCGACCCGAGGGTGGCGGCCATGCAGGCGACGGGTCAACAGGGACTGCTCGGCCTGTGGCAGCAGTTGAGCAACGAGGTACAGGCCCAGACCTACAGCGACGCGTTCGTCCTGGCCGCCGCACTCACCCTGGTCGGCGCGGGCCTGGCCTTCTTCCTGCCGACCGGACGACCGGCGTCCGCAGGCGCGCCGATGGCGCACTGAGGGGGTTGTCGATGAAGAAGCGCTGGACCACCATCGCCTACCTGGCGATCGGGCTGGTCACGCTGGCGGAGACCGCCGCGTTCTCCGGCACGTACCTGCTCCACACCCGCCACTACGTCTCGACCGACAACGCCACGATCGACGGCGACGCCATAGAGATCAACGCGCCGCGTTCCGGCACGCTGCTGAACTGGTCGATCACCTCCGGTTCCACCGTGTCCGCCAACGAGGTGGTCGGCCGGATCCAGGACGTCGGCAGCGGCGCCCGGACGAAGCAGGCGATCAAGGCGCCGAGGGCCGGCACCATCGCCGTCGACAACGCTGTACCCGGCCAGTTCGTCACCGCCGGCACCAGACTCGCCACCGCCTACGACGACGTCTACGTCACCGCGCGGGTGGCCGAAGAGGACATCGGCGGCGTGCGCGCGGGCAGCCTGGTCGACATCACGGCCGACGCCTACCCCGACCACCCACTGCTCGGCCGGGTGACGGACATCCAGGTGGCGGCCGCCGGCGAGTTCACCATCTTCCCGGCCGCGGGCACCGACCCGCGCAACCCGCAGAAGATCGACCAGTACGTCCCCGTACGGATCGCACTGATCAACACCAACGGAGTCGACGTGCGGCCCGGCATGAACGTGGCCGTGGCCATCCGGCGCTCCTGACCCGGGCGGGTGCGGCCGGGAGCCACCGGCCCTGGGTCATGGAACGTGCCGCGCGGAGCGACTGTCGGTCGTTCCGCGTGCGGTTCTTCCTGGCCAAATGTGGAGCGGGCGACGGGAATCGAACCCGCGTGAATGATCTTGTTTCGCCGCATTCGAGTTGCGGGAATCGAGATCTTGTTCATAGAGGCCGATTCGGCTCGGGCCACCACCGCCGACTGGGCGACACGAAGCAGGCCACGTCACGAGCGTTCGCGGCGCTGATGCCGGCGCTCCAGGTACTCTTCGACCGCACGCCGACTGGACCGCCACATGCCATCTGAAGCGAGTTCAGCCTCGAGGCGCCCACGCGTGGCCGCCTGACGGAGCGCCCCGTAGCTGATGTCTGGGCCAGCCAGGGATTGCAGCGGCACCATCCGAGCCGGACCGGCGATGTTCGGCACGACCAGGCGCTCGAGGTTGTCCAGGACCGCCCTGGCGATCAGCTCGGCGAGCGGTCCGGAATCGCCGGCGTCGGCGCGGTTGAGCGCGTCAAGGTATCGGTCGCGCTGACGCTTGACGATGATCGCCGGCGGCCAACCGAGCCGGACGAGCACGAGGTTGAGCACCAAGCGCCCGACGCGGCCATTGCCGTCGATGAACGGATGGATCCGCTCGAATGCAGCGTGCGTAGCCGCCAGCTCGAGCGGCAGGTCGGCCGCGGTCAGTTCGTTGCGGAGGACGCGTCGCCCGAGTTCGGCGACGCCGTGAACCCAGGTGTCGAGTTGAGCCGGCACGTCGGTCCATGACGGCGGCGTCATGCCGCTGAACGGATGGATGTCGTGGCGCCGGAACCCTCCCGGGCCCTCTTGTGGTCCGGCGACAGGATCGGGCGCGACCTCCCAGACCGGGCCCATGGCCTCAGCGTGAACCTGCCGGATCTCAGTGATCGTGACCAGATCGGAGCGCTCCCAGTCAGTCGACGACAGCGCCTGCGAGTAGACCCAGCGTGCGGCGGCACCGTAACCGGTCACCTCGAGGTAGTCCTTGAGGTCTTTCGCTCCGATCGCCCGGCCCGTATCCAGCAGCGCGGTCACCTCACGCAGCACCAGCGTGTTGCCTTCGATGGCCGTGGAGTTATGCGCTTCCTCGTGCCAGATGTCGTCCCAGATTCCCGTGGCCTCTCGCGGCGAAGGCAATCCGCCGAGTCGCCGCAGCTCCTCCGCGCCTGCTTCGAACCGACGACAGATGGTGTCCCTGGTCGGCCGGCCCCGGCGCGCCACGAGGCCTCCACAAAGTTGTCACAGCACCTGGATAGCTAAAGTTAAATCACAACTACCGAGTTGTCACAGCCTGTGCCCTCGAGCAGCTAGCGAGCGTCTGGGTTGAGACCGGCGCCGAGCCGGTCCAGTGACTCCTGGAGGTGCTCGCCGAGCCGCCGGTCGGCCCGGTCGTGAGTGGACACGGTGGTCCGGTATGCGCCGACTGTGGCCACCGCGATGAGCTGGGCGAGGTCGTCGTGCTCCCGGCGGGTGCCCCGGTGCCGGCACAGTGAGTCGAGCACGGTCTGCTCGGCCAGCGCGATGTACTGCTGGTAGCGGGCGCGCAGAGCGGGCTCGTTCGACCACAGCTCCATCCGGCGGGTGGCGGTGCGGATGTGGCCGGCGTCGAAACGGCCGATGAACGACACCAGCGAGGTGCACACCGCCGCCCACTCGGACATGCCCTCGGCGAGATGGGCGTCCAGAACCCGGCCCATGGCGGCGATCTCGATCGGGAGGTCGTGGAACATCACGTCCTCCTTGGAACCGAAGTACCGGTAGAACGTCCGGGGCGAACAACCCGCGCGGGCGGCGATGGCCTCCACCGTGGTGGCCTCGAACCCGTCGCGTGCGAACAGCTCCAGCGCGACGTCGGCGATCTCCTGCATCGCGCTCTGCCGACGGCGCTCCATCAGGCTCAGCTGCGGCTCGCCCGGTGCCTGCCCCGCCGAACCCGCGCCCGGCTTCTTCGCAACGGACTTCATAGCGAGCACAATATAGCAGGCAGGCACTTATTGACACTCTGGCAGTCACTGCCTATTTTGCTCGTCATGCCTGACTGGTTCGATGACAACAGCTTCTTCCTGTCCAAGGTCAATCCCACCGCCACGGTCGACCAGCGCGAGCTGGAGGCCCTTGCGGTGCAGCTCGTCAAGGACCCGGTGATCGTCGCGGCCCGGGAGCACGCCAAGCAACGGTTCGTGATCATGGGTGGCGGTCCGGACGTCATCCCGGACGAGGCGATGGCCGACCTGGACGCCAAGCTGGACGAGTGGGCGTTCCACTACACGATCAACGCCCTGAACTCCGACTCGAACTACCCGAAGGTGCTCGGCCACGGCTACGGGCCGCCGCACGACTGGCTGGGCATGCAGGTGCCGGGCTGCCGGGGTCTTGGCACGGCCGAGAATCCGGACAACCACTACAGCTTCATCCCGATCGACGGGAACTCCCGGTTCGTGCTGCACGGGAAGGTGGTGGACGAGAACTCGGTCGGTGACTGCCCGATGTTCCTGACCTCGAACCTGTCGCAGTCGGTGAACGTGTCCTGGGTGGACTGGCGGGAGATCCCGATCGCCGAGGACGGCACCTTCACCGTCACCATCGACCCGACGCCGGCCGACGGTCGCCCGAATCATCTGCAGAGCAGCATCGACACCAAGTACCTGTTCATCCGGGACGGCCGGCAGCACTGGAACCAGATCCCGCACGCCTACCGGATCGAGCGGCTGGACCCGCCCGCCGCCCGGCCGCGCTCGGTCGAGGAGCTCACCCGGGTCGCCGCCCGGTTCATGGTCGACGACGTGCCGATGAACTTCTTCTTCAAGCAGATGATCGAGTTCCTGCCTGTCAACTCGCTGTCCGAGGTCAGCCACAGCTCTCAGTACGGCGGCATGCAGACCCAAAAGCTACTGCGCGGCAAGCTCGACCTGACCGACGACGAGGCCTACGTGCTCACCCTGGACCACGGCGGCTCGGACTACTGGGTGCTCACCCTCTACGACTGGTGGGCGATGAGCGGCAACTTCTGGAGCCGCACCAGCAGCCTGAACGACACCCAGACCATCCCGAACGACGACGGCACCACCACCTTCGTGTTCTCCATCGCCGACCCGGGAGTGCACAACTGGGTCGACGTCCTGGACCTGCACAAGACGGTGTTCCTGCAGCGCTGGCAGCTGATGCCGACCAGCGTCGGCGAGGACGGCCGGCTGTGGGCCGGGGGTGAGCCGAGCGCGACCGGCCAGTTGGTGAAGCTGGCCGATCTGAAGGACGCGCTGCCGTCCGAGACCAAGTGGGTCAGCCCGGAGGAACGCAAGAAGCAGATCGACGAGCGCTTCGCCTCGTTCAAGCGCCGCCACATCGTCTGAGCCGCACACCGCGACCCCGCAGACATCGCGAGTCCCAGCAAAGGAGCCGGACAATGACGATCGCCGAGATCGACCACCGAGGACAGTGGATCCCCCCACAGCGACCGGACTGGGTGCAACGCATCAACGAAGAAGGCGCCGGCATGGATATCGCCGGCATCGTGCCGCTGGATGAGCGGTCGCTACTGGAAACCGCCAAGAAGAACACCGGCCTGGACGACTTCGGTCCCGACGACTGGCGCGAGCCCTTCGGTATCTACATCAAGGCCCTCGAGGAGGAAGCCCAGCTCAACCTGATCGGGCGGCTGCGCACCCGCTCGGACGTGCTGATCCTGCTCGAGGGCCGGCTGCAGATCATCGACACCTACAAGCGGCACCCGGAGATCGCCGACGAACAGATCCACGAGCCGATCATCATCATCGGTCAGGGCCGGTCGGGGACCTCGCTGCTGCAGAACGTGCTGGCCGCGCATCCGGACAACGGCACCCTCATGCACTGGGAGATGATGTTCCCGTGCCCGCCGCCGGAGGCGGCCACCTACGACACCGACCCGCGTATCGCCAAGGCCCACCACCTGATCGACCAGTGGAACCGGGTCACCCCGACCTTCCCGAGCATGCACGAGCTCGGCGGGAAGATCCCGTTCGAGGACAGCGCCATGATGGCGATGAATTTCATGGCCCCCACCTGGTTGGACACCTTCGGCCAGGTACCCAGCTACGACCAGTACATCTTCGCCCAGGACACCGGGCCCGCGTTCGCCTGGCACAAGAAGGTGCTCAAGCTGCTGCAGTGGCGCAACCCGCGCAAGCGCTGGGTGCTCAAGGACCCGATGCACCTCGACCGCATCCAGCCGCTGCTCAAGGAATACCCGGACGCCAAGTTCGTCTGGCCGCACCGCGACCCGGTCCGGGCGCTGGCCTCGCTGGTCAGCATCATCGGCACCATCCACTGGGGCCGCAGCGACCATCCGTTCGCCAACGTCTCGCTGGACTACATGACTGACCCCAACATCTCCGCCCACCGGTTCGGGGCGGTCATCGACCAGATCGAATCCGGCGCCATCCCGCGCGACCAGATCTACAACTGCCTGTTCAAGGACCTGGTCAAAGACGTGATCGGGACCGTCGAGGACAT
>Ga0310811_10004470_pt1 | contig 17561 bp, 13 predicted proteins | sample YCmetagenome_FD_207642 | JGI IMG/M metagenome (GOLD analysis project Ga0310811, IMG submission 207642) | Soil microbial communities from experimental microcosm in Duke University, North Carolina, United States - YC | ecosystem: Engineered > Artificial ecosystem > Soil microcosm > Unclassified ...
CGAAGGCCAGGGGCGCCGAGTCGGTGCTGCCGCCGCAGACGATCCTGGTGCAGATCCGCGCGCTGCTGCCGAACCTGCCGCCGTCCGAGCGGCGGGTGGCGATGGCCGCGCTGTCCGATCCGGTGGGGGTGGCCGCGCGCACCATCAGCGACCTCGCGGCGTCCTGTCAGACCTCGGAGACCACGGTCGTGCGCTTCTGCCGCAGCCTCGGCCTGCGCGGCTATCCCGAGCTGCGGATCGGCCTGGCCGCCGCGGCGTCGGCGCAGGACGGGCCGGCCGCCTCCGGCTGGACCGGCCTGGGCACCGACATCGGCCCGCGCGACACCACGGCCGAGGTCGTCGGCAAGATCGGCTTCGCCGACGCGCGGGCGGTGGAGGAGACCGTCGCCCAGCTGGACCTGCACGTGTTCGACAAGGCCGTGGACGCGCTGGCCGCCGCGGACCGGATAGACCTCTACGGCTCGGGGGCGAGCGCCCTGGTGGCCCTGGACTTCCAGCAGAAGCTGGTCCGGATCGGCCGGCGGGCCAGCGCCTGGTCGGATCCGCACCTGGCGCTGACCTCCGCCGCCCTGCTGCGCCGCGGGGACGTGGCGGTGTGCATCTCGCACACCGGCGAGACGCCCGACACCCTCGCCGCGCTGCGCGAGGCGCGCGGCAACGGCGCGCTGACGATCGCGATCACCAACTTCCCGCGCTCCACCATCGCCGAGGAGGCGGACCGCGTCCTCACGACGGCCGCTCGCGAGACGACGTACCGCTCCGGCGCCATGGCCAGCCGCATCGCCGCCCTCACCGTCGTCGACTGCATGTTCGTCGCCCTCGCCCAGCGCAACCGCGCCCGCACCCTGAAGGCCCTGGAGCGCACCTACACGGCCGTGCGCAACCGGCGCATCGAGGCCGCAGACTGATCGCGGCCCCTCCTCGGTTCGCCTCGCCTCAAATCGACTCGAACCGAACCGACTCGAATCGTCTCGAATCGACTCGCCTGACGTTTCGCAGCGTGCTGTCGGCCCTCCTACGGCCCGGCGCCCGCTCCGCTCCGCGCCGGTCCTCGTACGGGGCTGCGCCTGACGGCTACCGGTGCAGAGCAGGAAAAATCGAGAGAAGTTCTGGAGCTGCCCGACGGTTCATGGTGGGACTGGGATGTGGTGACTTGGAACACCGCCCAACTACGGCTGGCTGCTGGCCTTGACCTCGCGTATCACCATGGCTCGAGGCCGTGTTCTACGATCCGCTCCTCGTCAGGTGTCCGACCTTTCTCAGATCCGGTCTTCCGGGCACCGACTTCCGACGAGAAGCTGGTTGTTGCAAGGCAGACCGGTGAGACCCCGGGCGTCGTGGTGACGTTCGAGGCCGACGGCGGTGGATCGGAACCCGTGTCCTGTCTGATCGCCGCCGAGCGTGTCGAGATTGTTCCTGGCACCGTCTTCAGGTATTGGCGCAAGGACCTGGAACCAGGACAGCGCCTCGCACCTTGGGTTCACCCTCCGGCCTGATTGCGAGTGCGCACTATCCTCACGCGTCAGTGGAGGATGGGCGGACTGACGGCTGAGTGGGCCTGAGGTTGCACGGGTCACGCGACCCTCTGCCACGCACGCAGCCGAGAATCGCCGACGGCCTGATGCCAAGACCAGGCCGGGCGGGGGCTGCGAAACGAACCCCACGCCACAAACCTCAGACCACGAACCTCACCACGCGCACCTCACCACGAACCTCGACCCTATTCGGCAGGGTCCTGATCCAGTGTCCGCAACGCCGCGCGCACCCTTCCGTCGCCGGCCGCCAGCGCGGCGCGCGCCCTGTCGCTGTCGACGCCCGCGATCAGGGCGACGATCGCCGTCTTCACCTCGCCGTTCGCGTCCTCGAGCGCCCGCGCGCACTCCTCCTCGGGCTCGCCGGAGGCCTCGGTCAGGATCGTCAGGACCCTGCCGCGCAGCTTCGCGTTCACGGCGTTCATCTCGACCATCAGGTTCGAGTAGGTCCGCCCGAGTGCCACCATCAGCGCCGTCGAAAGGCTGTTGAGCACCAGCTTCTGCGCCGTGCCCGCCTTGAGCCGGGTGCTGCCGGCCACCGCCTCGGGGCCGGTGTCGACCGCGAGGTGCACGTCGGCGTCCGGCGCCAGTTCGGCCCGCGGGTTGGCGCTCACCAGCACCGCGTACGCGCCGACCGCCCGGGCCGCGCGCAGCGCGCCGCCGACGTAGGGCGTGCGGCCTGACGCGGTCAGCCCGACCACGATGTCCCCGGCGCCGACCGCGGCGGCCTCCTGCGCGCCCCGCTCCGGGTCGTCCTCGACGTTCTCGGTCGGCCGGGCCAGCGCGGCCGCGCCGCCGGCGTGGTGCGCGACCACGATGTCGGGCGCGAGGCCGAAGGTCGGGATCAGCTCGGCCGCGTCCATCACCGCGAGCCGGCCCGAGGTGCCCGCGCCGAAGTAGTGCATGCGGCCGCCGGCCGCGAGCCGCCGCGCCGCCTCGTCGACGACGAAGGCGAGCTGCGGCAGCACGGCGCGCACCGCGTCCGGCAGGACCCTGTCCTCGTCGTTGAGCATCTGCAGCACTTCGAGCGTCGGGACCTGGTCGATCCGGGTCGTCCTCGGATTGCGCTCCTCGGTGGGCGACTGCACGCGGGGGGCGTACTGAGTGCTCATCGGCTGTCCTTCCGGGCCTGCGCTGGGTCGACGTACGCCGTGTCGGCGATGGTCAACGACGTGTCGAATCTGCACGGTGCTTTCCCACCGATCTCCCGGCCCCGCTGGGGGAAGGTCAGCAATCGCCAAGCTCAACGCGGGTGACGCTCAGCAATGATGGCGTTAAGTTCCATCGAGGTCAACTTTGTAGGTTAATTATTGACGAACGTGGGGGGCGCTCCTATCATCGGCCCATCGCACGACCCTCATTCCGCGGCCGAACGATCGGAGATGCGACGATCATGAACCGGCTCACCCACCTCCGTGTCCCGCTCGCCCTGACAGCGTGCGCGGGCTTGTTAGCAGCCTGCTCGTCCGGCGGCGGCTCGTCGTCGGGCGGCAGTCTCGTGTTCACCTCCGTGTCTGCCACGAACCAGATCACGGCCGGTGCGCCCATGAACCCGTTCAACGCGTCGGGCAACGCCTTCATCAGCTACGACGAGATGCAGCTCGGTTTCGACGAGCAGGATCCGCTCAACCCGGACGCGTTCTTCCCCGGGCTCGCCGCGAGCTGGACGATCTCGCCGACCTCGATCACGGTCCACCTGCAGCCGAACGCCAAGTGGTCCGACGGCACGCCGGTCACCCCGGACGACGTCAAGCTCTCCATGGCGATCGCGCTCACCCAGGGCAACGCGACCGTCGGCGCCGGCTACCTGTACCAGGGCCTCGATGTCGGCTCGGTCACCGCGGTGAACCCCACCACCGTGCAGATCAACCAGGCGCCCGGCGGCACCAACGCGAACTTCGCCCGGCTCGTGCTGGCCGAGCCGATCGTGCCGGCCTCGGTCTTCGGCTCGCTCATACCGTCCTCGATCTGGACCACCATCTCGCAGGTGACGAGTCCGGACACTGCGACGGCGACCGCGGCGGTGAACAAGCTCACCGCGATCGGCAAGACGGTCTCGGCGTACTCGCCGGCCAAGGACGTCTCGGCCGGCCCGTTCGTGATCGCGCGGATCAACCCCGGCTCCGCGGAACTGACCAAGAACAAGTACTTCTACGCCGCCGACAAGATCGCGCCGTCCGAGGTCATCCTGCGCCACTACTCGGGGAACTCGGACATCTGGAACTACATGAAGTCCGGCGAGCTCGACGCCGCGCCGTACACCGCGATGCCCACGAACATCCTCGACGCGGTCGAGAAGGCGGGCTATCAGGCCGTCGACTCCTCCTCGTTCGTCGACGCCTCGATCGCTTTCAACGAGAGCGTCGCGCCGTACGATCTCACCCCGGTGCGCCAGGCGCTGGCCTACGTCATCGACCGACCCGCGGTGACGAAGGTGGGCGAGCCGGTCAGCGGCACGGCCGCGACCGACCTGGACGGCATGATCAAGTCCGCGACGCAGCAGTGGCTGACCCCGGCGCAGATCTCCGCGCTCGACCCGTACGCGCCGGACCCGGCCAAGGCCACCTCGCTGCTCGAGTCGGCCGGGCTGAAGAAGAACGGCAGCCAGTGGACGCTGCCGAACGGGCAGCCGTGGAAGATCACGCTGCAGTCGGTCAACGGCTTCAGCGACTGGAACGCGGCGGCCACGGTCATCGCCTCCGAGCTGACCTCCTTCGGCATCCCCACGCAGGTGCAGCTGACCGCCGACTTCGCCACCTACAAGACGGACATGGCCGCGGGCAAGTACGCGGTCGGATTCTGGCTGATCGCGCTCGGCCCGACCTCGGCGGCCGCCTACCAGCGGCTGTACGGCGCGGACGACGGCTACACCGCCACCGCCACCGGCGTCACCCACTCCAACGGCGGCGGCAACTGGCAGCACACGCCGACCGCCTACACCGTCGACGGCCAGACGATCGACCCCGGGAAGCTGACCGCGCAACTGGCGAACATGTCGGTGGACCAGCAGAAGGCGGTCGTCGCGCAGCTGGCCGCGGTCACCAACCAGCAGCTGCCGGTGATCCCGATCTGGGACTACACCAACGTCAACTTCACCTTCGTCAAGCACTTCACCGACTTCCCCACGGCGAGCTCGCCGAACATCAATGGCCTGATGTTCAACAACCCGGGCGTGTGGATGATGCAGGGCTACGTCAAGGCGAAGTAGGCACCTGAGCGGTTCCCGTCCGGCGCGTGACGGGCAGGGAGACGGCCGCGGCCCGCGCGGCCGTCTCCCGCCGCATCCGGACGACCCGGCGCCATCTCCGCCCCACCCACCGGACTCCCCTGCCCCACCAGCAGATGCTCTCCCCCACCACCAGACCCCGGAGGTGCACACGTGAGGACGCTGGCCCGGCGGCTGCTGCCCAAGCTGCTCGCCGGAGTGATCATGATTTGGGCGGTGGCCACCTTCACGTTCTTCCTCGTGCACGCGCTGCCCGGCAACCCCGGAGACGCCGCGTACGAGAACTACATCCTGCAGGGCATGTCGCCGGTGCAGGCACAGGCCAAGGTCTCCGCGGTCTTCGGCTTCACCTCGCACGACCCGCTGCTCGTGCAGTACCGCGACTACATCTGGAAGCTGCTGCACGGCGACCTCGGACAGTCGATCTCTTATAGCGGCGTCCCCGTCTCGCACGTGCTGCGCTCGGCCGCGCCGTGGACGGTGTTCCCCGCACTGGCCGGACTGATCATCGCGTTCGCGGTCGGGGTCGGCGGCGGCGTGGTCGCGGCGGTGAAGCGGGCCTCACGGTGGGGCAAGTCGCTGTCGATGTCAGGGTCCATCATCGCGGGCGTACCGGTGTTCGTCATCGCGCTGCTGCTCGACTTCCTGTTCCACACCGAGTGGCACATGCTGCCCTACGGCGACACCAGCGACGTGACCCTCGATCCGGGCTGGAACGTGCCGTACATCTGGTCGGTGATCCAGCACGCGGTGATGCCGGTAGCGACCTACGCGCTGCTCGGCTACGGAACCTGGCTGCTGACCATGAAATCCAGCGTCGTCTCAGTGCTCGGCGACGACTTCATCCTGGCCGCCGAACTGCGCGGACTGCCGGAGCGCACCCGGCTGCGCTACGTCTCGCGCAACGCGATCCTGCCGCTGTTCACCGTCTTCGCCCTGTCCATGGGCTATCTGGTCGGCGGCTCGGTCCTGGTCGAGGACGTGTTCGACTATCCGGGCCTGGGCAACATCCTGCTGCAGGCGATCGGAGCCCGCGACTATCCGCTGATGACCGGCGCGTTCCTGATCATCACGGTGGCGATCCTGGTGGCCAACATCGCGGCGGACCTGCTCTACGCCGTGATCGACCCGCGAGTGAGGCGATGACGATGAGGACCTGGCGCGTGCTCACGCGCAAACCCGGCCGCATCGTCGGCCTGGCCATCCTGGTGGTGTTCACGCTGCTGGCCTTATTCGGGCCCTTCCTCTACTCGGGACCGCTCGCGGTCGACCCGGACGACGTCTACGCCGGCCCGAGCGCGCAGCACCTGCTGGGCACCGACTTCGCCGGCTCCGACGTGCTCCAGGAGATCATCACCGGGGCGCGCTACGTCCTCGAGACGGCGGCGCTGTCAGCCCTTTTCACGGCGGTTATCGGCACCGGCGTCGGGCTCCTCGCGGGCTACCACCGCGGGCCGACCGACTCGGCGCTGATGCGGCTGACCGACTTCGTGCTCACCATCCCCGGACTGCCGCTGCTGATCGTGCTCTCCACGATCTGGAGCTTCGGCCGGCCGCTGGAGATGGCGCTGGCGCTCGGCGTGACCGGCTGGGGCGGGGTGGCGCGGGCGGTGCGCTCGCAGACCCTGTCGCTGCGCGAACGCGGCTTCCTGGAGGCCGCGCGCGGCCTGGGCCTGTCCTCGCGGCACGTGATCGTCAAGGAACTGCTGCCCAACCTGGCGCCGTTCGTGGCGATGAACATGCTGCTTGCAGTGATCGCGTTCATCGCCGCCGAGGTCGCGCTGTTCTTCCTCGGCGTGGTGCCGTTCTCCAGCAGCAACTGGGGAGTCATGCTCAACCAGGCGGTGTTCTCCGGCGGGGCCATGGACAGCACCTCGGCGCTGAGCTACCTGCTCTCCCCGCTGGTGTGCATCCTGCTGATCACGGTCGGCATCGTCCTTTTCTTGGACGCGGTCGACGAACTGTTCAACCCTCGCCTCCGGGAGCGCTCGTGACCGACATCGCAGCGCGCGCCGACGCGCCGACCGCCGCCGCGGAGGTCGCGGTGCGCGACCTGACCGTGTGCTTCCCGACGGACACGGGCGAACTGGCCGCCGTCTCGCACGCGAACCTGACGCTCGCCGCGGGCCGGATCACCGGCCTGGTGGGCGAATCCGGCTCGGGCAAGTCGACGCTGGCGTTGTCCCTGCTCGGTGCGGTGCCCTCGCCCGGGCGCATCACCGGCGGCGAGGTCTCGATCGCCGGTGTCGGCGATGTCACGAAGCTGACCAAGGCGAAACTGCGGCAGCTGCGCGGGGGTCAGGTCGGCTACGTCTTCCAGGCGTCGCAGAACTCGCTCAACCCTCTCAAGACCGTCGGCAGGCAGTTGCTCGACCTCGGCCGCGCGCACGACGTGGAGAACCTGCCGGAGCTGGTGAAGCGCGCCCGCGAACTGTGCGAGCTGATGGGCATGGACGGCGCGCGGGTGCTCGACTCCTACCAGCACCAGCTGTCCGGCGGGATGCGCCAGCGCGTCGGCATCGTGTTCGCACTCGTACTCAACGCCAAGGTGCTGGTGCTCGACGAGCCGACCACCGCGCTCGACATGCTCTCGCAGGCCGCCGTGCTGCGGATCATCGCACGGGTGCACCGGGACATCGGGCTGACCACGCTGATCGTGACGCACGACATGGGCGTGGTCTCCGAGCTCGCCGACCGGCTCGCGGTGATGTACGGCGGCCGGATCGTGGAGGACGGGCCGGCCGAGGAGGTCCTCGGCAGCCCGTCCCACCCGTACACCAAGGCCCTGATCAACGCGACGGCGCGGGTGACCGGCGAGATCGGGCGGGCCAGGGCGCTGCCCGGGCGTCCGCCGGACCTGACGTCGATCCCGGCCGAAGGCTGCGTCTTCCGGGAGCGCTGCGCGTTCGCGATGGACGTGTGCGCGAGCGTCGAACCCGAACTCGCCCGCTGGCGCGACGAGCGCCGCAGGGCCTGCCACGCGGAGGTGGAGACGGTGACGACGGAAGGTGTGGCCGCGTCATGATCGAGGCACGGGGCATCAAGCGGACCTTCCACGCGCACGGCGCGTTCACCGGGGCGCACGTGGTGCAGGCGCTGCGCGGCGTCGACTTCACGCTGCCGGACGGCGGCGCGGTGTCGTTCATCGGCGAGTCCGGCTGCGGCAAGACCACCCTCGGCCGGATCCTCGCCGGGCTCGAGACCTTCGACGAGGGCGAACTGCTGGTGGACGGCGCGGACGTCGGCTCGCTCGGAAAACGCGGGCGCGACGAGGTCTTCCGGTCCATCCAGATAGTCCATCAGGACCCGTACTCAGTACTGAACCCGACGCGCACGATCGCGGCGACGCTCGGCGACCCGCTGAAGATGATCGCGCGCCGCAGGGGCGAAAAGGACAAGGGCGCGCAGCAGGCGCGGGCGCGCGAGCTGCTCGAGCTCGTGGGACTGCAGCCGGATGGAGTGCTGCAGAAGTTCCCGCACCAGCTCTCCGGCGGTCAGCGCCAGCGCGTCGTCATCGCCAGGGCGCTGACCGTGGATCCCAAGGTGCTGATCGCGGACGAGGCGGTGTCGATGATCGACGTCTCGATGCGCCTCGGCATCCTCAGCCTGCTGCGCGACCTCCGCGAGCGGCTGGGCATCTCATTGGTCTTCATCACTCACGACGTCGCCACGGCACGGTACCTCGGCGAGGGCGGCGAGCTGCATGTCATCTACCGCGGCGAGGTCATCGAGCGCGGGCCGGTCGAGACGCTGATCCAGAGCCCGGTGCATCCGTACACGCAGTGCCTGCTCTCGGCCGTCCCGGTACTCAAGGGACTGGAGGAACCAGGCCCGGACCGCCTCCTGCCGAAGGACATGCTCGACGCGAACGTCGAGACCCCAGGCTGCCTGTTCGAGCCGCGCTGCCCCTTCGCGACGGACAAGTGCCGCGCCGAGCACCCGGTGCTCGGCGCAGAGACCATCGCCGGCGTGGAGGTGCAGCACGCTTGTTTCCACCCGGAGGTGCGCAACGTCGCGGCCGTGGATCTGGAGACGGTCTAGACGGTCTAACCTCCGGAGGCTCAGCGGCGGCGGCCGCGCGAGTACCAGTTGTTGCCGATCCCCATAAGGTGCAACGCCAGACAGCACAGACCGGCCAGCATCAGGCTGGTGGGGTTGAACCAGATGTTGGTCGAGGTCTCACTGCCGTGGATGAAGAAGGCAATGGCGAACAGGACTGCGGCTATGGCGCCCATGAGGGAAGACCTCCCGATCGCGGTGACAAGTTGCGGACACCGTCGGATTCCCGGGCTTCGAAAATTCATGCGCCCGCGTCGCTCGGCCGCTCGGCCAGCAGGGCGCCGCGGAACCGATCGCGGTTCTCGGCGAGCCAGGCCAGGCACAGTTCCCAGCGCCGCGGGTCGCGTTCGGCGACGACGCGGGTGAATACGGGGTCTCCTGCGGCGACGCGTCCGGCGATGAAGCCCCGGGTGGTTTCCACAAGCTGTGGGAACAGGTCGAGCAGCGCACAGCGGTCCGCCTCGCCGATTCCGTAGGCGTCGGCGAGCAACCGCAGGCGCCGTACCGGATCCAGCCCGCCCTGGCCCTCGACCTCCGCCACCCTCGGCGGGACCATCGGCACCCAGTACCAGGCGGCCCAGGCCAGATCCCACAGCGGCCGGCCCGGAGCGGCAAAGTCGAAATCGATCGCCGCGACTGCCTCGCCGTCGCGGAAGACGACGTTCTCCGGGCAGAAGTCGTTGTGGCACAGGACCAGGCCGGGCCTCGAGGCCGACGGTTCCGGTCCCACGGGGTCGGCGAACTCGGTCGGCCACTGCACGTTTTCGGGCAGCGGCACGTGCGCGGAAGCGTCGTGCATCCGGCGCAGCAGCCGTGCCGCCGAGGCGAGCGCGTGATCGGACAGCACCCAGTCGGGATACGGGGTCACCCCGACGTCGCCGGAGACGAATCCGAGTTCTTCGTAACCGTCCTCGAGCAGCCGCAGCGGACGTGGCACGCCGTCGAATCCGTCCTCGACGAGTGCCCCGAGATACGCGTGCAGGGTCGCAGCGTGCGGGGGCGCGGGCCGGCGCACGGCCTCGCCGCGCCGGCTCACCTTGCCCAGGTTCGCCAACCCACCCTCGAGAATCTCGACCTCGGGGCCGTCTGCGTTCCCCGTGTCATACGCCATCGCACCAGTAGACCACCCGGATCAGCCCGACGCCCGGATCACAGCATCGCGCCCGGGTTGAGGATGCCCTGCGGGTCGAGCGCGGCCTTGACCTTCTGGTTGAGCGCCATCGCCGCGGGCCCGAGGTATGCCGGGAGCCAGGAGCGCTTGAGCCGTCCGACGCCGTGCTCGCCGGTGATCGTGCCGTCCAGGGACAGCGCGAGGTCCATCACCGCGTCGAACGCCAGCGCCGCGCGGGAGGCCGAGTCAGGGTCCTGAGCGTCGTGCACGATCAGGGGGTGGGTGTTGCCGTCTCCGGCGTGCGCGACCAGGGCTATCGTCAGACGGTATTCCTCGGCTATCGCCTCGATGCCGCGTACCAGCGCGGGCAAAGCGGGCAGCGGCACGCCGACGTCCTCGAGCAGCAGATCCCCGACGGCTTCGAGGGCTGGGACGACGGCGCGGCGGGCGGCGGCGAACGCCTCGCCCTCGTCGCGGTCCTCCGTCGTGTACACGTCGTTCGCGCCGTGGGCCGAACAGGCCTTTGCGACGGTCGTGATCTCGGCAGTAGCCGCCTCGCCCGGCGCGTCCGAGCACACCAGCAGCAGCGCACCGGCCTCCACGGGCAGCCCGTAGTCGCGGCGCGATTGCACGGCCCTGATACACGCGTTGTCCATCAGCTCCAGCGTGGACGGGCGGTGCGCAGCGGTGATGTCGAGCACCGCGTCCGCCGCGGACTGCATCGTCGGGAAGACCGCCACGAGGGTCGCAGCGGACGACGGGCTCGGCAGCAGCCGCAGCGTCACCTCGGTGATCACCCCGAGGCAGCCTTCGCTGCCGACGAACAGCTTGGTCAGCGACAGGCCCGCACTGTCCTTGATACGCGGGCCGCCCAGCCGCACCAGCGTGCCGTCGGCGAGTACGACCTCGACACCGAGCACGTAATCGCCGGTGACGCCGTACTTCACGCAGCACAGCCCGCCCGCGTTGGTCGCGACGTTCCCGCCGACCGTGCAGATCTCGTAGGACGAGGGATCCGGCGGATACCACAGCCCGTGTTCCGCGGCCGCGCGCTTGACCTCGATGTTGAGCGCGCCGGGCTGCGCGACGGCGACACGCAGGTCGGGGTCCACCTCGACGGCGCGCATGTGCTCGAGACTGAGCACCACGCAGCCGTCCACCGCGCCGGCCCCGCCGGACAGACCGGTGCCCGCGCCGCGCGGGACCAGCGGCACGCCGTGCCGGGCCGCCCAGCGCACCACGTTCTGCACCTCGGCGGTGCAGGTGGGCCGGACCACGGCACGGGGCATGCCGACGCCCGGATCGTGGGCGCGGTCGTGGCGGTAGCCCTCGATGATGTCCGGGTCGCTGATCACCCGCCCGGGCGGAAGCAGAGAGCTGAGCACGTCGACGGAGGTACGCGCGGGCATTGTGGGTGGGCCCCCTTCCTGGATCGGCGAAGTCAGTATGCGGAGCCGGTCGGCACGGTCGGTTGGCGAAGCCGGTCGGCGCACGGTCGTAAGCGCAGTCGTTCGGCGCGCAGCCGGATCGCGGGCTCAGCCGGTCTCGGCGGCGTCCGTCGCAAGGGTCTGCGGCGGGCCGGAGGCGGCAGCGGCTTCGGAGCCGTCGGCGGCTGGCAGCAGCCGGGCGTGCAGGGCGGCGCTGTCCGGGCGGTCGCCGAGCAGGTGGTGCGCGGCCAGCCACGCGGCTGCTGCCGCGCCGTCGACGCCCGCGGTGACCGTGGCCTTGGGCCACGCCTCGGTGACGGCGGCATGCACCAGCCGGTGCACCAGCGAACCCGGCGCGAGCACCCCGCCCGCGAGCACGATCGGCGCGCTCGCGTCCTCGGCCGCGCGGGCGCCCTGTGCGGCGTGCACGCTCCGCGCGCGACCGAGCGTACCTACGAGCAGGTCGGCGGCCTCGTGCAGGATCAGCGAGGCGTCCCGGTCGCCATCCTCCGCGGCGGCGAACACCAGCGGCACCAGGGCGGCGAGCTGGACCGGGGGACGCCCGTTGACCGCGGCGATGACGGTGGCCACGAGCCGTCGTCCCTCGCTGAGGCCGAAGTCCGCCCCGGCAGCACGGGTCAGCTTCGCAGTATCCGTGCACTCGTACTCGGGCACCACCTCGGCGGCCACGGCGGCGGTCAGCCCGGCGAGCGGGGCGCCCTCGTCGAGCGCCGCGAGCACGGCGCGTGCCGCCTGCCGGCCGATCCAGAACCCTGATCCCTCGTCGCCGAGCAGCCAGCCGTGGCCGCCATAGATGCCCGCCGGCCGCCGGTCCTGCATGGTCGCGGCGATCGCACCGGTGCCGGCGAGCAGAATCGTGCCGTCCGGCTCCGGGGTGCCGGCCACGAAGGCGGTGGTGACGTCGGCGACGATCTCCACCGGGCAGCGCAGCCCGATGCTCCGCCACAGCTCGTCGAACGCGCGGGCCGCCGCCGGGTCGCCGGCGAGCTTGCTGGCCCCGGCCATGCCGATGACGCACGCGGAGACCTCCTCCGCGGAGACGCCCGCCTCGCTCAGCGCGTCGGTCACCGCCGCCGCGATGTGCACGGTTGCCGATTCGACGCCGTGCGTGGTCGGATTCGCACCGGCGCGACGGGACGCACCGAGACGGCGGCCGGCCGCGACGTCGACGACGAGGGCGCGGGTCCAGGTGCCTCCGATGTCGAGGCCGAGGGCCACTGGTATTGACACGCCGTCGGACCGCCCTTCCCCGCGGCGAAGCGGGCGCACAGGTATGTGGTTTCCTGTGGAATCGTGCCAGCGGACGGCCGGGAAATCAACAGTCGGATCCGAGCGTCGTGAACAGCCGGTGCGCCGAAGGCCCGAAGCCGCGCTCGATCCGGCGCGCGGCCAGCCACAGCGCGCCGCCCGCGCCGGGCGCGGCGAGCAGCGGCTCGCTGCCGTGCCGTTCGGCCAGCCGGCGGCGCACCTCGCGCCGGATCGGGCCGTCCGCGGCCATCAGCGAGCCGGCCAGCACCAGCGGCTCGGCCGCCGCCTGCGCGGAGTCCGCGGCCCCCGCGCCGTCCCCGCCGACCAGCGGTTCGGCCGCGTCCACCAGCAGGTCCACGGCGCGCCGCACGATCCGGTGGGCCACCCGGTCGCCCGCCTCGGCCGCGGCCGGCACCAGTGGTGCGAGCGCGGCCAGGGCGACCGGCGGGCCGTCGTACACCGCGTCCAGCAGGAGGCTGACGCACTCCTCGCGGCCGGCCGGAACCGGCTCGCCCTGCGCGATGGTGGAGAGCACCGCGTCCCGCAGCAGCGTGTCCTCGTCCCTGCCCTCGAGCGCCGCGAACACCGCGCGCACCGCCTGCCGGCCGAGCCAGAACCCTGAGCCGTCGTCGCCGACCAGCCAGCCGTTGCCGTCCACCCGCACGGCCACCTGCTCGTGCTCCACCCGCGCCGCCATCGCCCCGGCGCCCGCGATCAGCACACTGCCGCTGGGCCGCGCGGTACCCGCGGCGAACGCGGTGACCGCGTCCGCGACGATGGTCACCGGGCAGGCGAGGCCGGTCTCGCGCCAGAGCCCGGCCAGCCGGTCGGCCGACTCGCCGCGCTGGAACCGCAGGATGCCGGGCGTGCCGAGCACCACGGCGCGCACGGCGAGCGGGTCGAGCCCGGTCAGCGCCTGCCCGACGGCCTCGGCCAGGTGGGCGGCCACCTCCTGGGCGGGCAGCCCGTTCGGATTGGCGGAACCGGCCCGGCCGCGCCCGGCCACCGCGCCCTCGAGGTCGGAGACGACCACGTCGACGCGCAGGGTGCTCGCCTCGACCCCCATGATCAAAAGGTCTGACACACCCCCCAGCATGCCCCGCGTGCCGGGCGAAGTCCACGGGGTGTCCGCGGGATCGACCGCGGGCTGTCCTCGGGGTCGACCGCGGCCGCGTTCGCCACGCCGCGTCGCCGAGCCTTGACGGGGGCCCTGCTGCGGTCGCACAGTAATCCCCATGACTGGTCAGCATTCCTCAGCGCGGCGCGGGAGCGGGCGGCGGCAGCACGGGGCGGGGGCGGGCCGGTGAGGATCCTCGTCTCCGCGGACATGGAGGGTGCGACCGGGGTGACCTGGCCGGCCGACGTCGAGCCGGGAAACCCGCAGTGGCAGCGGCTGCGCGCGCTGCTGACCGGCGACGTGAACGCGGCGGTGGCCGGGCTGTGCGCGGGCGGCGCCGACGAAGTGCTGATCAACGACGCGCACTCGACGATGCGCAATCTGCTGCTGGAGCAGCTCGATCCGCGCGCCGCGGCGCTGACCGGCCGGCATAAGACCCTTTCGATGGTGGAGGGGATCCAGGATCCCGAGGTGGCCGGCGTCGTCTTCCTCGGCTACCACGTCGGCGCGGGCGCGGACGGCGTGCTCGCGCACACGTACCTGCCGAACTCGATCACCGAGGTGCGGGTGGACGGCGCGCTCGCCAGCGAGGGTCGGCTAAATGCTCTGGTGGCAGAGGAGTTCGGCGTCCCGGTCATCCTGGTCACCGGCGACGACGCGACCTGCGTGGACGCCGCGGACTACGCTCCGCACGCCCGCTCGGCCGCGGTGAAGGACCACGTGTCGCGGTACGCCGCGGTGTGCCGGCCGCCGGAGGTCACCGCCGCGCTGATCCGGGAGCGGGCGAAGGAGGCCGTCGCGCTGGCCGGGCGGCGCCGCGACCCCGAGCCGCACCCGCACACCGTCCAGGTCGAGCTCGACGCGGCGCACCTGGCCGAGGCCGCGACGCTCATCCCGGGCGTGGAGCGGATCGGCGTGCGCCGGGTGCGGTACGCGAGCGGTTCCGCGTACGAGATGATCCGCTGTTTCAAGGCCCTGACCGTGGTGGTCTCGGCGGCGGTGGAGGCGCTCTATGGCTGAGGCGGCGAAGATGCCGACGCAGGGGGCTGAGACGGGTTGCTCGAACGGTTCGCGAAGGTCCCCTTACGGCACCTGGGAATCGCCGATCAGCGCGCACGACGTGGCCGTGCACGCGTGGCGGCCGAGCTGGACCGACTTCGTCGGCGACGAGCTGTGGTGGACGATGCCGACGCCCGCCGAGGGCGGCCGCGTGCGGCTGCTGCGCGAGTCGGCCGGCGGGCACGCCCCGGTCCTGCCGCAACCGTGGAGCGTGCGCACCGCATTCGTGGAGTACGGCGGGAAGCCGTTCACGGGATACGTGGGCGAACAGGGCCCGGTCGTCGTGTTCACCGAGTGGTCCGATCAGCGTTTGTACATCTTCGAACCCGATGCCGGAGTCGGTTCCGCCTCCGACCCCGCCTCCGACCCCGCGCCCGCCGCCGTACCGCGTCCGCTCACGCCGGAGCCCGCGATCCCCGGCGGCGTGCGCTACGTCGATCCGTTCATCGTCGAAGAGCTCGGCGAGGTCTGGTGCGTGCGCGAGGAGTTCCACTCCGCCGAACCCACCGAAGTCACCCGGGCGATCGTCGCCGTTCCGCTGGACGGCTCGGCCGACGTACGAACCCTGATCAGCGGGGACACCACCGCGCAGCACTTCCTGATGAACCCGCGGCGTTCGCCGGACGGGCGCAGGCTCGCCTGGATCGGCTGGGACCACCCCGACATGCCGTGGGACGGCGCAGCGCTCTGCGTCACCGAGCTCGACGAGCGGGGTGCCGCCGCGGTCGGTGAGATCCGGCGCATCGCGGGCGGCCGCGGCGTGGCGGTGGCGCAGGCCGAGTGGCTCGACGCGGACACGCTCGTGTTCAGCAGCGACGACAACGGCTGGTGGAACCTGTACACCGCACGCTGGGACGGCGCCGACCCGCGCTGCGCGCTCGAAGCCGAGGAGGAGTTCGGCGGCGCCGCCTGGCAGCCCGGTCAACGGTGGTTCACCGTGCTCCCCGGCGGACGCCGGGTCGCCGCGATCCACGGCCACACCCTCAAAACCGTCTCCGTCATCGATCTCTTCGATGCCGGCTCCGCTCGCCTGATCGACTCCCCGCACTGCTCCTGGGTCTCCACCATCGCCGCACGCGGCACCAGAATCGCCTGCCAGGCCGGCGGTACCGCCACGCCCTACGAGATCGTCGCGTTCGACGCGGACGACGGCGCGGTGCAGGTCGTGTGCCCGGGCACGGATCCGTTCGGGCCGGAGTGGGTGCCGGAATCGAGCGTCGCCACCTTCTGGGCTCCGGACAAGCGCGAGATCCACGCCAACGTCTACGCGCCGACCAACCCCGGCTACACGGGCGGTGCCGAGGGCGAGAACGAGGGCGAAAAGGAGGGCGGGAACCGGGGCGAGAAACCGCCCTACGTCGTGTTCGTGCACGGCGGTCCGACCGGCAGTTCCTCGTACGTCTACGACCTCGAAGTCGCGTACTTCACCAGTCGCGGCATCGGTGTCGTCGCCGTCAACTACGGCGGCTCGACCGGCTACGGCCGCGCCTACCGCGAACGGCTGCGCGGGCAGTGGGGCGTGGTGGACGTCGAGGACTGCGCGGCGGTGGTGGCCGGCATGGTCGAGGAGGGCATCGCCGACGGTGGGCGCATCGCGATCCGCGGCGGCAGCGCGGGCGGCTGGACCTCGGCGGCCGCGCTGGCCGCCGATCCGGGCGGCGAGATCCTCTTCCCCGTCCTGGATCCGGTGGCCTGGCGCACCGGCGGCACGCATGACCTCGAATCCCGTTACCTGGACGGGCTGATCGGCCCGTGGCCGCAGGCGGCCGCCCGGTACCGGCAGGTCTCGCCGCTGGAGGGCGCCGGACGTATCGCAGTACCCTTCGTGCTGCTGCAGGGTCTGCAGGACGCGGTCTGCCCGCCGCAGCAGACGCGCGTGTTCCTGGACCGGGTGCAGGGCGGCCGGGTTCCGTTCGCCTACATGGCCTTCGACGGCGAGCAGCACGGCTTCCGCCGAGCCACGACGATCACGACGGCGCTCGAGGCCGAGTTGTCCTTGTACGGCCAGGCCATGGGTTTTGACCCGCCGGGTGTGCCCAGGCTGGAGTTGGGGGCGTGAAGGAAGAACTTCTCGCCGCCGTCGCCCTCCCGGAGGAGCGACGGCTCCAGGTCGCGGCCCTGCTGCGACGTGACGCGCGCGTACGCGTGGAAGACCTGGCCGAACAGTTCGCCGTCTCCGGCGAGACGATACGCCGGGACCTGAAGGCGTTGGAGGACCGCGGTCTCGCACGCCGCGTGTACGGGGGCGCCGTGTCGCTCGAGGCCGACACCATCGACGTGGTCGAAGACGCCGCACTCGGCGCAGTGGGCCGGGCCGGTGCGTCGACCGATGCGCCAACCGATGAGGACCGCTCTGCGGCCGCCGTCGCGAGCATCGCCGCGGCCGCCGCCGCGCTGGTCCAGCCCGGCGAGACGGTGACCCTGGACCTCGGCGCGGCCGCTCTGGAGACGGCGCGGGCACTGCCGCTGACCTTCCAGGGCCGGGTGCTGTGCACGTCGGTGGGGACGGCGGCACTGCTCGCCACGCGTAAGAACACTGAGGTACATCTGGCCGGCGGCCGACTGCGCCAACGGGACCTGGCCTGCGTCGACGATGCCGCCGCAGAGTTCTTCGACCGCTTCTTCGCCCACCGTGCGTTCCTGGCGGTCGACGGCGTGGACGCGCGGGCCGGCCTGACCTGTCAGAACCTTGACGAGATCCCGGTGCGCCGGGCGATGCTGCGCCAGTGCGCGCAGTGCTACGTGCTGGCCGAAGCCGGGA
>Ga0310811_10004471_pt1 | contig 17560 bp, 37 predicted proteins | sample YCmetagenome_FD_207642 | JGI IMG/M metagenome (GOLD analysis project Ga0310811, IMG submission 207642) | Soil microbial communities from experimental microcosm in Duke University, North Carolina, United States - YC | ecosystem: Engineered > Artificial ecosystem > Soil microcosm > Unclassified ...
TTTAAACGGTTGCTATCCGTACCATTCACCAGCTACCTGTTGACTTTACCAATTTGTCTAATACGCGTTTTTTTCAATTATCTGTTTTAACAAACTGTTTTTGCTCCAACATTTTTATTTCGATCTTTTGCCAGTTGTAAAGCATGGTTAGCTGATCGAAGTTATCCGACAATGTTTTGAATGTTGCGAAAGCTTCATTGTTGATTTTTATTAAATCTTCAATTTGTCTTTGCTGTTCGGTTAATAGTTCTTCTGTTGTCATGGCCTTTAGTCAAAAAGTTTCTTGCCCCTAACAATAACGGTTGCAATAATTAATACCCAAGGTAATATCATTGCTACTATTCCTAAAATGGTTTGTGTTTTCATGATTTTATTTTTTATTTGTTGATTTATTCATTTCAATCATTCTGTTTTTCCTTCTACACCCACAACTTTTAGTGCAGCCCGATTTTACAGATTGAACATTAATAAATTTAATGTTTCCGCAATCGCATTTAAATTCCCATTTTGTGCTGTGACGGATGATAATATGCCTATCTAAAGCCAATAACATATTAAATTTTTGTCCAGATATATTTAATAATTTAGTTCTATTGAATAGAATAATCTTATTGATATGATCTTGAGTATGTTTTTTTTGATTTTTTTTGATTTTATCCTTAGTAGCTTGTGTATGCTTCCTTCCTAATTGAGATATACTCATTTTTGTCCTAGTTTCAATAGATAAATATCCGGTTTTATCATTGCTTTTTGTCAGTCTGCAATTCAATCCATTTTTACCCAAAACATCGTAATTTTCTTGCCAAAAACGTTCTCTCTCATTTAAATTTTCAACTGCACATTCTTCTAAAACTTCAAATACGTGATTATCCCATCCATATTTTAAAATTGATCTTAAAAGTCTAATTTGATATTCACATTTGCCCTTTTTGTATAAATTCAATCTTCTTTTAATGTCAATGGTTTGTCCGATGTAAATTTTATTTTTTGGACTGGTTATTTTATAAATGCCAATCATATTAAAAAAGCAAATTTTCTATTTTACAGCAACGCCATTCATTAATTCCGATTTCAAAATAAGTCAGCAACCCAAAATTAGGTTTTCTTTCGCCTTTCACCGCAGGAACATACATCAAAGTGCCTGTTGCCTCTCTGCGAGTGCCATCTTTTTTCATGTAAGCGAATTTAACAACTCCTATGCACAATTCAACCTGTAATTTAATTACCTTCCAAGCGTGTGCCAAAGCTTCTCCAAAGCTGTTGAATTGATTTACTACCGACCATGCGATATTGAATAATCTACGTTTCATTTTTTTGTTTCTTTAAGTTCGTTGCCAACAAAGCCCCGCATTTGTTTCAGTGCGAGGCGTGTTTAACCCGTAGCTTGACGGGCTTAAACGGGTTAATTCCATATTTCACAATCACATTCGTGTATAAGTCCAGTTAATAGTGATTCGTGAAGCTTTGATAAATTTTCATTTTCTTTATAAACAACCTTATAGGCATTTTCATAACCTAATTCTTTGGTTTTATAAGCCCTGATTGTTTCGCCTGCAAATTGATTTGACCAAGCCCATACATTATTTGACCTTTTTATTAAAAGTCTAACAGGAAGAACACCGGTTAATTCACCGAATGTGATACGTAGGTCATTCCAAAGTTCAATGTTATTAGATAACCATGCATTGTTGATTCTTTCTTCTAAGATTTCGATTTGAGTTTTCATTGCCGTCAAGCTTTAAATATCAGCTACATTGCTAATACAGAACAAATATAATCAAAATAAATTGTTTGTCAAGTCTTTTTTGCAATTATTTTTGATTTATTTTTTTATCATAAAAAAACCGCCTTAGATATTACTCCTTAGCGGTTTTTACGAACTCTCAAAACACAAGGTCTTACTTATAACTTATGATGTTATCGGGCAGAATGCTTGAATTTAATGTGGTATCATTCCAATTATTATTTGTTAAAGTCCCACCTTTTATAGTCGATGCGCCACCGAACCAATAACCAACAGAATTGCCTTTTGAATCCAACCAATGAACCCTATTATTTGAAACTGTTATGTTTGTTTTAGTACCAGTACACGTAAAACCGTCATAGCTCACTTTAGCGTTCTTATTGTCGTTGACTATGATATTCTTATCAACTAATATATTTGAACCTGTCCCAACGCATATAATGCCGTTTACACCTGAATTAACTACTATGTTGTCTGTTATTTCATAGTAATTTCCGCTAACATCAGGGGCAGTGATGCCAACGCCAGTATCACCACTATTTGGGAATCCACCCGCCCATTGACCACCTTTGATTTTATTTCGTTTAATTTGAATTGGTGATCCTGAAACGCCACTACTTTGATAAATCGTAATCGCATCATGGCAATGGATTGCAACTCCATCAATAGATTGAAACGCATTATCATTTATTTGTTGGCCTGATCCGCTGCAATTTATAAATTGAACCCAATGGGCGAAATTATTATTGTATTTGACAGGTGCCCAAAGATTAAGCCCCTGATTGAAGTTTACTTTTGTTCCGGTACAATTGGTAGCCATAACTCCAAAGTTTACCATTGTGAAGAAACAGTAATCAACCGTACAATTAACGCAATTATTAAGTCTTATCGATATACCATTTGTATTGGAGAACCGGCAAAGGGTTATATGACAATTTGTGCAGTTATTTAAAACCAAAAGATCAACCGATTTTTTTGCACCATCAAAAGATAAACCTGTAATTGTTAATCCTGATTGATTGTTATATGTTTTTGCTGCTGAAACTGTTCCACCTGGATTTGTTGGAGTTGGTGGAATAACAATCGGTGCTGAATAATCTATACCCGAAAACCCTGCTATCATTTGCGTGACTGCCGCATCTACAATGCTATCTTCTTTTGCAGAAGCTGTTGAATTATTAAAACTTCTACCGTGTAAAGTTGCTTTCAAACTTTCGCCAAAACTTGTGGCATTTGATGAGGCATTGTCTTTTGATGCTATGTCCATGATTTACTGATTTTTAAAGTGTATTCAAATCTAAAGTTTATTTCCGATAATTTAATGTAGGTGTTATGTTACTCATTACCGACATGCACTATTAATTTTGTGCTTCAAGACCTACGCTCAGGCTACTGCCTCACGTTGGCGATCTAACGAACTGCCTATTCGCTTAATGTTTTTTGCAGCATTCACATCGGCGTTATCAGCATGCCCGCAATTGGCACAAACGAACTCGTACTGACTAACTCGATTCTCTTTTGCTACATGCTTGCACTCAAAACAGGTTTGTGAAGTATAAGCCGGATTAATCGCTATGACATTGGTCTTATAAGAAAGCATTTGTCTGAACATCGCCCATCCGGCATCCAATATGTGTTTTGATAAATTAGTGTTCTTGCTCATCCCTGCCACATTCAAATTTTCCACGTATACAACATTGTTAACCTTAGCTATTTTTGTACTTTCTTTGTGCAGGAAATCCAGACGCACGTTTCCAATCTTATGATGTAGCAATGACAGGCGTTTAGCTTGCTTTTTCCAACCATTAGAACCCTTCCTTTTTCTTGATAGCGAGCGATTTTCAATTCGTAATTTTCGCTCATACTTTGCGAAATGGCGCGGGTTCTCTATAGTTTTACCGTTACTGTCAATGCAGAACTTAGCTATGCCCATGTCAATGCCTATCGTTTGGTTCTCACTGGCAAATCTTTGTGGCACGTTTTCGCACTGAATTGTTATAAAAAAGCCTTTAGGCTCGAGTTTGATTGTTGCTGTTTTTGGGTAACCTAAAATGGATTCATCATTGAATATATTAATTATTCCAAATTTTGGCAACTTTATACTACTATTATTTATAACTTTTATATGCTTGAATTGAATATAATTGAATGTTTTCTTGGAAGCGAATTTTGGAAATCCCCCGCCTTTAAAAAAAGAATTATATGCCTTATCGAGTGATTCAATGCTTTTTTGTAAACAATCAGCATTAACGTCGTTTATCCAACTTACATCTTTTCTAAGATCAGTAATTTGCTTCATGAGCTCATACTTGTGAGTTGACTTTTGAATCTTTTTGTAAGTTTCTATTCTTACTTGCAAGCCTAAATTGTACACTGTACGACAAGCCCCTATCCAAGATTTAAGTCTGGATTCTTGTGCCTTTGTCAGTATCAATTTACGTTTATAAGTTCGAATCATTGTATATAAAAATACTAAAAAAAATCAAATTACTCATTAGTGGAATGGGTTAAAATAAAAATGTAATTGGTAGTAATGGTTTTTTAATTTGCCTATTCCAGTAATAGCGTGTGTAACGAAGTTGGTAGCTATCTCTCGATTTTCTTTTCCTTCGATAAAATACAGCCTTTTCTATATACTTTGGCAATCGAGTAAATTCGCTCATATCATTAATGGTTTAAGGGGTGGTTACTTGTTTAATAAATGTGAATTTTTAGCTCCTAACCTAAAAGCCGTAATTAAAGCAGATAAATTAGCTACAGATTCTTTTTCACCATTTTCAATCATTTTGGCAGCCTCTATTCTGTATTTGTTTAATTCATCCAATATTGCAAGCGGCAAATCTCCTATTTTCTGATTGCTTTCGAATATCTCTTGTTCTTTCATTTTATTGGTGGTTTTGGTAGAGGTTGCCAGTGGGTGATTCCAGCTACTATCACTTCAAATACGAGTGAGTAAAATCCATCTGTTTTAAATATCAAACAAGTAACTTCTTTACCGTCGCTGCAAATGCATTCTTCGTCGCATTGATCTGGCAGCCTTTCCTCAACCGATACCCATTCATTACGATCCACTATCTCCTTATCCTTTTCCGCTAACTGATTACTATATGTTTCTGTCATCTGATCGTTGAGACTTATCAAATCGTTTATTTGTTGTTCCTTGTCCTGTAGGACTGATTGGGCTTTTAGGGTGGCGTATTGTTCCATAGAACTCACAATTCTATCAAATTCACTTCCTTTGCCATCACGACAAAATACTTCTTTCAAAACTGATACTCCTACTCCATTTTTTTCAAGAACCGTTTCAGCACTCACCCCAGTATCGATAATTGGGGATGACTGGGCAGGGGTGATTGGTTTGTTTTTTAGTCTATATGCCGTAGTCCATTCCCCATCATTGCAAAATCTATCCAAATAAACATCGTTAGGGTCAATAATTTCGCCGACCTTGACGTTAAAGCAAACAGGGTAATCAGCAATAGCTTCATCCCTTATAAATATTTCCTCACTGGAATGCATTCTTTGATTTCCTGCCATTAAGAAAACTTGACCTAACTTTTCAAAAGCAAGCAATTTATATTCCTTTGGCTGTTCTTCCTTCCCCCTAACATCATTACCCCGGCTTGCTTCTGGTGAGGGGGCTAGTACCCAGATTATCTTTTGCTCATACCCTGTTTTGCAAATAGGGTCATATCCATCTACTACACAAGGTTTCCATTCGTCGTTGCTGTTTTTAAGACGCTCTACCATTATTTGATAAGCCATAACTACTTCACCGGGTTTGGTGTCAGCAATTCCGGGTGCCGGATGAGACCACCAATCATTTGGATTGGCAGCATAGGTGTCTGACAGTGTTCCTATGCCATTTTTTACCATTATATTGTGTGTTTTCATGGCTGAATAATATTTAATAATGCAAATTCCTTATGATGCTTAACGGCTAATTTATTATAAGCCAATGCAGCCTCTTCTGGAGTGTCAAAATATTTAGACCTATATACTTTCCCTCTAGAGCCACAAGAGGCTATCCACTTTTTTTGTTGATGGACTATCCCCATATAGGGATTGGCACAGTCTCTGTTTTTATTTCTATTTGCACTATTCTGAGTAGGTATCGCGGCTCTTAAATTTTCTACTCTATCATCGAGTGTGTTTCTATTTTCATGGTCAACTATTTCAGGAAGGTATCCATGGTGCCACAAAAAAATAATGCGCGACACTTTAAATGCGATTTTATTAAATCTTACGTAGTAATAAACAACACCATTCCTAACTCTGCATAAATATCCAGCCCTGCTCCCAATAATTATTCTTCTATTTGAGGATACATTCCAAATCAAATATCCATCTTCATGATAAGAAAATAAATATTTTGCTTTTTCTTGAGTTAGTTCAAATATCTCTTTCATAATCTTTTTTCTTCTCTACCAAGATAGGGGGTTAATTAATAGCTTTAGTTAGCAATTCCAAAGCATTTGTTTTATTTGCTGCGGATAAAATTAGCTCGTCATATATTATTGCATTGTTCTTATGTATTATAGATCGATGCATCGTTTTATCTTTTTGTTGAATGAATATTACCGAATAGGTATTATTAGCATCCTCGAAAAAGAATTTTGCTGAAATAAAATTTGGTTTTTTCATAATATTTTTTATTTTTCTTCTTACCTTTCTAACCCTACTTGATATAGGGGTGGGTATGTTAAATTTTGAAGCCTGTCGATCTCAGCCGCAATCAACGCCCCTGATTTTGTCAGTTCCTTTATCCTATCATCTGGCGACGGCTTCCAATATTTATCATCCCAAGGCCATGTTTTCGGGGTTTTTCTGAATTTTTTATAATGGCCCGCTCGAGTCGGCTCAGCCAAACCGTACTCTCTATGATCAGATGGGGTTAAGTACGAAATAGCAGCTAGGACAATATCTTCTGAATCTTTATCGTAACGAGATATGTCACTATTAATAGTATAGCCGTGCTTTTCAATTTGTTCAGACCGTTCATGGCATATTAAATAAATCCCATTTTTTTTATTTAAAACTTCATCTATTTTTATAGATATCTCTCGGTCATCGTCAAAATATAACCTAGCCTCTTTAAGTAGTTCTATGATTGATTTCATTTCCTATCCTCCAATACTTCTATATGATACAAAAGCTCCTCCCAGCAATCATTTATTGAGTCCGGATCATTATGGCCTTTTATAGGCCTTGTATTTAAGCGGAGAGTATTTACAATGCGCCTAGCTATTTCGTATGACGTTGGTGCCCCCAAGTCGTCATCTATAAAATAATTTGTTGTTATGTCACCAGCCATTTGTTTCATTGTTTTTTGTTAACAGATATAGTATTATACAGAACTCTAAAACCGATATAAACAATAGAGTTATTTTCATGATTAATAAATCCTTAAGCCGCAATACGGGCATTTTAATTCCAGGTCAAACCATTTAGAACAGTAGAAGTTACGGCACTTGATTTGGACAGATAACTTTTTTAATTCAATATTTATTTTCATAATTCAATCTTTTTTTAACCTACAAAGCCCATCTACCGGAGAGGATTGGGTGTTAGAATACATAACCACTATCGAAATACTGTCTAACTTTCGTGGCGGCAAAACTTGCGTGTTATCCCCGGTTCTAAGCGGTAGTTTGTCACGGTTTTCATAAGCCATATATGTATTCTTTTATTAAGAGCATGGTAATAAGCCTTAAACACAGCCAAGCCATAATTTATCGAGAGCGGCTTCCTTATCGAACTTATTTAGTGTATCAGCGTTTCCGCCACCATGCTCATTGTCTTTAATCAATAAAATCAGGTTTTAGCTTTTCCCAAGTCTGATTAAGGGCATCGTTATAATTATCAATACCCAAAATTCCAATTATATCGTTCTTGACCTGCTCAGCACGTTTTTCCATAGATAACGCCCTGAATTGGTAACTATCTTCGTCATATGGCTTGTAAAATTTTCTCTTTCCTTTGAGACACTTGATTAGTTGAAGTCTGTATGAATGCTTACCTGAATAATCATTATCATAGAAAACAACCGTTACCTTTAACTTACTACCATCGGGTTGATTATAAATTATTTCGTGCCTCATTGTCTTTAATCTATTTTATGGGTTTACTACCTCTTTAGTCTTTTGGCTACATCTGTGCCTTTTATCTTGTCCAAAGCCTCGTTTATTTGTTTGATCCAATCATTGAAGTCTTTCGGCCTCTTATCTGGCATTACAGGGGCATGAGTGAAAGTTTTCATGGTTAAATATATCTTGGTTCTAAATGCTTTTCAATTGCTTTTAATTGACTGTGCATAGGTTCACCCCAAGTACTACTACCACGAACTTCTATCACATCATTGCGAGTAGATGCATTAGATAAAACATGATTATAAAACCGATTCAATGTATTGGCCTTATATCCATTACCACGAAACAATCTATTGTCGTGACTTTTGGCATTAATCTTTTCGTTAATTGTTAATTGAGTTTTCATTTTTTAATATTTAAGTTTCGATATTCAAAGGTAACAATTATTTTTGATTATACAATAGCAAAAGTGAAAATTAATTCAACTTTTTTTGATTAATTGTTACTTATGCCTTTTTCGCGTATGTTTTGAAGATCACGCTCCTGCAAATCGTATTGATCTGCTTTACCTGGATTTAAGTTTTCGCTTGTTTCAAGTAAGCTTTTGAGGCTTTGAAGTGCAGGTTTAAGGTCTTCTAAATTGCCTTTTATCTTAGTTTTTGGGCTTTTCATTTTTAGCGGGTTGTTTGGGTTGTGGATGAAATTTAAAGTACTGCACTTTTATTAAGCTGTCTATGTGTATAACAGCACGATGTATCGAGTTATACTGAGCCGTTGAAATTTTATCGCTGTTGCCTGCCAAAACATCTAACTGACCCATTAAGTTATCAATAAGGATTGTTTCTGGTTCTTCAAACTTGTAATGCTTAACGCTATCGGTTTTAGCTTGTGAAAATGCTGCCAGTGATGCAAAGGCAATAAGAGTAGTAAGAATTGATTTTTTCATGTTTAATTATTTTGAGGGGTTTTAGTTGTGTGTGAATCACGTAAAGCAATACAGGCCGTATCTCTAAATTCGGCTAATTTACCGTAAAACTCCATCATGACGTTTGCGTCACAATGTTTAACAGCAAGGTCTTTTAATGCTTCATATTGGTCACTTATTTTACCAATATATTCTTTGAATTTTTCGTCGGTTATCATTTTTGATTATGTTTAAGTTCTTTAAAATAATTTAGGAGTTTTTCTCTATAATTTGTCAATTGAGATAGTTTTTCGTAGTCAAAATAAGCATTGTAAGCAGATTGATCGAAATGGATATTACTCATGCCTGATTCTGTATAAGAATTTTCAAGTCTATTATCCAAAAGGGTTGCCGCATCAAAAGCCTTTTTGTGCTTATCCGTGTCAGAATAAAATATATCAGCAACTTTTTTAAATGAAATCATTTATTGATGTGTTTTAACTCTTTTCTCATTTGTGACTTCTCAAAATCCAACCACTTTTTAAATAAAAAAAGATTGATCGGAATAGCGATTAAAAATATCGCGTAAATTGTCCATAGTATTATTTTTCGGTTCATCGCTAATAAAGTTTAAAGTCTTTATATTTTTCTCTGAAAGCGATTGATCCTATAGATTTATATTCCTCAACATAATTCCAAATGTCATCCATAATATCTTCTTTTTCAGGTTTACCATCAAGATGATATAAATCATCACCATACCTTAGGTCTGAATAATCATAACCTTTTTCAGCATACTTGCTTGCAATCCAAATTTTGTCTTTAGTTTCCATTATTTTATGTTTAAGTATTTATAAGCTTGAATTAATTCTTTGTCGGTGAGCAGATGTTTAAACTTTTCAAATCTTTCGAGTGCCAAATTATAAAAAGGCAATTTTGCCCGATCTTCTGCGCCTTTGTCGTCCCAACGGTTATGGCATTCACAAACTCCTAAAAGTGATGTTCCTAAGAACAAAATATTATCAGGTTCAGTTGCAACGCTTTCAAAAACTGCTTTTGGTAAAATATGACTCGTAACACATCGTTTCATCTTCTTTGTAAAGGCATATAAAGGCTTATGGCAGCCTTGACAGTTATAAGGCATAGATTCGGCCATCTTATCAAAAAAGTCGTTTATATCGCCTTGTTTTGCCTTTTCTTGATCAGTTAGTTTTTTAGGCTTTGAAACAATTCCAGTTCGTGCTTTAGAAATCGGTTTTAACTCCGATTTTTTGACAGTAAAATAATTATCCTCAAGCCTTCTTAATTCGTTGTCACAAACTAAAACTTCACTGCCTTTATCTATTTCAACAAAGACTGTTTGTCCGTTATAATTGTGAGAAGTACCACGCTTTAGTTTCGGCTTAATCATTTTTCATCCAATTATCGCAACTGTCATCCTCAAAGTTTTCGCTTGAGAACATACCCCAAAATATCCAAACCATAATACCTATTACTATCAGTTCCATGAGAGTTAAATTTAATCAATGTATTGTGTTTCGCTAAATTCTTTATCTATAAATAAGGCAGCAAGTCCTGTTATTTGCTTTAATCTCAAAAGTTCATCTGCATCCATACCTATGTGTTTTAATATCCATGCGTCACTCATTCCACTTTGAGTTAATTCTGCCACTATGTTGCTCATTAAATCAATTGAGTGTGATCCACGCGCCCGATTATGGCGTATGGTTGATGCCATTCGTTCAGCTTCACTTTTTTCAATTACAGATACCGGTAACAATCCGTTTTCACGTTCAAAAATCCGTTTAGATTTTTTCATTGTCGTGTATCTATGATAGCCATCGACTATTTCATACATGCCATTTTCAAGTTTATAACAAACTATAGGCATCGTATAGCCATCTTCCCAAATTGATGTTTCCAGCAATTGCATTTCGGGTTCAGCAACCGAATTTGGATTGTAAGCGTTAGCCTGGATTTGATCTATTGGCACCGCTATGACATTATAAACAGGTGATTTAAAGTTGCTCATTTTTAAATTTTTGATAATTTGCTATTTTAATAGCGTGATTTATAAATTCAAATGTTGATTTTCTCATTTTAGATATATTGCATTCAACGCAACATGGTACACAATTTTCTATTGAATATGGTAAATTACTATCCATTCTGTCAATACCATTTACATTTATCCAAGATCTGTCAACATACCATTGATCGTATCTACCTTTTATTCTAGCAACTTTTTCTCCTTTTCTACAATATGCATTAAATGGTCTCGGTTTTTCACCGCAATAAAAACATTCTTGTGTTATAATATTTTTAAATTCCTCTTCTGTAAATGGAAAATCAAACCCTCTTGATTTTGCATTATTTGTGTATCTCATAAAAAGCAATCTAAATCCAGTTTTCCCAGGTGGTTTGCTAATCACTTTTTTATGCCCACATCCGCAAGAATTTGAACGGCCTCCACGCAGGCTTGATCCTTCAATTATTTTATTTCTACCACAATCACATTCGCAATACCATTTTGAATCTATTTTGTAAACTGCTCTCAGTCTTCCAAATTTTACTCCTCTTAAATCAACTAATGGTGGCATATCTTTTTAATATTCTTTTCCTATATTTTTCTTCGTGTTTAGTTAAAGAAAAACCGCAATATTTTAACAAATGATCGTTTTTAAGTATGCAAATACATATCCTTTTATAAGTCGGTATTTGCACAAACTCTTTTATATCGCAATCATCCAAGTATTCCATTGTTACAGGTAGCTTATCAGTTTTATAATTACTCTTGCCACCTATTTTTATGGGAATATCCATAGACTCAAGTTTATCAGTAACTTCTTTTGATAGACATCCCCCACGTGTACGCCAAAACTCTTGTGATACTGAAAGTTTAGCTTTATAATTATCTGCTGTTTTTTTAGGTAATGTTTCCAACAGGAAAAACATGTAAGATTTCCAAGTGTGACCAGGCGGCAGCTTTATAGATTGCCATCCCATTGCAGTAGTACCCCCGTATAAGCCTGAAAAATTAACACCGTTGACGCGTCCGATAAGTTTACCCCAAGTTTTAGGCTCAATAACCTTATACATTTTCAATGAACTTATTGCAGTAGAAATAAACGGGCTTGCAACGCGCTGTTGATCTATTGGTATGCCTGCCTGATACATCACATCGTAAAGTTTGTTATAACTCCATCCGAATTTTGCGTTTGCTGTCCAAACATCCTCTGTAACCCAATCAAAAACAGGATAGCAATTGAAAACATTATCGTACATTTTTTTAGTCCAGTTTTTACCGTTATAGTTGTGGTAATTCCTATCTGAATGTATAGCTCTCCAACGGTTTAAACTTTCCTGTGTACGTATACCAACTAAACAAGCTGTACGCTTTGCGCCTTTCATTTTGTGATACCATAAGCTGAATTTTTCCTGAAACTCATAATCCCACATTTCGCGCTCATAGAATGAGAAATATGTTTTAGCATTTTCAGGTAATGAAGATACCCAAAGTTCTTTTTTTTCTTCATCCCACGGCCTCCAATAGCTTTCTGTCATACTTGTGCATGTTGACACTTTAAAGGGTACACACACTCTGTAAACGTCTAAAATGTCGCTATTTTCTGAAAGTGTTTTGTTGACATAATCTGTTGTCATTGAGTATTGGGCTTCATAATCCAAGTGCAACAAGCCTAATTTTCTATCAGGTGCATTTTTACGCATCCAATCAATAGTAAGGTTCAGCAAAACACCACTATCCTTTCCACCTGAAAACGACACGTAAACATTATCAAAATTGTCAAATATGTATTTTAGCCTATTATTGGCGGCTTGCAGCACGTTCATTTAGTTCGATTCCTTTTAAGATGTGATAAATTTCTGATTTTGGCTTTGAGTACCCTAACGTTGTTAAATGCTGATCATTCTTTAAAATAGCACTGCAAATAAATTTATATGCCGGTGCCAAATCAATTAATTCACCTGGTAATTCATCGGGTATAAAATCATAATCCTTTTTCAAGTAACTGTCAATATATACCCCTGAAATTGGGTTAACACCTATATTATGATGGAAAAACTCCCATGTTTCAATACACTTTTTAGCATGCAAATTGGATATTTTTTGCTTTTTAAGGCTCAATAATCCCCATGCTTTACGGGTGATATATTCAGGACATCTAATTGCTTTAAAACATGCAGATTGCCCTAACCAAGCCACGCGATTAATATTTGATGTTAAATTATGTTCACACGAATATTTGTATTCACACGTAACACGGAACATTGATTTTGCAAACTCTTTGCTATCATTTATAAAATCCAAAGCTTGCTGGACATCAAAAGGCTTTTTATAATACATTTCCAAATCTTCCCACTTTGTGTGATTGTGGTAAATTCTTAGCATTCGGAAACAATCAATCTTTTACCTTCGATTTGATAAACAAAATCACAATTGTTTTCAGTAAAGCAAATCTGTTCTAATTGATCCTGTAGCTGAATGCCTTGAAGCCCTGATGGCAAGCCAACAATTTTGTTATTGTTTACTTTGCATCCAAATTGGCTCAAAATAGAAATAGCTTGTTGATAGTGAGTTGAAGTGTTCATTTTTTTTAATTTAAATTCGATACTCAAATGTAAACAAATTATTTTGATTTGCAAGTAAAAAATGAAAATTTATTCTTTCGTCTTCAAAAACTCTCCGTTAATAACTTTGCCTATTTTTTCGTGGTGTTTTTCAAGCCCTTCTTTGATGAGTTCTTTGTCACCTTCTGTAAAAACGAAGTCTTCTTTTGTCATGAAGCGAAGCCTGGAGTTGTTAGCCACGATGCCGCAATCTTTCTCTAAGAACTGTTTCTTATTGAGAACTTCGAGGGATTCTATAAATTCTTTTTGAGGGTCTTTTTGTTTAGCCATGATTTAAAATTTAGTGTTTTCCTGTACCTAAAAAACCCGCGTGTTAGGCGGGTTTATAGATCAGTTAATATATTGAGTTAATTATTCATTTGGCTTAAAATGTCTCTTATTATCTCACCGTTGTACTCATTTTTTGTCAAGTTTAAAAACTCTGTTGTAGTCATTTTACCATCCAAATCAATTGAATGTGATTTAACAAACATCATTCTACCACTTTCGCAACTACCTGTTAAATGATGATGCCAATCAAAGAATAATTTATTGCTGTAGTGCTCTCCTTTTTTGAAAAGTTTAATAAATTCTGCTTTTCGTTCTTCAAAAGACAACGAAGCGAAAAACTTATCATGTATAGATTCTAAAGCTTCTTCTTTAGTTTCACCGTGAGCAAATAAATTTCCAGACTTAGCCACATACATTTTTTTGATTGTATAGTCATCTTGTATTACTTCGACTTTAGCAACGTTACCAATAATTGATAAAAATGTACATGGTATTTCGTCAATGTAATAAACTGACTTTCCATTGAATGATTTAAAAGATGCTATTTTTTTTGTCAGAAAACCTTTTCTATAATCTTCAATAGTTATTACACCGTAACCGTCACCGTCACCGTAACCGTCACCGGAACCGGAACCGTCACCGTAACCGGAACCGTAACCGGAACCGTAACCGTAACCGGAACCGGAACCGTAACCGGAACCGGGACCGTCACCGTAACCGGAACCGTAACCGGAACCGGAACCGTCACCGTAACCGGAACCGTAACCGTAACCGGAACCGGAACCGGAACCGGAACCGGAACCGGAACCGGAACCGTCACCGTAACCGTCACCGTAACTTTCTATGGTTAAAAAACGTTTTATTAAAGTTTCCATTCCTTTACTGAATTAATGCTTTCAACTGCTTTTTCTGTACATGGGATTACCTCTACTATTTGAGGCAAGTAAACGCCTTCCTCATCTGTAACAGTCATCGTGAATTTACAGCCATTTGGATTTTTAGTTCCTTCAACTGCAAGTTGTGTTAATGATGCAGCACCAGACCATGACCATAAACGGCGGCAATTTGTAACTATTGCTTCTGTACCATTTAATGATTTTTTGTTGCCAAAGAATACCCCTGCGGAGTAAGTTCTGAAAATGTAGAATTTTTGCTTTTCCATTTTGTGTTTATTTAAGTTCTGTTGTTAATTCAAGATCGTATTTCTCATAAGTCACCATTTCGAGGCTTGTAGGCCATTCGTTAAGGCAAGTTCTGCGTATTTCATCGATAGCCATTTCGAGTCCGTGACGACGATACATTTCGCACATTTTAGCCTTGTGGGTATCCATTCCCATGTTTTCGTAATCGGGAACGTTGTTAAGAACATCTATCAGGTTATTGATAGCTTTCTTTGCTTGGGTTATTGGGTCTTTCATGGCTTATTTTTTAGGGATGTAATAATTTGGTGAGAATTCATTGCATAGATCACAAAGTATTTTAGCCGCCTTAACAAAAGTTTCAGGAGTATATTCTCTGTCGCCAGTCAATTCAAGTAATTCAAATGCTTGAGGATTTTGATTATTCACAACTTGATTTACAAGTTCGTTAGCAACTGCAACCGGATGGCCTTTTGTTTTTATAAAAAGCCATTTATGAAAAGCAGTTGCTTCTATTTTACTTTCCATTTTATTTCAGGTTTTCAGTTAAGTAATCTTTCACTAAACTATTAAGGTTTTCTGCAAGAAATTCACGCACTGGATAAGCTGCATAATCCCCTGTTAAAACATCTGTACAATAAGCATTATAACCATTATGTTCAATCCATTCTATCAAAGTGGCAACCTGGATTTGATGATTTGAAACATCCGCTTCATTGTCACCGTCAAATACATTGTAAGAAGCCTCAATTATTTCGCTATTGATATTTGCTTCAAATAATTCAATTTCGAGTGTGTTTTTTGTTTCCATTTTTTAATATTTAAGTTCGTTGGTATAAAGGTAAACAAAATAATTTGATTGTCAATAGCAAAGTTAAAATATTTCAAAATAATTTGAGGCAATAAAAAAGCCCTGTTGAGACTCAGGGCTATAATCACACGCGCGAATGTGCATCTTGTATCCATTTTACTAAATCAAATGGATGGCATGGTGGTTTAATAAACTCAACTCTCCATTTAATCCCGCACCGCTTACAAAAACATTTTGTTGGCATTGATGGAAAATTATATTTGAATTTATGCCCAAATAATCTACAAATTATCTTTTTCATGCAGCTTTAAGCTTTACCGCGTTTAATTCCTTTTTGTACAGATTTATTTTTGATTCAAAATAGTTAACGTACGTTTCAAATTTATTGATCCTGTATTGTAATAACTTTTGAAAGATGTATTCCCGGTTAACTTGCTTGTTGCAAACGTAGAAATAAACTTTGCCATTGTCCCAAATTTTATCCGTGTTTAAATACACTCTCTTTGGTAATGTTGCAGGCCCTTGTGGTAAATGTAATTGGATAGAATCCCCTGTATCTGACTGAATGTACATGCCAAGATCAATAGACAGCCTTAATGTGCCGTCTTCGCCCTCTTTAAGAGAGTACAGATATGTACGCAGGGTTTCCATTTTGTTTGCATTGTCACAAAAATAATCAATTGTCATGCCAAATCAAAATTAGTTGTTTGGTATTAATTCATTTATAGCCTTAAAAATTGCATAAGGTATCTGTGGACTTACCGCATTCCCGTAGGCTTTGATTTGTTCTTTACGCCATTGTGACGCTGTAAATCCAGCCATTGCAAGGGAAAGCCCATCATCCACGCAAGGAAAAGGTGGCTCAGATGACCATGCACCACCCCTAAAAGTTTGTACAGGTGTTCCGGTAGGCACCCAGGTGATCTGTGATGACGTTTCGTGTACATAGGAAAAAAAAGTCTGTCCCTTTTGTAATCTGAGGCTGTCGGAGTAAGCAACAATATAGAGCCTTTTACGTTCGTGTGGGGCACCGACATCTGACGAGCGACAAATTCGCCATTCTGCATTGTACCCCATTCCGGCCAACTCACCGAGAATTGTTCTAAAGTCTTTTCCTTCGTTAACTGTAAGAAAGTCACCGACATTTTCGAACACACCAACTTTGGGCCCGATTTCAGACATCCCTCTGAGCATGTGAAAAGCAAGCCCTGTTCTTGCTCCGGATAACCCCGATTTACGCGAAATACTTTGGTTTGCTTTTGAATTGTCTTGGCATGGGAATCCTCCGGATAATGCGTCAACTTTATTTCTATATGGTCTAAAGTCTGCTGTTTCGATATTGTCATATAATTTTGAATGAGGCCAGTAATATTTTAAAATAAGTTGTCCAAATGTATTTAACTCACAATGAAATAGATTCTTATATCCTGCCCATTCTGCCGCAAGATCAAAACCACCTATTCCAGAAAAAACAGATGCATGGTTCATATCTCTATATTTACATTAGGTAAAAGCTCAAACATATCTTCAATTTCCATTTCAACATCTGCCAAATCTTTAAAAAACTTATTCAAAGCGATTCTTTTGCATTCAGAAACTAACCTGGTACTTTGATCTGAGCTTCTTATTTCATCCAATATAGCACGTGCCTCGTTGATTTTAACAACGTTTCCCATGTATTGTAAAGGGTTGTGTTGTTTTTCTAAATTGGATAAAGCCTGAGCCTTAAATTCAAGTTTCTGATCCTTTGTGAAGTTAATCTTTCCGTTGGCATCGAGTGTGTTGTAAACTGAATTTCCGTAGTCATTGTAATACCCATTTTCTTTGAAAAAACGCCACGCCAAAACAAGATTGTTCCACGCTATTTGTGCTTTTTGTTCTTCGGTAGGTTCAGTTGGTTTTTGTGATTCTTTTTCAAGTTGCACCTTAACTTCTATCCTTTCCTGTGAGGCT
>Ga0310811_10004472_pt1 | contig 17559 bp, 11 predicted proteins | sample YCmetagenome_FD_207642 | JGI IMG/M metagenome (GOLD analysis project Ga0310811, IMG submission 207642) | Soil microbial communities from experimental microcosm in Duke University, North Carolina, United States - YC | ecosystem: Engineered > Artificial ecosystem > Soil microcosm > Unclassified ...
GAAAGCCGTATGCTATAATGTGAGGATGCCCGCTGTTCCCCCCGCCAGCCTGGAATGGGCGCACCCGCTGGTGCGCGACTGGTTCGTGGAGCGCTTTGCCACGCCCACCGAACCCCAGGAGCAAGGCTGGCCGCACATTCTGGCCGGCCACACCACCCTGATTTCCGCACCCACCGGCTCGGGCAAGACTTTCGCCGCCTTCCTCGCCTGCATTGACCGCCTGGTGCGTAAGGCGCTGGCGGGTGACCTGCAAGACCGCACCGAGGTGCTCTACATTTCTCCCCTCAAGGCGCTGGGCAACGATATCCAGAAAAATCTGGAAATCCCCCTGGGGGAAATCCTGCAAAGAGCCGGTGAGCGCGGGCTGCTGATGCCCGAAATTCGCACCGCGGTGCGCACCGGCGACACCCTGATGCATGAGCGCCGGGCCATGCTCAAGCGGCCGCCGCATATTCTGGTCACCACCCCGGAATCGTTCTACATTCTGCTCACTGCGGAAAAGAGCCGCGCCATCCTGCGCGATGTGGAAACCGTAATTGTGGATGAGATTCACGCGGTAGCCGACGACAAGCGCGGCGCCCACCTGGCGCTTTCCCTGGAGCGCCTGGAAGCATTAACCAATCGCCCGCCGGTGCGCATCGGTCTTTCGGCGACACAGAAGCCAATCGAGCAGGTGGCGGAGTTTCTCACCGGTGCCGGCCGACCCGCGCCCGCCATCGTCAACATCGGCCACAAACGCCAGCTTGACCTGGCGGTGGAAGTGCCGGCCAGCCCGCTGGGACCGGTGGCCTCCAATGAAATGTGGGATGAGATTTACGACCGCATCTGCGAACTGGTGCGGCAGCATCGCTCCACCTTGGTTTTTGTGAACACGCGTCGGCTGGCGGAGCGTGTAGCCCATCAGCTGGCCGAGCGCCTGGGCGAAGACGCGGTGGCCGCGCACCACGGCAGCCTGGCCCGCATGCTGCGCCTGGCAGCGGAGAAGAAACTGAAGAGCGGCGAAGTGCGCGTGCTGGTGGCCACCGCTTCGCTGGAGCTGGGCATTGATATCGGCTTCGTGGACCTGGTGTGCCACATCAGCTCGCCGCGGTCTATCGCGGTCACGCTGCAGCGCATTGGCCGCGCCGGTCACTGGCGCGGGGCCGTGCCCAAAGGCCGCATCTTCGCTACGACGCGAGACGAGCTTATGGAATGCGCCGCGCTGGCGCGCGCCATCCGCCATGGCGACCTGGATCGGCTCATGATTCCGGAATCGCCCCTCGACATTCTGGCGCAGCAGATAGTGGCAGCTTGCTCGGCCGAGGAATGGCTGGAGGATGACCTCTTCAATCTCCTGCGCCGCGCCTATCCCTACCGCGAGCTTGCGCGCGAACAGTTCGACGAAATCCTGACCATGCTCTCGGAGGGCATAGCCGCCCGGCGCGGGCGTTACGGCGCTTACCTGTTCCGTGACCGGGTGAACGGCCGGCTGCGGGCTCGCCGCGGCGCGCGATTAGCCGCCATCACCAGCGGCGGCGCCATCCCGGAGAACGCGCTCTATACGGTGGTAGCCGAACCCGAGGGCACGGTGGTGGGCACCGTAGATGAAGACTTCGCGGTTGAGAGCAACAAGGGCGACATCATGCTGCTGGGCAACACCTCCTGGCAGATTCGCCGCATCGAAGGCGCCTCCGGGCGGGTACTGGTGGAAGACGCGCACGGCGCGCCGCCCAGCGTGCCCTTCTGGCGTGGTGAGGCCCCGGCACGCACCAGCGAGCTTTCGGAACATGTGGCGGAACTGAGAAAACAAATCAGCGACATGCTGCCCAGGACTTCTCCCATCGGCATCTCGCAGAATCAGCCGGAAGTGGCGGAGACGGTGCGCTGGCTGAAAGAGGAATCCTGCCTGGACGATTCCGGCGCCGAGCAGGCCATCGAATATGTGATCCAGGGACGAGCGGTGCTGGGCGCCGTGCCCACCCAAAAGACCATCATTGCCGAACGCTTCTTTGATGAAGGCGGCGGCATGCAGCTGGTAATCCACGCCCCCTTCGGGGGGCGCATCAACAAAGCCTGGGGACTGGCGCTGCGCAAGCGCTTTTGCCGCAGCTTCAATTTCGAGCTGCAGGCCGCCGCCACCGACGACGGGCTGAACATCGCGCTGGCTGAGCAGCACAGTTTTCCGTTGGCCGATGTGTTTAATTTTCTGCAAGCGGAAACGGTGCAGCCAGTGGTGGAGCAGGCGGTGCTTACCGGCTCGCCCATTTTCGGCACGCGCTGGCGCTGGGATGCAATGCGTTCACTGGCCCTGCTGCGCTTCCAGGGCGGCAAGAAGCTGCCGCTGCAAATTCAGCGCATGCGCTCCGACGACCTGATGGCTTCCGTATTCCCCGACGTGGCCGCCTGCCAGGAAAACATCGTTGGCGACATTCAGATCCCCGATCACCCCCTGGTGCGCGAGGTGATGAAGGATGTGCTGACGGAGGCCATGGACATTGACGGCCTGCGCGCGGTGCTGCGCGGCATCGAGGATGGCAGCATCCGCTGCCTGGCGGTGGATACGCCGGTGCCCTCGCAGTTCTCGCACGAAATTTTGAATGCCAATCCTTATGCCTACCTCGACGACGCTCCTTTGGAGGAGCGCCGCGCACGAGCGGTGCAGATGCGGCGCCTGCTGCCGGAGTCGGTGCTGGAGGAAGTGGGCCAACTGGATCCCGCCGCCATCGCCCAGGTGCGCGAGGAAGCCTGGCCGGATGTGCGCGACGCCGATGAACTGCATGATGCGCTGCAGACGCTGATTGGGTTACCGGAAGATTTGGGGAACACGTGGTATCCCTACTTCGAAATTCTCGCCGCTTCCCGGCGCGCCGGGCGGGCCGTTCAGGGTGGCAAGGCTTTTTGGGTCAGCACCGAACGAGCCGCGATCTTCGCACAAATTTATCCCGGTGCTCAATTCGAAGCTGCACTGCCGAAACTCGAGGGCGCAACACCTTCTCCCGACGATGCCCTGCTGCAGATGGTTACGGGCTGGACGGGGCACCTGGGCCCGACCAGCGCGAGCAAACTGGGGAGGATCCTGGGGATTCCGCCTGCCGAAATTGACAAGGCGCTGCTGCGTTTGGAGGCCACCGGCGCGATTCTGCGCGGAAGTTTCACCGACACCCATTCGGAAGAGGTGGAATGGTGCGAGCGCCGCCTGCTGGCGCGAATTCACCGCCTCACGCTGGGCACGCTGCGCAAACAGGTAGAACCGGTCACGGCGGCGCAGTTCATGCGCTGGCTGCTGCGTTGGCAACACATCGCACCCGGGACACAAACTACTGGCGAGCGCGGCACGCTGGAGGTGCTGCAGCAGTTGCAAGGCTTCGAAATTCCCGCCAGCGCCTGGGAGCGGCAGGTGCTGGCGCGCCGCATTGCCGACTACGATCCCAAGGTGCTTGACCAGCTCTGCCTCACCGGCGCGGTGGGCTGGGGACGGCTCTCGCCGCATCCCGCGACCCTGGAGGACTCCGCTGAAGGCAAGCGTCGAGTCATCCCCACCAGCGTGGCGCCGATCACGTTTTATGTGCGCGAAGAGGCTGACTGGCTGCCCCCTCATACCGACCACCAGGATGGTCGCGGCCTGAGCCACGGCGCGCGCCAGGTTCTGGAATTCCTGCGCCAGCACGGAGCTTCGTTCTTCGCGGATATCGTGCGCGGCACGGAAAAGTTGAAGGCGGAAATCGAAGCCTCACTCTGGGAGCTGGTGGCGGCGGGCTTGGTCACCGCCGACGGCTTCGATAATTTGCGCTCGCTGATTGATCCCAAGCGGCGTTCCGGCCAGGGCAGCGGGCGCATGAACCGGCCACGCCACAGTTCAGGGCGCTGGGCGTTGCTTTACCCCGGTGAAGCGGCGGAACGCACGCGCCAGGTGGAAGCCGCCTGCTGGATGCTGCTGCGCCGCTATGGCGTGGTTTTCCGCGACCTGCTGGCGCGAGAGGCTATTGTGCCCAAGTGGCGCGAACTGGCCATGGCGTTCCGCCGGCTGGAGGACCGCGGCGAGGTGCGCGGAGGGCGCTTCATCAGCGGCTTTCTGGGCGAGCAATTCGCCCTGCCGGTGGCGGTAGAGTCGCTGCGCGCCATGCGCAAAACCGAACCATCGGGAGAGAGCATTACCATCTCTGCTGCCGACCCCCTCAACCTGGTAGGCATCATCGTGCCCGGCGAGCGCGTGCCCGCCATCTCCGGCAAGACGGTCGCCTTCCGCGATGGCGTCGCGGTTCTGCCCCAGGAAACCTCCGCCCACGCCGTCGCCGGCGACTAGGCGCGCCTGGCTCGGAACCGCTGCAAAATCGCGAAAGTCATGCTGGAAGTGACGGGTCAATTGGACTCCTATCGCATCCACCTGGGGTGGGGAAGCGGGTCCACGCCGACTGCAAATACCGCAGAAGGTTCTGAATGCGGTGGAACTCGCACTGCAGGATGTCCCGCTTGACCTGGACTACCGCAGCGAAATGATTTTGCGCCGAGCCTATGTTCTGGCCAACGACTGGAACATTGATTCTCCCGAGCTGGTCAAGCAACTTATGCCCAAGTAACCGGTTTCGAGGGTGGGGGGACGTTCCCAAGGCACCTTCGTAATTTTGCGCTTCTCTTCCAGCCCCCTACCATGGGCGAGAGGCTTGTTGATGTCGAGTACAGCTTTGGGAGAGAAGGTCATCCATCCAGTGGCACGGCGCTGGACCCGCCACAAACTGGATGTTCCCGTTCGGGTAATCGTCCATCTTGAAGACAAGAGCCGGGTGATCAGCGGGCGCGGCAAGGAAATCAGTGAAGGCGGCATGGCCGTGTTTGCGGGTGTGGAGCTACGCGTCGGGGACAAAATCGAGGTTGAATTCACCCCGCCCTACGGGGGACCCATACGTGTGCAGGGAATGGTGCGGAACCGGCAGGGATACAGCTACGGCGTGGAGTTTTTTACCGTGAACCAGGAACAAGCCACGGAGCAGGAACGTCTGCGCGCCGCCCTCAACAGCGCCACGCTGGGCGGGTGATCGGCGCGCCAGGTAAGCCCAATCAGGAAGCCCGGTCGGCGTTCAGTTGCTTCGCCGCATCTTCCTCGGCGGTGCTCAGCGTAATGCGGGTGGCTCGCCTCATCTCCCGGGTCATGCCGTCAGCCAGGCGGTCGCCGGCCATGACCGAACCTGCCGCCAGCGTAAAGCGCAGGGCATCGCTTGGATCTTCGAAATAGAGGATGACTTCTTTCGCCGCCATACTCGGTTGTGCTCCTCCCATTGACGCTCGCCGTGCGTTCCGGCTACCCAGTGTGCTCTTGATTTTCGTGAACTTGGGTGCCGAGGGGAAGTAATCCCCTTGGTTCAGGGGGGAATCTCTGTGGATTTCCGGGGTGATATGGCGCTTAGAAATTTCGGTTTCATCCCCCAGCCTTGGAGTACCCTGTTGAACGCTTCCCGGGAGGAGAACTCATGTCAGCCAAAGAGAACGTGGCTTTGATGCGTCGCTGGTTTGAGGAAGTGTGGAATCAGGGGAAGATTGCGACGGTCAAAGAACTGCTGGCCAAGGATGCTGTGGGAATGGGCCAAGGCGAGCCTGGGGCCAAGATTCGTGGACCGGCGGATTTTATCCGCTTTGTTGAGCGGATTCGCGGGGCATTTCCCGATGTGAAAGTAACCGTCGAGGACACTTTTGGAGCACGCGACAAGGTGGCAGTGCGGTGGTCGGCAACCATGACCCACCGAGGCGCTCACCTGGGGATCCCCCCCAGCGGCAAACCGGTCCGAATCACCGGGATGACGATGGTTCGCATTCAAGACGGGAAAATCATTGAAGGCTGGGACAACTGGGATCAGTTGGCAATGATGCGGCAGATTGAGGCCTATGAACACCCCAAGACGACGCTTGTTTCCCACACCGCATGAACTGCCTGCAATCGTGCAGACGGATGCACTCTTGGCGGTTAGGAAATAAAAGAAAGTTTGGTGGACCTGGTCGGGATCGAACCGACGACCTCCCCGGCAAGCCGGGGCGCGCTTACCCCTGCGATTTGGAAGCCTGTATTAGTTCCCGGAGCGAACGATGCGATTTCCAGCTCTTGAGCTGTAGCTCGCGCTGTCGCGCCTCAGCCAACGTAGCGAACTGCTCCTGATATACGTTTGCAGTGCAGCCAATGTAGAACCTCTGAGTAGTTTCACTTTGCAGGATGTAAACCACGGGCATAAGAGAAGTTGGTGGACCTGGTCGGGATCGAACCGACGACCTCTTCCATGCCATGGAAGCGCGCTCCCAGCTGCGCCACAGGCCCACGTGAGAAGAAGATCGCGAAACGCGGCAGCCGCGCCCGCTGATTAATTGTCGCCCAGCCCACTGCCCGAGTCAAATCTCGCCTCCGCGACATAAATCTGCTTCTCCAAACCGTTACGCCCTCCCTAATGAACCGCTAACGCCGATCAGCAGTTGTTAAATGCAACACCATGAAAAACGTTAGCTTTCCTGCTTGACAGGGCTGCCGAGCCGGGCTAAGTTGCATCCCAAGTTTCGTGGGGTTTCACCAGCCGCCGATCGGCTTTCCGGCTTCACCTGTAAAAAATTGTGCTCCGCGAGTCGCACATGCAATTGCGCTCCAGGCTTTTCGCCCTTGCTGTTTCCTTTGCTCTTTCTGCCGGACTGTGTCTTGCTGAGCAGCCCGGAGATTTCCCTTCTCACGAGCCGGTGACAGCGCCCAACATCGGCAAACTGTTGCGAAAAGCAACAGAGGGCGATACCGGTGCGCAATTTTTGCTGGGCCGTGCGTACGAAACCGGCAATGGAGCGCCTCAGGATTACTCCGAAGCGGCACGCTGGTACCTGCAGGCAGCCAATCGCGGCCGCGCGGAGGCACAAAACAACCTGGGCTCGCTCTACGTACGCGGCCTGGGCGTACCCACTGACAATCAGCGTGCCAGCAACTGGTTCTCGCGGGCGGCGGTGCAGCAGTACCCTCCCGCCGAATTCAATCTGGGGCTGCTGTATTCCCGCGGCCTGGGCGTGCGCAAGGACGGCGCCGAAGCCCTGCGCTGGTATCGCAAGTCAGCCGAGCGCGGCTACGCGGTGGCCCAGAACAACCTGGGCATCTTTTACCGCGAAGGCAATGGCGTTCCGGAAGATTGCAAGCAGGCGCTAGAGTGGTTCCGCAAAGCGGCCAAACAGGGCCTGGCGGAGGCGGAGTTTAACTTGGGAGCCCTTTACGAAAAAGGCTGTGGCGCCTCCCCGGACTACAGCGAGGCGGCCAAATGGTACACCCGTGCCGCCCAGCATGGCACGCCTGAAGCGCAGAACAACCTGGCCTACCTCTACCGCGAGGGCAAGGGAGTGCCGGCCAGCGACGCTGAAGCCATCAAGTGGTTTCAGCGGGCAGCGGAACAGGACTTCGCGGCCGCCCAGGCCAACCTGGGCGTGATGTATCTGCATGGCCTGGGAGTACAGCGGGATACGGCAGCGGCTTATATGTGGCTGACGCTGGCGGGCAACGCCGGCAAGCGCGTGCTGAGCCGCTTGCAAGTACCCGTGGAAAAGCTGAAGGCGGCGCGTCGGCGCGCGGAGTCCTGGCAGGCAGAGCATCGCAATTCTTCAGGTGTGGCGAGAGTAGAAAACCCGGCCGCATTCTTGCCCTGAGCCACTGTTTCAGCCGCGCATCCGTTCCATTTCGCCGTTTTTAGCATCGGCGGGAAATCTGGGGTTGCCGCCCGGGCATCCTCCCTTCTGCAAACCACGTTGGCTTTAGCCACTGAAAATGCGGGTTTGCGCACGTCTGTCCGGTGAACCGCCCCCCGGTTGTCACCACGAGAGGTGACCTGAATCACCGCTCGCTTCCCTATTCGGAACTATAAATGGGGACGATTCGCGGGGCGTATTTTCCATGCGAATTCGTGCGCCCAGGAACTGTGCACCCTCCGCAACGCGCTCGTATTACTGGAGGTTTTTCCATGAGAAAGTTCTTATGTGCTTTGGGGCTATTTTCCATTTTTATCCTGATTACGCCGCTGGCGATGCCACAGTCGCTCACTTCGGGTGATATCTCAGGCACCGTGTCGGATCCCAGCGGGGCGGTGATCAAGGATGCCATCGTCAACCTCAAGAGCCTGGATACAGGCGCCACCCAAACCACCGCCACGGGCGACACTGGCATGTATCGTTTTTCCCTGCTCAGACCGGGCCGTTACAGCGTAAAGGTCACACAACAGGGTTTCCAGGGAGCAGAGCGGCAGGTGAGCGTCAACATCGGCCAGATCGCCACTACCAACTTCACCTTAGCCGTAGGTACGGCTACGGAACTTGTCGAGGTCACGGGGGCGCTGCCGATAGTCAACACCGAAAGCGCTGCCGCCGCGACTGCCTTTGATCAACGCTCGGTTACCGACCTGCCCAATCCGGGTGGCGATCTCTCGAACATCGCCCAGATGGCACCCGGTGTCACCATGAACACTTCGTCAGGTTACGGCAACTTCACCGCCAATGGCATGCCGGCTACTGCGAACCTGTTCACCGTGAACGGCGAAAACAATATGGACCCGTACTTCAACATCAACAACACGGGCGCTACGAACCTCACCCTGGGGCTGAATGAAATCCAGGAAGCCACGGTGGTAACCAATGCTTACGGCGGCCAGTACGGGCAGCTAGCAGGCGCCCAGGTGAACTACATCACCAAGGCAGGCACGAACGCCTTCCACGGCAGCGCCAAGTACCTGTGGAACGGGCGCATCATGAATGCTAACGACTGGTTTGCCAATAACCAGGGCAGTTCACGCCCATTCGCCAACAACAACCAGTGGGGAGCGGACTTCGGCGGCCCGATCAAGAAGGACAAAACCTTTTTCTACGTGAATACTGAGGGCATTCGGTACGTGCTGCCGACGGTGCAAAACACCTACATTCCCTCGCCACAACTTACCAGCTCGGTGCTGGCCAACATCGCCACCACTCAGCCGAATTCGTTGCCGCTATACCAGAAGCTTTTCGACCTGTGGGGCAAGCCCAACACACCGGGAGCGCAGAATGCTACTCCCGTTGCAGGCAGTTGCGGTGATTTGATAGGTCGCTTTGGATTCACCGACACCTCAGCCTGCGCGCTGAACTTCTCCGCCACTCCGAACTCCATGTCCAAAGAGTGGATCATCAGCGGCAGGCTCGACCACAACTTCAGCGACAATGACAAAGTATTCTTCCGTTTCCGCCGGGATAACGGGCTGCAGCCCACTTACACCGATCCGGTCCAGTCGGCCTTTAATGCCTCCAGCGAGCAGCCCTCCTATGACGGGCAAACGCAGTGGACGCATATTTTCAGCGGCAACATGACCAACCAGTTCATCGCGGCGGGTACCTATTACTCCGCCATTTTCAAACAGAATCAGAAGCAGGTGAACGCACTGTTCCCCTACACTATCTTTTGGCAAGGTGAGATTTTCTCCCAAATCGCCAATCCCACCTACCTGCCCGGCTCCATCTTTGACACTTACGGTTTTCCCCAGGGTCGCAACGTCACTCAGTACCAACTGATCGATGACCTTTCGATCGTGCACGGCAACCATACGCTGAAACTCGGCGGCAATTTCGCCCGCTACGATATGTCGGACTATACTGCTAGTGGGATGTACACGCATCCCCGTGCTTACTTTACGTCCCTGTCTGATTTTGCTGACGGCGTAGCCTACCGTTTCGTCAAGCGTTTCTCGACCCGCGAGTCTTTTCCTGTAGCCACCTACAACTTAGGCGTGTATGGGCAAGATGAATGGAAAGTCACGAAAGATCTGAAGCTGACTTTCGCGCTGCGCGCGGAGCATAACTCCAACCCGGTCTGTCAGGCTGACTGCTTCTCATTGTTTACTGGGCCACTCCAGACCATGACCATCGGTCCTGATATCCCTTACAACCAGATGATCGACGCCGGACGGCACCAGATTTATCGGCAAACGGATGCGCTTAACCTGGCTCCGCGCTTCGGCTTCGTGTGGTCTCCCAGGGGCGACGATAAGACCGTCATCAGGGGTGGGTTTGGTATTTTCTACAACTCCTTGGCAGCTGGTGTGATGTATGACGACTTCACCAACTTCCCCAACATCGTTAACTCCAACGTTTACAGCACAGATACTGCCGGGCTATGGGCTGACCCGACGACTGCCGGCTCGGCTTATATTGCTGGGGTTTCAGCTAACGCTATAAAGAGCGGGTTTGCCAACGGCGCCAGCTATAACGACTTGCTGGCATCCACTGGTGGACTGTTCAGGCCGCCGTCCTTCATGAACTTTGACAACACCATGCACACGCCGCGGTATCAGGAGTGGAACTTCCAAGTGCAGCGCGCGTTGGGTGCTGATATGTCCTTGACCCTGGGGTATGCTGGGATGCACGGTCTCCACATTCCGGTCGCCAACGGGGCCTTCAACGCCTGGGATCCGTATGGGCAGGGTGCCGGTTTTCCGTCGACCGTACCGTATCCAAACTTCGCAGGGGTCACCCAATACAGCACGGCGGCGGTTGCCAATTCCAACAACCTGACGGCCACTCTGCAACGGCGCTTCTCGCATGGAGTTTCTTTCCAGGCCAACTACACCTGGGGCCATGCTCTGGATGAGATCTCCAACGGAGGCATTGACCCCTATGGCAGCGACAGCTTGGCGGGGCAACTGAATCCCACCAGCCTGCGGGCCAATAACTATGGCAATGCCGACTATGACATCCGCCACAACTTCAGCGGTAACTTCGTGTGGGAACCTCCGTACAAGTTTGAAAATAAGATTGTGAACGGGTTCCTGGGAGGCTGGAATTTTTCTGGAACAATTTTTGCTCGTTCCGGCTTGCCTTACACGGTTCTCGACTCTAACACCTTCTTCCCCAACTACTGGACGGGAGTTATTCCCGGACAGCCGCTGGGGCCAGCAGCAACTTACGGAGCAGCAAGCGGCTGCAGCAATCCTGACAAAGCGTGCTTCGATCCCAACGCTTTCGTGGATACGGCGACAACAGCGCTGGCGGCTTACCCGACGCAGCGGCGCAACCAGTACCGCGGACCGGGCTTCTTCAATACCAACTTTTCACCCAGCAAGGGCTTCAACTTGACCGAGCAGGTGAAGCTGAGAGTGGGAGCTAACTTCTACAATGTTTTCAACAATGTCAATTTCTATTTGCCCAATTCGTACCTGTCAACGGGCGATCCGGGCGTTGGTCACATTCAGTCGACCGTTTCTGTGCCGGCCAGCCCCTACGGTTCGTTCGTAGGCGCAGCCGCTTCGGGACGCCTCATTCAATTGCAGGCCAGGATCACCTTCTAACTCGTCATCAGGACGGCTTAACGGCGGCCCCAGAAGTTTGGGGCCGCTTCTGTTTTGTGATCATCGGCAGGGCATTCCCTGGACTGTCATTCTGAGCGTAGCAGCCGAATCGCTGGCGAATCGGCGGCGGAGCCGAACAACCCCCAGTTCGCTGGTACCGCAGCGGCGGTTTCAGGGAGTTCTCTCGGTAGAAATTCCGTTCAGCAGTTGAACTCCCTTGGCGGTACAGAGGTGTTTCGACTCGGGCGTCCGCCCTCGCTCAACATGACAGGTTTGCTTCTTGACCGTGTGCCTGAGAGAGGCCGCTTGCACCACTCCTGGGAAGAAATAACTTGAAATCGAGGAGATAAGCTTGAAATTGACTACCTTGTGGAAGAGAAGCCGCAACAACTTACGATCCCGCCGGGCAATGCGGCCTGTCAGCGCAATGCTTGCCGCAGGCGGGCGATTTGGGATTGCTGTTCGGAGTTGTCGGGAGTGAATTCCAGGCCATAGAAGTAGCGGTTGCGGTCGCGGATGGTGGCGGGCACGCGCAGGGGTACGCTCGACTCGGGCAACTGGAACTCCACTTCCACTTCCCTGCCCACCGGCAGCTGCAGCCCGGCGAAAACCAGCATGCCGCCTTCGCTCAGGTCGTTGCCGCAGCCTTCCACCAGGAAGGTGCGGTTGTGGCTGTGCAGCACCAGACGGACGGGCACATCCACCTTCTGCCGCGGCCAGCGGCGCTTGGGGCTGAATTCCGCAGTCTTCTGCCGTGTGCTTCGCATCGCTGCCTCCAAAATGAAATTTGAGGCCCTGGAGGGCCATTTTCGCCGGATACCAGCCCAGACGACAGATGACTAAAGGGACTGGCCGGGTGAACCGAGTGGTCAGGAGTCAGGGGTGGGGACTCGGCAAGACCTGCCCGCTGACTCCCAACTCCTGACTCCCGACTAGCTTTCTACAATCCGCGCATCTTCCAATCCATGTAAACTTAAACCAACCACCCTTTGACAAGGAAGAACCTTTGAGCCAGGGAATTCGCAATATTGCCATCATCGCCCACGTGGACCACGGCAAGACCACGCTGGTAGACGCCATGCTGCGGCAGAGCGGCGTTTTCCGCGCCAATCAGGAACTGGTGGAGCGGGTGATGGACTCCAACGAACTGGAGCGTGAGCGCGGCATCACCATCCTGGCCAAGAACACGGCCGTGTTCTACCACGAGGTCAAAATCAACATCGTGGATACGCCCGGGCACAGCGACTTTGGCGGCGAGGTGGAGCGCGCCCTCAAGATGGTGGACGGGGTGATGCTGCTGGTGGACGCCAGCGAGGGCCCGCTGCCGCAGACCCGCTATGTGCTGGGCAAGGCGCTGGAAGCCAAGCTGCCCCCCATCGTGGTGATCAACAAAATTGACCGTCCCGACGCGCGCGCCCAGGAAGTTCTGAACGAAATCTACGATCTGTTCATTGACCTGGATGCGGAGGAAAGCCAGCTCGACTTCCCCGTGCTCTACACGAATGCCAAGCTGGGCACCGCCACCACGGACCCCAAACAGCAGGGTCAAAATCTGCAGCCGCTATTTGAATCCATAGTCAGCACCATTCCGCAGCCCGGAGGTGATGCCGCCGGCCCGCTGCAGATCCTGGTGGCCAACCTGGATTACAGTGATTACCTGGGGCGCCTGGCCATTGCGCGCGTCTTTAATGGCACTCTCCATACCGGCGATGAAGTGGGCATTGCCAAGCTGGACGGCTCCCTGGAAAAGATAAAGATCAGCAAGCTATTTTCCTTTAGTGGCCTCAAACGGGTGGACATCGAACAGACGGACCTAGGCGACATTGTGTCCGTGGCTGGCGTGACCGGCATCACCATCGGCGAGACCATTACCAGCGCGGAAACGCCCGCGCCGCTGCCCCACATCGTGATTGACGAGCCCACCATCGCCATGCAGTTCACGGTGAATACCTCTCCCTTCTCCGGGCGCGAGGGCCAGTATGTGACCTCGCGTAACCTGCGCGAACGACTGGACAAGGAACTGCTCACCAATGTTTCCATCAAAGTTGAGGAGGCGGGCAGCCCGGATTCATTCAAAGTGATGGGGCGAGGCGAGTTGCAGCTTTCCATTCTGCTCGAAATGATGCGCCGCGAAGGCTACGAATTGGCGGTGGGCAAGCCGGAAATCGTAACCCGCAAAATTGACGGCAAGCTCATGGAGCCGGTGGAGCGGCTCACCGTGGACATTCCCGAGGAATACGTGGGCGTGGTGCTGGAAAAGCTGGGCATGCGCAAAGCGGAAATGCAGAAGATGCACAACCACGGCTACGGGCGGGTGCGCATGGAGTTTCGCGTGCCCAGCCGCGGACTGATCGGGCTGCGCAGCGAACTGCTTACCGATACGCGGGGCACCATTGTCATGAATTCGCTGTTCGACGGCCACACCGAGTGGCAGGGCGAAATTCCGCATCGCCTGACGGGCGCGCTGGTGGCCGATCGCGGCGGCACCACCACCGCCTATGCTCTGTGGAACCTGCAGGAGCGCGGCGAGCTCTTTGTCGGCCCGGGCGTGGATGTGTACGAAGGCATGGTGATTGGGGAGAACTCGCGCGACAACGACTTGGACGTAAACTGCGTGCGCGAGAAGAAGCTGACCAACATGCGGGCCTCGACCGCCGATGAAGCCATCCGTCTGGTGCCCTTCCGCACCCTCAACCTGGAGCAGGCGATCGAGTTCATCGCCGAGGATGAGTACGTCGAGGTCACGCCCAAGTCGCTGCGGCTGCGCAAGAAAATTCTTCCGTCCAACAAACGGCCACGCAAAAATGCGGTTCCGGCAGCAGTGGCGGAAGAGTAAGTTTCGCTCTTTGGTCCCCTAGACAGCCTGCTATCCAACCCAGAAAGACGATCACCCGTTGGCGCACATTTTTCTGAATCACAATAGATGTATATACATCTATTGCTTCCATGGAACAAAGAGCCATTCCGACGTTGCCTTGCATGTGCGCCAGCCTGCGGCGCGCGGCACGGGCTCTGACTCAACTTTATGAGCAGGCACTGCGGCCGCTGGGCCTGCGCGCCACGCAGTTCACGGTGTTGCAGGCGCTGGAGCAGGCGGGAGAGGTCTCGCAGGGAGAACTGGGGCAAATGCTGGTGATGGACAGCACCAGCCTCACGCGAACGCTGGAGATCATGCGCCGGCGTGGCTGGATCGTGAAGCGGCCGGGCAAGGACCAACGGGAACGGCGGCTGAGCCTGTCCCCTGCCGGCCGCGAGCGATTGCGAAGCGCCACTCCCGCCTGGGAAAAGGCCCAGGCTCGCCTGCGCCAGCAACTGGGAACCGAACCATGGACCGAGTTCCTCAGATTAACCAATCAAGTAACCAACATTGGTTCGAAATAAGGAGAGTTGATATGACGAACGCCAAATACGCGAGACTTACCACTGGGCTGGTTGTGGCCTGGTTTATTTTTTCCCTTTCCACTTCGGCTTTGCATGTGTTCAGGAACGACTCCGCCCGCCTGGGGGTATCCGTGGGGCTGGCGGCCTTAATTCCGGTGGTTGCGTTTTCGCTGTGGATGGCCGCCTCAGCGGGATTTCGGAGATTCGCCATGAGCCTGAATCCGCGTCTGCTGACCCTGGCCCACACCTGGAGAACCGGCGGCTTCACTTTCCTGGCATTAAGCGCTTATGGCCTACTGCCCGGGATTTTTGCCTGGCCCGCCGGCTTAGGCGACGTGTTCATTGGGGTGACGGCGCCGCTGGTGGCCTGGCGACTGGCGCAACCGGATCACAAAAAGAGGTTCCTGCTATGGAACGCGCTGGGAATTCTGGACCTGGTGACGGCGGTGACTCTGGGCACGACCGCGGGGCTGATAAACCCGCACGCCGCGGGTATGACGGCAATGACGGTATTGCCCCTCAGTATGATTCCGACCTTCGCCGTACCGCTGCTGCTGATGCTTCACATCATCAGCATCGCTCAGGCCAGGCGCTGGCCGGAGAGGCAGGAATCTGCCGCGCCGGGGCAATTGCGTCCTTCGTTGGCGTGAACTGCCGGGGGTGAGGGCAACACGGGGCCCGCTCCTTGTCAGAGAAAGAGCGGGTCCTTTTATGTGCAAGACGAGGAACAGAAGGTTAATGCCTTGAAGAGGGTCGGCCCGATTTGGAACCGTAATTCCCGAAACGAGCCTTTCAGCTGCCTAACCCTCCCATAAATTCCTTGCTTTCAATGGCGTGCATTGGTCATCCTAATGCTGGATGTTGGCGCAGGGGAACCCTCTGGGGGCGACCATGCGTGGCATCCGGGTGCTCGGCGGCGTTCTGCTGTTGCTGTTTATAAGCTGCGGAGGCGGTTCCTGGGGCGGGAGCGAGGCCCGCTTTATCAACCGCACGGGGCTGTCGGAGCTCAAGTTCCAGGCCATCGCCGAGCAGAGGTGGAAACAGGCCGGAAACGAGCTGGCGACCCACCCGATTGATCTTCACGCTGCCACCCCCGACCAGGGAGCGTTCATGGCTCCCGCCGACGTCCGCGCTCTGCAGGTCACCCCACATAACGTCACCGTTCAGAGCACACCCGATGTGGACGCCGCGGTCCTGAATCAACTGCCCAACTGCGCCCATTGTCCCTACCGCGATCCTACGGGCATCATTCGCTGCCGAATGGGCTTTTGCCAGGCATACCTGCAGGATTTCTGCACCATCGTGGTACCAGCCAGCAAGCCGGAGAACATGGGGCCGTATGAGATGGAGAACTGCATTCTGTGGGCGCTGGGATATGACGTTAGGGGTAGATAGTCTAGATGCCCCCGCTATCTGTGAGCAACGGAATGCGGGTGGCTCCGCCGCTAAGGCGAGGTAAAATGCCCTATCGGCACTCAAAAACAACGTACTCGGTTGCCGGCTAGATCTCTCTAGCACGAGGAGGCGTGCACCCGTGTCAGGCCCAGAGGTTTCCATCGCCAGCAGCGCGCAAGCTCGCCCCACCAGCCTGTCGGTGCTGGTGCCGGTATACAACGAGCGTCATTTGGTGGCCGCCAGCCTCGACCGCCTGAAGGAGCTGGGAGAGTCTCCCGTGCTGGAGCGGGTACAGGTCATTGTGGTGGATGATTGTTCCACCGACCAGACTCCATCGGTGCTGCAGGAATTCAAGGAATCTCTCACCGGCGACGACGGTGGGCGAATGCACTGGATTTTTATTCGTCATGAGCGCAACCAGGGCAAAGGCGGAGCCATCAGGACGGCGCTAAAGTATGCGGATTGCGAGCTCACCGTAATCCATGATGCCGACCTGGAATACCACCCACGCGATCTGCTGAAAATGCTGCCCTTGTTCAGCGACCACGCGGCGGATGCGGTTTATGGTTCCCGTTTTCTCGCCGGGCAGTTCAAGCGCGTGCTTCTCTTCCGCCACTCGTTGGGGAATCGCCTGCTTACTTTTTTCTGCGACATCGCCTCCGATCTGAATCTTTCCGACATGGAAACCTGCTACAAGATGGTCCGCACCAGCCTGCTGCGCAGCATTCCCATTGAGAGCAGGGATTTTCGCATCGAACCGGAACTTACGCTCAAGCTGGCCAAGCGCAACGCCCGCGTGTTTGAGGTGCCCATCAGCTATTCCGGGCGTACCTATGCGGAAGGAAAGAAAATCACCTGGAAAGACGGTTTCCTGGCGCTGATAGCGATCGTAAGATTTTCGCTTTCGGACAATATCTATACCGAGGACCCAGACGGCAGTGAAATTCTGGCGCGTTTACGCCGCGCGCCTCGCTTCACGGCCTGGATGGCGGAGATCATTCGGCCCTATGTTGGCGAACAGGTTCTGGAAATCGGAGCTGGGATTGGCAATCTTACGCTTAACCTGGCGCCGCGGTCGCTCTACTGGGCTTCCGACATAAACTCCCATTACCTGCATGAACTGCGCAAATTGCAGGAGACGCGCCCCTATCTCCGCGCCTCCCAGGTGGACCTTACCGCGGGAGAATCATTTCCCAGCGCGCAAAGATTTGACACCGTTATCTGCTTGAATGTGCTGGAACATGTTGAGGATGACCGCACCGCGCTGCGCAACATCTGGGAGTCGCTACAGGAAGGCGGCAGGGCCATTGTGCTCGTGCCGCAAGGCCCAGGTCTCTACGGCACCCTTGACAAGGTGCTGGGGCACTTCCGACGTTACAGCCGGGAACAACTGGCAAGCGTGGCCGAGAGTGCGGGATTCCGTATCCATCGCATCCTGACGTTCAACCGTGCCGGCTCCCCAGCGTGGTGGCTGAATGGCAAGATACTAAAGCGAACT
>Ga0310811_10004473_pt1 | contig 17557 bp, 15 predicted proteins | sample YCmetagenome_FD_207642 | JGI IMG/M metagenome (GOLD analysis project Ga0310811, IMG submission 207642) | Soil microbial communities from experimental microcosm in Duke University, North Carolina, United States - YC | ecosystem: Engineered > Artificial ecosystem > Soil microcosm > Unclassified ...
GGCGTGCGCTGCAGCATTGACCCTGGTGAGAAAACTGGCAAATGGTGCGCCACGGGTGCGGAATCAGCCAAAAAGAGCTGGCGTGACGCGAGTGCAGCGTACTTTGAGTTCGCGCCGTCTGGGCCGTCTATTTTTGGTACACAAATGGGAGAAAAGCTTGCTTGGGTAAGCGCAGGCCACAGACCGGATAAGACTTCGATCGAATGATGTTCTGATGACGCCGAATAGTGCAAGCATAGTTGGCGACCGCCCGAACCGCCGCGAAGCGCACGCCAGCAGGTCCGCCCACTCTCACGACCTGATCATGCTGGCGCCGTCGCCCGCTTTTTCCCCCGCTGCTTCAGCACTCTCGCCTGCAACACGATCACCAGCAGCAGGAACACGCCGCGAATCACCGACTGCCAGTAAGCCGACAAGCTGATGAAACCCAGTCCGTTTTCGAAGTTCAGCAGGTTGAACACCAGGCCCAGTAGCAGCACGCCGGCAATGGTCATCGCCACCGAGCCCTCGCCGCCGGTGAGGAGCGTGCCGCCGAGCACGACCGCCGAAATCGCGAACAGCTCCCAGCCCACCCCTTCGTTCGGCTGTCCCGCACCGAACTGCGCGGCGAGGATCACGCCCGCCATGCCGGCCAGCAGACCGCTGACCGCATAAGCCGTCACCAGCGTGCGGTCGACGTTCAGCCCCATCAGCCGCGCTGCTTCCTCGCTGCCGCCGATCGCCAGCGCATGCCGCCCGAAGCGCGAACTGCGCAGCGCAAGCCAGCCGGCCACAGCGGCGACCAGCGCGACGATGCCCGGAATCGGCAGCCCGAACAGATCGCCTTGCCCGAAGTTGCCGAAGTTCGACTCGGCCGCGATCGATACCGCATCGTTCTTGCCGAGCAGCAGCGCCACGCCGTGAGCGCCCAGGCTCGTCGCGAGCGTCACGATGAAGGGCAGGATCTTCAGCCGGGTGATGATCAGGCCGTTCAACACGCCGACCGCGAGACCAGCCGTGCAGCCCGCCAGCACGGCGACCCAGCCGCCATACACGCTGGTTAGCGCGGCGACCACGCTCGCCAGCGCGGCGACCGTGCCGACCGACAGGTCGATGCCGCCGGTGATGATCACGAAGGCCATGCCGATCGAGATCAGCGCGAACATCGAGTTGTAGCGCCAGAACGACGTGATGTTGTACGCCGAGCCGAAATGCTCGTAGCGCACGAGGCCGAAGACGACGAGAGCCGCCAGGGCGAGCAGGATAGGAAGATTCTTTTTCATCGCATCGAGTCCGGGGAGTGTCCGTGAACTGCGTTAGGCGTTAGCGCGAGCGCCGCTGCACATAAACGGCCGCGACGATGATGCCGGCCTTCACCACCAGCGCCGCCGCGTCGGGAATGCCGTGCGCGAGCAGCGTGTAGCGCAGCAACTGGATGATCAGCGCGCCGATCAGCGTGCCGCCGATGTACGCCTTGCCGCCCGTCAGCGCAGTGCCGCCGACGGCGACCGCAGCGATCGCATCCAGCTCGACGCCGAGCCCCACCACGTTCGCATCCGACGACGAATTCACCGAGATCGAGATCAGCCCGGCGAGCCCCGCGAGCGCCGCGCACAGCGTGTATGCGATCAGCTTCACGGTGGCGGTCGGCACGCCGCACAGATACGCGGCTTTTTCGTTGCCGCCGGTGATCAGCAAGTATTGGCCGAACAGCGTCTTGCGCACGACCCACACGAACGCGCCGACCAGCGCCAGCATCAGCAGCACCTGAAAGGGTACGCCCGCGATCTTGCCGAGCGCGATCCACTGGAAGGCGGGCGTGTTGAACGCTTGCAGGCTGCCGTCGGTGACGACCTGCGCGATGCCGCGTCCGGCGATGAACAGCACCAGCGTCGCGACAATCGGCTGCACGGATAGCCTCGTCACCAGCAAGCCGTTGAACACGCCGCATAGGGCGGCGGCCAGCACCGGCAGCACGAACGCGAGCGCAATGCCGCCGGGCCCCGCTATGTTGAGGAACAGCATCGGCGCGAGCGCGCCGGAGATCGCCATCGACGCGCCCACCGACAGGTCGATGCCGCCCGTCGCCACCACCAGCGTCATGCCGATGCCGACGATCACGATCGTCACCACCTGGGTCATGTTCACGTTGAAGGTTTGCAGCGACCAGAAGTGCGGCGTGAAGATCAGGTTGAACAGCACCATCGCGAGCAGCACGATGATTTCGCGCTGCATCGCGAGCTGCCGCCATTTCCGTGCGGTGCTCGCGGGTTGCGCGCGTGGCGCGGCGGCCATGGACGCGGCGGCGTCGCCATGCCGCGCCGGTTCGGTCTGCAGCGACTCGGTGTGCAGCTTAAGCGCCATGACGGTCGCCCTCCAACGCGTCTTCGATATGAGCGGCGTTAGCCGTTTGCGCGGCTTCGGCCAGTTGCGAATGGCCTTCGCTGCCGTAGGCGATGGCATCCATGATCGCGGTCTCGCTCATGTCGGCGCCGTTCAGTTCGGCGACCGTGCGACCGTCGCGGATCACGACCGCGCGGTCGGCCACCGCGGTCAGCTCTTCGAGTTCCGACGCGGACAGCAGCACCGCGAGCCCTGCGTCGCGCAACTCGCGCACGATCTTCGCGACATCGGCTTTGGCGCCGACATCGATGCCGCGCGTCGGTTCGTCGAGCAGCAGCAGCGACGGCTCGGCGGCGAGCCAGCGCGCCAGCAGCACCTTCTGCTGATTGCCGCCGGACAGTTCGCGGATCGGCTGATCGGCGGAACGCAGCTTGATGCCGAGCGACGCGATGAAGCGCTCGACGATCGCCTGCTGCTTCTTCACGTCGACCACGCCGTTCTTCGCAAGCGTACGCAGGCAGACCAGCGTGAGGTTGTCGCGCACCGACAGCTCGGGCACGATGCCTTCGCCCTTGCGGTCCTCAGTGAGATACGCGAGGCCGCGCGCGATCGCGTCCTGCGGCGACTTCAATGTGACCGCTGCGCCGCCGATCGACAGCGAGCCTTGCTCCAGCGGATCGGCGCCGAACATCAGCCGCATGGTCTCCGTGCGGCCCGAGCCGAGCAGGCCCGCGAGACCCACCGCTTCGCCCGCATGCACTTCGAGTGACACGTCGCTCACCTTCGGATGCGCGCCCAACTGCGTGGCCGCAATCGCCTGCTTGCCGCGCCGCGCGAGGTTCGCTTCGCGCGAAGCGGTGTCTTCCTGCACGACGGCGGCCAGCGTGCGGCCCAGCATCGTCGTGACGAGTTGCAGCTTGTCCATCTCCGCCATCGTGCTTTGCGCGACGGTCTGGCCGTCGCGCATCACGGTGACGCGGTCGCACAGCGCGTAAAGCTCGTCGAGCCGGTGCGACACGAAGATCACCGCGCGGCCGTCATCGCGCAGCTTGCGCACCACGGTGAAGAGCAGCTCCACTTCGCGTTCGTCGAGCGACGAAGTGGACTCGTCCATGATCACCATCTTCGCGTCCGACGACACTGCGCGCGCGAGCGCCACCATTTGCTGGATCGCGGTCGAATAGCGGCCCACCGGCTTCTTCACGTCGATCTGCAAGCCGAACGATTCGAGCAGCGCGCTAGCGCGCTGCTGCACCGCGCGCCAATCGATCAGGCCGAAGCGGCGCGGCTCGCGGCCGAGAAAAATGTTCTCCGCCACGGAGCGGAACGGCACCAGGTTGATCTCCTGATAGATCGTGCTGATGCCGGCTTCGCGCGCCTGCTTCGGCGTGCGGAAATCGACTTCCTGGCCTTCGAAGCGCACGCTGCCCGAGCCGCGCCGATACGCGCCGGTCAGGATCTTGATCATGGTCGATTTGCCGGCGCCGTTCTGGCCGATCAGCGCATGCACTTCGCCGGCGGCGACGCTCAGATTGGCGCCGCGCAGCGCGGGCACGCCGCCGAAGCTGATGCCGATGTCCTGCATCTCGAGCAGCGGCGAACGGGCGAGGGGGGAGTGTGGCGTCTCTTTGCCGGATTCCATCACGGGGAGTCCTCCTGATGCGGGTGCTGCGCAGGCTCGCACGGATGAGTCGCCGTGCGTGTGCGGGCTGGATACAGGGGCGTGTTCGAAGCTTCGCGGTCGAAACATGTTACGCCGCATAAAAGCGAAGCGACGGTCCGTGCAATCACGGGCGCGTCGCTTCGAACCCTTCCCGTCACCCGGCCGCCGAGGAGACGTTTTTAAAGCCGGGTGACTTCCTGCTGCAACGCTGTGAAACGAGTCCCCTAGGGGCGCTTGCCTATCGCTTCTCGATCAATAGCCGTACTGCATGCTCTGCTGCACGTTGCTCTTGTCGTAGAACCGGTCGGACACCTTGACCCACGTCGGGATCTTCTCGCCCTTCGCGTAACGCTGCGCGACATCGCAGGCGAGCGGGCCGAAGAACGGGCTCGACTGCACGCTCGCGCCGAGTTCGCCGGCGGCGATTGCATCCATGCCGCCCTTGGTGCCGTCGATCGTGACGATCTGGATGTCCTTGCCCGGCTGCTTGCCGGCGGCCTTGATCGCGGCGATCGCGCCAAGCGCCATTTCGTCGTTGTGCGCGTAGACCGCCGTGACGTCCGGATGCGCCTGCAACAGCGTTTCCATTACCTGACGACCCTTGTCGCGCGCGAAGTCGCCGCTTTGCGACGCGATGATCGTCATGCCCGAATTCTTCGCGATGATTTCGTCGAAGCCCTTCTTGCGATCGTTCGCGGCCGACGCGCCGGTCGTGCCTTCGAGTTCGATGATCTTCGCCTTGCCGTTGGTCGCCTTCACGAGCCAGTCGGCGGCGCGCTGGCCCTGGTCGATGAAGTCCGAACCGATGAACGTGATGTAGTCGCGGCCCGCCTTGGCGACCGATTGATCGACATCGCGGTCAACCAGAATCACCGGAATGCCGGCTTTTTTGGCCTGCAACACGATCGGCGCAAGCGGCTTTTCTTCGCGCGGCGGGAACACCAGCAGATCGACGTGCTGCGCGATCATGCTTTGAATGTCGGAGACCTGTTTGGCGTTGGAGCCGTTGGCATCGGTCATCACGATCTGCCAGCCGCATTTGGCCGCGACGTCCTTGAAGCTCCTGGTTTCCGCGAGACGCCACGGATTGTTGCTTTCGGTCTGCGCGAAACCGACCTTCAACGGGGTCTTGGTGACCAGCTTCGGCAACGCGTCGTCGGCGTGCGCGGTGGCGACGCCGAAACCGATTGCCAGAGCCAGCAGCGAACCTGCCAGCGGACGAATCTGCTGCTTGCGCGCGTGCTTGCGCGACTGCGTGTTGAGCGACGCCATGTCTTCCTCCAGTACCTGGTGAGGTAGGGTTGTATTTGCTTTTTGAGTTGTTTGTGCCGGCCGGTGGCGCTGTGCGTCCCCCGACCAGACGTGCCGATTATTCCACCAGGAATTATTATCGGTCAATCACTAATAATATTAATTATTGGCTTTTGCGCCTCGGTAATTACCCTGACCGACGCGCGTTCGACGAGTGGTCCATCGAGCTTGACCATCCGATGCCGCACCGGGGCGCCAGCGGCGCGGTTGTGCTCTTCCTGTAGAAGCGTTTCGACGGCCCAGCGTCCCAGTTCGTAGTTCGGCAGCACCACTGTGGAGAGTGGCGGATGCGTATGACGGGCGATCTCCTGGTCGTCGTAGCCGAGCACCGACACGTCTTCCGGCACGCGCAGGCCGAGTTGCTTCAACGCTTCGATCGCGCCGATCGCGGTGAGGTCGTTGGCGCAGAAAATCGCGGTCGGCGGATTGGCTTCGCGCATCAGCGAGAGCGTGAGTTCGAAGCCGAGGCCCGAACTCCAGTCGCCATCGCGCACCAGTTCCGGCGCGTAGGGAAGGTCGGCGGTGGCAAGCGCGGTGCGGTAGCCCTTGAGGCGATCTTTCGACGCGTCCTGCCACGGCTCGCCGTTGATATAGCCGATCCGCCGATGGCCGGCTTGCAGCAGATAGTCGGTAGCGAGATGACCGCCGGCGACTTCCGCCGGCACCACCGACGAAAACCCGGTTTCGCCGGTGTAGCAGTTCAACAGCACCGTCGGCACCTGCGAGAGCGCGGCCGGCAGCGTCACCTTGCGCGTGTAGACGGTCGCGTAAATCAGGCCGAACACATGCGGATTCGTAAGGATCGTGTCCAGCACCTGCTTTTCGATATCGGCGTTGCCGTGCGTCGAATAGACCGCCAGCATCTTGCCGCTTGCATAGGCCGCGTCGCGCGCGCCGTCGATGTTGACGACCGGATGCGGGCTGGTGGAGATCTCGTCGGCCAGGTAGACGATCAGATTGCGTTCGTCGGTCGAAGCGGCAAGCGGCTCGCGCAGCGACAGCCGGTACCCGAGATCGTGCGCGGCCTTCAGCACCTTGTTGCGGGTGGTCTCGGAGAACTTCGCGCCGGTCGCGTTGTTCAGCACCAGCGAGACAGTCGATTGCGACACGCCGGTGAGCTTGGCGATGTCGGTCATGGTCGGACGGCGTTGAGTTGATTTTTTCATTGGGTCGGCCGCGCTGCGGCGGCGCAAAAGCGGGAGCATGCCTGGGGCATCTTGGTGCTGACGGTACCACTAATAATATGCCCCCGGCAACGCACGCAAACCCGCCATTTGGGAGCTGCCGATGATCCTGCTGAGCGGGCCATTACGGCACATTTATTACTAATAATATTGACCGATCCGCTTTGTCGTGCGATTCTCGGTCCCGCGGACTTTGACGCTCCGCCGGCCGCGCGCTGTGCGCGGCACAGAAATTAACTTTCAGGGGACCGGAGTAAGTGCTGAAACATGGGACCGGAGTAGGCGCTAAAGGGCCAACTCCGGATCGACACGCCAAAGCGCCAACCCCGGATCGACACGCTAAAGCGCTAACTCCGGTCGACGAAATTGACTTTCATGGGACTGGAGTAAGTGCTGAAGCATGGGACCGGAGTAGGCGCTAAAGCGCCAACTCCGGATCGACACGCTAAAGCGCTAACTCCAGTCGACACAGGAGACACCGATGCGCGTTCATGCCGCCATCCGCCCGAGGCCATGCCTTTTCTGACTATGCGCGACGTTTCCTTGAATCCGATCCGACCGCCGGCCACCGAACTCGCGTGGCTCGATGATCCCGCAATCGCTGCCACGCTTGTCACGCTGACGGCGGGCGTGCTGCGGGTGGTGGTCGCGCCCGATGTGGGCGGAGCGCTCGCGGCCTTTTACGAGATCACGCCCGATGGTCCGCTGCATTGGCTGCGGCCGGCAACGCACGCGGCATTCGAGCAGCGCGATCCGCTGCGGATGGCGAGCTTCCCGCTGTTTCCGTACTGCAACCGGATTCGCGACGCGCGTTTCGAATTTGGCGGCGGCACCGTCGACCTCGCCGGCAACGACTCGCGCTTCGCGCACGCGCTGCATGGCAATGCGTGGCGGCATCCCTGGCAGGTGGGATCGCGTAGCGAAAGTTGGGTGGACTTGCACTTCGAGCATGAGCCCGATCCGCGAGTGCCGGGCGACTGGCCGTTTCACTATCGGGCGCAACAGCGGATCGAGCTGAGCGGTGGCGCGTTGTGCGTCACGCTGTCCGCGCAAAATTTAGCGCGGCGGCCGATGCCGTTCGGCATGGGGCATCACCCGTACTATCCGCGCACCACGCAAACCCGCGTGTATGCCCAGGTGCAAGCGATGTGGCATGCCGACGCCGACGTGCTGCCGACGCATCTCGGCCCGCATCCGGCAGTCGACGCATTGCGTGAAGGCATGTCGCCCGATGCGTTCGATCTCGACAACAACTTCGCCAGATGGACGCGCGAGGCGACCATTGCGTGGCCCGACGAACACCGCCGCTTGACGATGAACGCCGACGCCCCGTTCGATCACCTGGTGGTGTTCGCGCCGGCCAACGATGCGCAGCTATGCGTGGAACCGGTGACGAACACTACGGACTGCTTCAACGCGGTCGGCATGCGTGAGCAGGTGGGCGGCTGCGTGTTGGCGCCCGGGGAGGAGATCGCCGCGACGTTGAGGTGGACGCCGCAGCGCGGCTGATTGCGGCGCGAGGTCCACGGTGACGCGCTGATGTGTGCAGGAGCGCAAGCGTGCACGCGCTAGCATTCAGCAAAAAACAAAAGGGCGGCCACGCCGCCCCTTCAAATCCGAACCCGCCACCCACTCACTCCACCCGCAAGCGCGCCATATACGGCAAATGATCCGACAGCCACGCGGTTTCCTGCGTCGGCTGAATCCATTCGATCGGCCGCATGCCGCGGACGAACATCTTGTCGAGCGCAAGCGCCGGCGAGAAAGCAGGGAACGTGCGGCCCGACTCGCCGAGCAGCGTCGCCACCTCGTGCAGACCATGTTCGCGAAACAGCGGCACCGAATCGTTGCGCCAGTCGTTGAAGTCGCCGGCCAGCACCAACGGACCATCCGGCGCTTCTTTCGCGATCCAGTGCGCGATCCAGTTCATCTGCCGCAAGCGCGCTGGCCGCGTGAGTGCAAGATGCGCGCACAACAGCGTGACCGAATGACCGCCGAAGGTCGCCCTCGCCACCAGCAAGCCGCGCTTTTCAAAGCGATGCGCGGAGATGTCCCAGCGTCCACCGAGATCGAGCGGATGCGGCGACAAAATCGCATTGCCGTGCCGCCATGACGGCTTGAACACGTTCGGGCCGAGCGCCACTTCGAGTTCGAGCGCACGCGCGATTTCCGTGGCCTGGCAGTGCCACACGTCGTTCAGCGGATCGTCGATCGGGGCGCCGAAACTGCTCGCCAGCACCGGCGACGGCATGCGCCGCGCCATCGCTTCCTGCAGGAAATAGGCGTCCGCGTGAGTCGACTGGACCCAGCGCTGCATTGCCTGCCAGGCCTGGAAGCCGAGCGGTGTGCGGCCTTTGTGAAGGTTCCAGCTCACCGCGACGAAATCGTTCGGCGCGAGGTTCTCGCGGATCAATTCTTCTGGGTTTCGCATGCCGCGTTATCCACGTGTTCTGTATGAAGGCTTCGGTTGTGCGCGCGTTGTTCGGCTATCCGTTCGCGTGTCGCTCGTATCAAGTGTCAATTTGCATTGCTGGCGCCGTCCGCGAGACTCGCACGCACGCGGTAGACCAGGTTCGGATCCTTGTCGACGATCGTCCAGCTCGCCCATTGACCCGGCGTCACCATCAGACCCGGATGGCTCGCGTTCACCTGGCGCGGCTGCGGCGGGAGCTTGCAGCCGATGTCGGTTTGCCGCGCGGCGTCGTCCTCGAGCGTCTCCTGCGTGTCGATCGACAGCGTGATCCCGGTCGCATCGGCTCGCAGCGGCGAGACCGTCAGCGTGCGCGACAGATCGAGGCTGCCGGCCGGCTGGTCTTTACAGCCGACGTTATGCTGCACCGTCTTGTGATGCGTATCCGTGCGCGCCTGGCCGACCGTGGTGGTGCCGTCGAACGAATCGATCTGCTGTCCGTCGCGCATCACCTGCAACTGCCATTGCACGACCTGCTGCGCCGGCTGTTGTTGTGCGTTTGCAAGCAACGAAGTGCCAAGCAGCACGGCCACGATACTGGTTTTCCACATAGAAGGATCTCCGGCGCTACCTCGGCCCGAATGGTCAGAGAGCCATCTTACCCCCGATGGCTGCAACGCTTTTCTGACACTTCAATCAGGGCCTGGTTCAGCAACAATGCAATGCAGATAGGGCCGACAGGCGTCGAAAGCAACCGTTGTTAGCAGCAGAGCCACGCGACTGCTGGCTTGCACGGGAATATGTCGTCGTTACACTGGACTTGAAACGGCGCCTACCAGGCGCCGCCGCAGCAAGGCCAGCCAGACGGGGTGAGCGATGACAACAGCAATGGTCAAACAGGAAATCGCCGTGGCGTCTTTCAGCCGGGTGTACGACCTCGATCAGGTCGAAACCGCGCTGAACGATCTCGGCGAAGGCGCGAACGAGGCGCTGCGCGCAACGTACGAAAAGATGCTGAAGACGGGCAATCTGCGCTTTTGCGTGAAGCCAAACCGGATGCCGTCGATCGACGATCTGATCGACGCGCTGCCCAACTTTTCCGTGCCGCTCGACGACATTCGCAAGCAGGTCGCACTGTGTCTGGAGACCGAGGACCGGCTGGAACTGATGCCGATTCTGCTGCTCGGCGATCCCGGCATCGGCAAGACGCATTTCGCGAAACAGTTGGCGCGTCTGCTCGGCACCGCTTACCAATACGTGGCGATGAGTTCGTTGACGGCAGGATGGATTCTGTCGGGCGCGTCATCGCAATGGAAAAACGCGAAGCCGGGCAAGGTATTCGATGCGCTCGTGAACGGCAGCTATGCGAACCCGGTGATCGCCGTCGACGAAATCGACAAGGCCACCGGCGATTCGCAATACGATCCGCTCGGCGCGCTGTACGCGCTGCTCGAACACGACACCGCGCAGAGTTTCATCGATGAATTCGCCGAGATTCCGATCAACGCGGGGAACGTGATCTGGATCGCGACGGCGAACGACGAGCGCTCGATTCCGGAGCCGATCCTGAACCGGATGAACGTGTACGAGATTCCGCCGCCCGATCGCGACGGGGCCCGGCGCATCGCGCAAGCGATCTACGACGAGATCCGCTCGGCGCACGGTTGGGGCCTGCGTTTTCCCGAGGTGCTCGGCGACGGCGCGCTCGATGCGCTGAAGCTGGCTTCGCCACGTGAGATGCGCCGCGCGATTCTGAACGGCTTCGGTGCTGCGCGGATTGATGGGCGCGATCGGATCGAAGCGGGCGATATTCGTCTGGACCATGGAACTCGTCGAAAACCGATCGGTTTTTGAGTGTTTTTGCCCGTTTTTCTACATGAAAGCCGCCTTTGGGCGGCTTTTTGCTGTCAAAAATGGCCAATCCATTCTGGAATCGCGGTGAATGCCACAGCAATTGTTGCTATTTTTGAGATGCTAAGTTGGCTCCAATCGGTCTGGTTTTTCGATAGTGGCGGAATACACTGAGACCCAACGAGACCGCTGCGCAACTAAAGCCGCGATCACTCAGCAGGTACAAATCCGACCTCAACGACTATTGGATACCAACATGAGAACCGCTTCCTTCGCTTTGCTTTTCTCCGCTGCCACTGCCGCACCGGCTTTCGCGAGCGGGTATGGTCCGGCGACTTCGTATCGCCCGGAAGTCGAAACGTACACGCAGCCGAGCGGCGTGACCCGCGCGCAAGTGCAGCAAGTGCAGGGCGACGTGGTGGGCGCCCGCGCAGCCGGTGAACTGAAGCAGAATCCGTAAGCGCCGATTTCCGCCGGCAGCGTCAGCGCCACGCCCGACAACGGTCCCAAGACGCGCGCTGACGTGTAGGCCGAACTGGCTGAAGCGCGTGCCAGCGGTCAGTTGAATCTGAACCCGAATGCACCGGCTGACGCGCAGCAACTTGCGGTCGGCGGCTATACGGCGCCGACCGCGCAAGTGAAGACTGACCTGGTCGAAGCTGTGCATCACCGCGCGCTGAGCACGCAGAACTAAGCTCCAGCGCTCGCTGGTTTGCCAAGTGAGCCGAACCGGCTGGCGAGTTCATCGAGTCCATCGCATGTGCGAAGAAGTAAGCGCTCCGATCTTCGACGGCGTACACTGAATCAGTCCGGCCGCTACGTTTGAGCCGCGCTCAAGACCGAATGCCCGCAGTCGTTCCGACGTGCGGGCATTTCTATCTGTGCGGCATCGTACAATTTGCGTGGCGGTTGCGAAACGGCAGGTACGTTCGACAACGAGCGGTGTGCGGCGCACGAGAGCCGCACCCTGTCTTTCTCTCTATCGGTGAACGAGGCAGCGCGCGGCGATGTCGGCCGCGTCAAGGGACATGGACCAAATCGAATGTGTAGTGATCGGCGCCGGCGTGATTGGGCTCGCGGTGGCGCGCGCGCTGGCGGCGCGCGGGCGCGAGGTGATCGTGCTGGAAGCCGCCGAAGCGATCGGCGTGGGCACCAGCTCGCGCAACAGCGAAGTGATTCACGCGGGCATCTACTATCCGCGCGGTTCGTTGAAAGCAGCGCTCTGCGTGCGCGGCCGCGAGATGCTCTATGACTATTGCGCCGAGCACAACGTCCCGCATTCGCGTTGTGGCAAGTTGCTGGTTGCGACTTCGCGCCACCAGATTCCGCAGCTTGAAAGCATCATGGCCAAGGGGCGCGACAACGGTGTGCTCGACCTGATGCGTATCAACGGCGACCAGGCGCAAGCGCTCGAACCGGCGCTCGAATGTGTCGAGGCGGTGTTCTCGCCGCAGACGGGTATCGTCGATAGCCATCAGTTGATGCTGTCGCTTCAGGGCGACGCGGAACGCGACGGTGCGGTGTGCGCGTTTCATGCGCCGGTCAAGGCGATCGAAGCGAGCAATGGACGCTTCGTCATCACGGTCGGCGGCGATGCGCCGACCACGATCAGCGCCGCGTGCGTGATCAACAGCGCGGGGCTGCATGCGAACGCGCTGGCCCGCAAGATTCGCGGACTCGACGCGCGTCACGTGCCGCCGCTCTATCTGGCGCGCGGCAACTACTTCAGCATCTCGGGGCGCGCGCCGTTCAGCCGCCTGATCTATCCGATGCCGAACGAGGCCGGGCTCGGCGTGCATCTGACCATTGATCTGGGCGGCCAGGCGCGCTTCGGTCCGGATGTCGAATGGGTCGACACGATCAACTACGATGTCGATCCGCGTCGCGCGGAATCGTTTTATGCGGCGATTCGCACGTACTGGCCCGCGCTTCCCGACGACGCCTTGCAGCCCGCGTATGCGGGCATCCGTCCGAAGCTTTCGGGCCCTGGCGAACCCGCCGCCGACTTCGTGATTCAAGGGCCGGCTGCGCACGGCGTGCGCGGGCTCGTCAATCTGTTCGGCATCGAGTCGCCGGGTTTGACGGCGTCGCTGGCGATCGCGCAGCGTGTGTGCGAATTGAGCGGGCGCGCTTGACGCCGTCGAGCGCGGGTTTACCGATTCGGTTATCTCTATCATTTGGGTCGTCACGCGCGACGGCTTCATTGCTATGCTTGGGGACCGCTGTTATCAGAACGGCGAGTCGTTCATATAAACGGAGTGAGTCCCCATGAAATCTTCCCGTCGTACGTTTTTGATCACCAGTATCGGTGTGGCGTCCACGTTCGCGCTGTCGCGCCAGGCTTTCGCCGATGCACCTAAAGTCGCCGAATCCGATCCGACCGCGCAAGCGCTCGGCTATAAGGAAGACGCGAGCAAAGTCGACAAGGCGAAGTTCGCCAAATATGCCCCGGGTCAGGACTGCGGCAATTGCAGCTTCTACCAGGGCAAGCCGACCGACGCCTATGCGGGCTGCCCGATGTTCGCGGGCAAGCAGGTCTCGAGTAAGGGCTGGTGCAGCGCATATAACAAGAAGAGTTGAATACGCTCAAGCGCGGTGCACGAACAACGTCGCGCGGGATGCGCCGCGTGATGGCCGCGCTCCATCGATGTCCGATTGTCGAGGCGTCTTCCGCTGCGTGCGGCAGGCGCCTTTTCGCAGCGCGGGAAACAGCTTGAGCGCTTTTTGTGCGTATGCGCCGAGGCGATCAAGCAGGCTGGCCAGCGCGCTGCTCTCTCTCACATAGGCTCATGCGCCACGGCGTCTGAAGCGACTTTGCTCGCGCGTCAAGCCCGCGCTGTGTGCGCCGCTCTTTCGCGACTATCGCGTGATGAGTGCACACGGCGCCGCTCCTGCTAACTGCGCGCCTTCATCAACGGCGGCCGCTTGTCGAACCATGGCCGCGCCGTCTCCAGTTGCGCCGCCAGCCGTAACAGCGTCGCTTCGCCGCCGGCACGCGCGGCGAATTGCACGCCGACCGGCAGCCCACGCGTATTCCAGTAAAGCGGCACCGACATTGCCGGCTGGCCGCTCAGGTTGAACAACTCAGTGCATCCCGCCCACGCAAACGCCTTGTTCGATGCTTCGGTCAGCAGCTTCTTCATCAGCGATTCGAGCGGCATCGCGGTAACCGCGCGCATCTGCATGCGCTCTGTCGAGGTGGGCTGCATCTCGCCGATCTTGATCGGCGGCGCGGCAAGCGTCGCGCACAAGATCGCGTCGTAGCGTTGCAGCAGATCGGTGAGGCGTTCGGTGATACGACGCTGTTCTTCGAGCGCGGCGGGCAGGCCGCGCTCGCCGAGTTTACGGCCGACATGCGCCATCGCCCACGTCGAAATTTCGAATTCGCCGCGCAACGGTTTGTGGCCTGTGATGCGCTCGGCGTTCAGCACCAGGTCCTCGGCGGTCACAGACCACAGCGTGAGAAACGCATGGCGGACCGCCGCGAAATCGATGCCGAGCGACACCGGCTCAATGTTATGGCCGAGCGAGATGGCGAGCTGCGCGGCGTCGTCGAGCGCGGCGCGCGCGTCGGGGGACAGCGTCGGTGCCAGCATCGCCTCGGTCACATAGGCGATGTTCAGCGGCTTGCACGGCTCGCGGCTCGCGGCCAGAAAGGTGCCCGGCGCGCCGAGCGGTCGCTCGGCATTGCCGCCCAGCAGATCGAGCAGCAACGCGCTGTCGCGCACGCTGCGCGAGATCGCGTGATCGATACCGAGCTCGCCGGCGCTGGCGGGCGTCGCACGCGGTACGCGTCCGCGCGAAGGTTTGAGGCCGAACAGTCCGCAGCACGAAGCCGGAATGCGGATCGAGCCGCCGCCGTCCGACGCGTGCGCGAGCGGCACGATGCCGGCGGCAACGGCCGCCGCCGCGCCGCCGCTAGAGCCGCCCGGCGTGTGGTCGAGATTCCACGGATTGCGGCACGCGCCGAATAGTTCGGGCTCCGTATAAGGCATCTGGCCGAGTTCGGAGGTGCTCGTCTTGGCGAAGATGTTGAGGCCGGCGGCCTTCGCGAGCGTGACCACCGGTGCATCCTGGTCGGGAATGAAGTGGCGGTAGTGGCGGCTGCCCATTGCCATGCGAAGTCCGGCGACCGGCGCGCCGAGGTCCTTGATCAGATAGGGCACGCCCGCCAGTGCAGCTTGCGCGCTCGTGCTCTCCGATCCGTTCGCGCCATTTTTTGTCCGGTTCGCGTCGTCGTGCGACGCGCGCTGACGCGCTGCGTCGTAGTCCTTCAGGACGATTGCATTGATCGCGGGATTGACCGCCTCGGTGCGCGAGATCGCAATGTCGAGCAATTCGCGCGCGCTGGCCTGGCCGGTGCGCACCAGTTCGGCGAGGCCGATGGCGTCATGGGCGAGATAGTCTGAATGCACGACGGATGGGTCCTCACTATCGAGTGTGGTTCTGCCGGTGGCGTATGCATGCAATGAACCCGCTTGGCTGGGCTTCCCGTCGCCCCGGTTGGTCGTCACGCATGGAAAAAGACGGCGTGTCAGCGACACGCCGTCTTTCGAGAGAGTAACCGAGTTGCACGCAAGCGTGACTCACGCGGATTCGAAAACGCCGATTTATATGCGCGAATTGGAAGCGCAGGTTACTGAAGCGGATTGCTGAATCGCACAACAGCGGTGAGTTACAGACGCTCGCCGAGGAAGGTCAGCGTGCGGCCATGCGCGAGCGCGGATGCACGCTGGTTATACGACGCACGCTCCGAGCAGTTGAAGCCGTGATCGGCGTTCGGGTAAATGTGGAATTCGACGTCGCTGCGGCCCGCGAAGCGCTCCTGAATCTGGCCGACATCCGACACCGGAATGTGCGCGTCGAGTTCGCCGTAGTGGAACTGCATCGGCACCTTGACGTTCGCGGCCTGGTCGAGCTGATTCTGGATCCCGCCGCCATAGTAAGCGACCGCGCCGTCGACCGAGCCCTGCGCCGCTGCCAGATACGCGAGCCGGCCGCCGAAGCAGTAGCCGATCGCCGCGACCTTGCCGGTGACTTCCGGCATCGTGCGCAATGCCGCCGCGGCTGCGCCGATGTCGGAGACGGCCTGATCGACGTTGGTCTTTTGCATCAGCTCGATGCCCTTGTTGCGATCCGCGCCGTCATACGTCAATTCGACGCGCGGCTGCACGCGCCAGAACACGTCCGGCGCGAGCGCGACATAGCCGTCTTGCGCGTACTGATCCGCGACCGAGCGGATATGCCCGTTCACGCCGAAGATTTCCTGAATGATGATGATGGCCGGACCCTTGCCGCCTTTGGGCAGCGCCAGGTAGCCGCCGAAACTGTCGTTGCCGGCGGGGATGTCGATCCATCGGGAAGTCGTGCTCATGTTGTTCTCCATTGACCCGCGCGACGCCGCGCGCGCTCGGTCTTAACGAAATGCCAGAGGCCGGAAGTGCCTGAAGCGGGCGGTTAGTTTGCCATCAAAAGATACGGCTTGCAGTGAGGCTCGGCGCCGCTTCGCGAGCGGTGTCGCGCGCCACTATTCTCGTAAGGCGATTGAAACAATCTCGATAATTCATTTTTCCGCTGCGGCACGCGCCGGTACAGTCGGTCGTGTCGGCTTGCCTATGTGCGAGCGTATCGCTGGAAAAGGAAACGATCATGACTGAAGTCAGTTTTGTGACGCCGTTCGCGCAGCGGTTTGAAATGCGGGTGCCCGTCGTGCAGGCGCCGATGGCCGGCGGCGCGACCACGCCGGAGATGGTGGCGGCGGTGTCGAATGCGGGCGGGCTGGGTTTTCTGGCGGGCGCGGCGTTGTCGCCGGAAAAGATCGCCAGTGAAGTCGCGGCGATTCGCGCGCAGACCGATCGTCCATTCGGCGTGAATCTGTTCGTGCTCGAACCGGCCGCGCCGGACGATGTCACCGTGCGTCGCGCGCTCGAAGCGATCGATCCGCTGCGGGCCGATCTCGGTTTGCCGCCGGGACAGCCGCTCGCGCGTTATGCGCCGGATTTCCGCGCGCAACTGGAGATGCTGATCGAATTGCGCGTGCCGGTCGTGAGCTTCACGTTCGGACTGCTTCCGGCCGACGATGTCGCCCGGCTGCATGCGAATGGCCTATATGTAATAGGCACCGCGACGCACGTTGCCGAAGGCGTCGCCTGGCGCGATGCTGGCGCCGATTCGATCGCCGCGCAAGGCGCGGAGGCGGGTGCGCATCGCGGCACTTTCATTGGCGCATTCGAGGATGCGCTGATTGGAACGATGGCGCTCGTGCCGCAACTCGTCGACGCGACCGGGCTGCCGGTGCTTGCCGCCGGCGGCATCATGGACGGTCGCGGCGTCGTCGCCGCACTCGCGCTCGGCGCGCAAGCCGCGGTGATGGGCACCGCGTTTCTCACCTGTCGCGAAAGCGCTGTACCGCAGGCATGGAAAACCCGCGTGCGCACCATGTCCGACACGTCGACCTCGGTCACGCGCGCGATCACCGGCCGCCACGCGCGCGGCATCCGCAATCCGTTGATGCGGCGCCTGAGCGAAACGATGGACAAGATCGCGCCGTATCCCGTGCAAAATGCTTTGACGCAGGAACTGCGTCAAAGCGCGAGCCGCGCGCAGAACGGCGATTATCTTTCTCTGTGGTCTGGCCAGGGTGCACCCTTGGGCCGTGCACGTCGTGAAGGTCTGGGCGCGGACGAACTAGTCGCGCAAATCGAGCAGGAATGGCGTGCCGCGACGGCACGGATCGCCGCGCTCGAACGCTGAATCGGCATCACCACGGGCTCGTCTTCCAAGCCGTTGCGACGCGCCCGCTATTCAGCACAAGGC
>Ga0310811_10004475_pt1 | contig 17553 bp, 16 predicted proteins | sample YCmetagenome_FD_207642 | JGI IMG/M metagenome (GOLD analysis project Ga0310811, IMG submission 207642) | Soil microbial communities from experimental microcosm in Duke University, North Carolina, United States - YC | ecosystem: Engineered > Artificial ecosystem > Soil microcosm > Unclassified ...
TGGTGCGGAATTTTGCGAACAGGAACAGATGATTAATGAGTGAACAAGTCGAGATTACCACGCTGCCCTCCGGTTTGACCGTGCTCACCGAGCGGATGGACCGGGTCGAGACCGTCTCCTTCGGCGCCTATATCGGCGCCGGCACACGGCACGAGACGGCGGCCGAGAACGGGGTGGCGCATTTTCTCGAACATATGGCGTTCAAGGGCACGACCGGCCGCAGCGCGGTGGACATCGCCGAGGCGGTGGAGGATGTCGGCGGCCACATCAACGCCTACACCTCGCGCGAGCAGACCGCTTATTACGTGAAAATGCTCAAAGAAGATCTCGGCCTCGGCGTCGACATCATCGGCGACATTCTCTGCCACTCGATCTTCGAGCCCGAGGAGCTGGAGCGCGAGCGCGGGGTGATCCTGCAGGAAATCGGCCAGGCCAACGACACGCCGGACGACATCATTTTCGACCATTTCCAGTCCGCCGCCTATCCCGGCCAGCCGATGGGCCGCCCGGTGCTGGGCACCGAGGACATCATCCGCAACATGAGGCGCGAGGCGCTGCCCGGCTTCATGAGCGCGCATTACACACCGGAGACCATGGTCATTGCCGCTTCCGGCAATCTGCGCCACGCCGAAGTGGTGGATCTGGTCGCCCAGCATTTTGCCGATCTGCCCAAGGCGGCGCGCTTTGAACCGCTGCCGGCCGACTATACCGGCGGCGAGTATCGCGAGGACCGCGATCTCGACCAGGCGCATCTGGTGCTGGGCTTTTCCGCGCCCGGCTATGGCGAGCCGGATTATTACCCGTCGATGCTGCTCTCCACCCTGCTCGGCGGCGGCATGTCTTCGCGGCTGTTCCAGGAAATCCGCGAAAAGCGCGGTTTGGTTTATTCCATCTACAGCTTCACCGCGCCGGCGCGCGATGGCGGCCTGTTCGGCATCTATGCCGGCACCGGCGAATCCGAGGCGGCGGAGCTGATCCCGGTCACGCTCGAGGAGCTGGGCAAGGTGCAGCATCAGGTGACCGAGGTGGAACTGCGCCGCGCCAAGGCGCAGCTCAAGGCCGGGCTGCTGATGTCGCTGGAATCCACCGGCAGCCGCTGCGAGCAGCTCGCCCGCCAATGGCAGATTTTCGGCCGCGTGATTCCGGTTGCGGAGACCGTGGCGAAGATCGAGCGGGTGACCGAGGCGGACATCCACAGCGCGGCGGCGAAAATCTTCCGCCAACGCCCGACCATCGCCACCATCGGCCCGATCGCGCAGGTGCCGAAGCTCGCCGCCATCGCCGATCGTCTGGCGGCATGAGCGCGCTGCTCGACCAGGCCGCCGCCCTCCTGGCCGCTGCCAAGGCGGCCGGGGCGGATGTGGCGGAGACGGTGATGAGCACCGGGACTGCGGTCTCGGTACAGCGCCGGCTTGGCAAGATCGAGGAGACCGAGCGCGCCGAATCCCGCGAGCTCGGCCTGCGCGTGTTTATCGGCAAACGCAGCGCCTCGGTCTCGGCCAGCGCCATCGATCCCGCTGCCTTCACGCGCCTCGCGGAACAGGCCGTCGCCATGGCGCGCGTCGTGCCGGAGGATATTTACGCGGAGATCCCCCAGGCCCCGGCGCCGATGGACGTGAAGTCCCTGGACCTCGACGACCCGGTCGAGCCCTCGGCGGAAATTCTCATCGCCCGCGCCGCTGCGGCGGAAGAGGCCGCGCTCGCGGTGCCTGGCATCACCAATTCCGAGGGCGCGTCCGCCTCCTGGTCGCGCAGCGATTTTCTCCTCGCCACCACGCGCGGCTTCGCCGGTTTCTACACCCGCTCCAACCATGCCGTTTCCGCGACCGCGATCGCCGGCGCGGGCACGGAGATGCAGCGCGATTACGATTTTTCCTCGGTCGCGCATGCTGCTGATCTCGACGATCCGGCCGCGCTCGGCGCCAAGGCCGCCGAGCGGGCGCTCGCCCGGCTGCGCCCGGCCCGCCCGAAGACGGCCCGGCTGCCGGTGGTCTTCGATCCCCGCGTTTCCAACAGCATGCTCGGTCATCTCTCCGGCGCGATCCACGGCGCGTCGGTCGCCCGCGGCACTTCCTTCCTGAAGGAGAGTCTGGGCAAGCCGGTTTTCGCCGCGGGCCTTCGCATCATCGACGACCCGCTGCGCGTGCGCGGCCGCCGCTCCCGGCCGTTCGACCGCGAAGGCCAGCCCGGTACGGTCCGTGCCTTCATTGTGGACGGCGTGCTGACCAGCTGGATTCTCGACACCCGCAGCGCCAACCAGCTCGGCCTGAAAACCACCGGCCATGCCGGTGGCACCAGTAATTTCTACCTCGCACCCGGCACGCTGACCCCGGCCGCCTTGATGGCCGACATCGCCGAAGGGCTCTACGTGACCGAAATGCTCGGCTCGAGCGTGAACGGCATTACCGGCGATTATTCGCGCGGCGCCGCCGGCTTCATGATCCGCAACGGAATCCTCGCCGAGCCGGTGGCCGAGTTCACCATCGCCGGCAATCTCAAGGACATGTTCCTGCACCTCACGCCGGCCGACGATCTGGTCTTCAAGCGCGGCACGGATGCGCCGACTCTGCGCATCGAGGGCATGACGCTGGCGGGGGCTTAAGGAAGGAAGCAAGAAGCCGCTTTTTTGAAAAAAAGCGGCGCAAAAAACTTTCCTTTAAACTGGGCCGAGGGCGGTGAAACCAGCACGGCCCAAAGTTAACAAAGTTTTTTTGCTACTTTTTGTTCACAAAAAGTAGCGCTTCCTTTCTTCCTTAAGCGGAATTGCATGCATTTTTTTGGCTCGTAACGGCCGCTGGCGGCGGGGTGTTCGCCATTCTCGCGGCTGCTCTGCTGCCATCGCATTGAATTTTGCATTCAATTATGTCAGCCTCTTTCCCATAAGTGGGGGAACAAAATGGCGACGGTATTACGGCCAGGGCTTGAGCGGCGTTTGACATCCGAAATCGACGGTGAGGTGCTGTTCGATCGCTTCAGCCGCGGCCGCTATGCCACCGACGCCTCGCATTATCAGATGATGCCGCTCGGCGTGGTCGTGCCGAAGACCATGGAAGGCGCGTTGCGTGCCATGGCGCTGGCCCGGGAGGAGGGCGTGCCGGTGACGCCGCGCGGCGGCGGGACCTCGCAATGCGGCCAGACCATCAATCGCGGCCTGGTCATCGACAATTCCAAATATCTGAACCGCATCCTGTCCCTGGACGTCGAGGCTAAAAGCTGCGTGGTGGAACCGGGGATCGTGCTGGACGATCTCAACCGGCAGCTCAAAAAGCACGGGCTGTATTTCCCCGTGGATGTTTCCACCGCCTCGCGCGCGACCATCGGCGGCATGGCCGGCAATAATTCCTGCGGCGGCCGCTCGCTGCGCTACGGCACCATGCGCGACAACGTGGTGGCGATCGACGCCGTGCTGGCGGACGGTTCGGCCATGCATTTCGGCGAGATTTCCGCCGATCTTTCAGAGCTCAACGATCCCGCGCGGCGGGATCTGGCGGCGAAGCTGCTGGGCATCGGCGCGCGCGAGGCCGGTGAAGTGGCGGCGAATTTCCCGCAGGTGCAGCGCCGTGTCGGCGGTTATAACCTTGATGCGCTGAACCCGGCGCCGGGCCGGGTGAATCTCTCGCATATCCTGGTCGGCTCCGAGGGCACGCTGGCCTATTCCACCGCCATCGAGCTCAAGCTCTGGCCCTTGCTGGGCCGGCGCGGCGTGGGCGTGTGCCATTTCGGCTCGTTCTATGCCGCCATGGATGCCGCGCAGCATCTGGTGAAGCTGAAGCCCATCGCCATCGAACTGGTGGACGCGACCATGATCGGGCTGGCGCGCGAGATCCCGATGTTCCGCCCGACACTGGAAGCCGTCGTGAAAGGCAAGCCGGAGGCGCTGCTGCTGGTGGAATTCGCCGAGGACGAGGCGGAGAATGAGCTTCGGCTCGAGCGCCTGTCCGAGCTGATGGGCGATCTCGGCTTCGGCTTCGACCGCCAGGGCGCGCATTGGGGCGGCGTGGTCAAGGTGCTGGACCCGGCGTTGCAGGCGGCGATCACCGATCTGCGCACCTCGGGGCTGAACATCATGATGTCCATGAAGGACCAGCGCAAGCCGATCTCCTTTGTCGAGGATTGCGCCGTGCCCTTGCCGCATCTCGCCGAATACACGGCCAAACTCACGGAAGTGTTCGAGAAGCACGGCACCAAGGGCACCTGGTACGCCCATGCCTCGGAAGGCTGCCTGCATGTGCGCCCGGTGCTGAATTTGCGCCTGGAGAAGGATGTGGCGGCGATGCGCGCCATAGCGGAGGAAGCGTTCGACCTAGTCCGTGCATATAAGGGCTCGCATTCCGGCGAGCATGGCGACGGGCTGGTGCGCAGCGAGTTCCACGAGAAAATGTTCGGCACCCGGCTGGTCCGCGCCTTCGAGGAGGTGAAGGAGGTTTTCGATCCCGCCGACGCCCTCAATCCGGGCAAGATCGTGCATCCGTCCCGGTTCGATGACCGGTCGCTGTTCCGCTACAAGCCGGATTACGCGGTCAAGGATTTCCAGCCGGCGCTGGACTGGTCCGAGTATCCCGGCGCGGTTGGCGGCCTGCAGGGCGCGGTGGAGATGTGCAACAATAACGGCGCCTGCCGGAAGCTGGAGGGCGGGGCGATGTGCCCCTCCTACCGCGCCACGCGCGATGAGCAGCATGTCACCCGAGGCCGTGCCAATAGTTTGCGCCTGGCCCTCTCCGGCCAGATCGGGGAGGACGCTTTTGCGTCCGACGCGATGGCGGAGACCATGAAACTCTGCGTCTCCTGCAAGGCCTGCAAGCGCGAATGCCCGACCGGCGTGGATATGGCGCGGATGAAGATCGAGGTACTGGCCGCGCGCGCGCAGAAACACGGCCTGTCGCTGCGCGACCGGCTGGTGGGGCATCTGCCGCGCTATGCGCCTTATGCCGCTTATCTCGCGCCCTTGCTCAATCTGCGGAATCGGATTCCCGCGCTCGCCAAACTCACGGAGGCACTGGTCGGCTTCAGCGCCCGGCGCAGCCTGCCGGTCTGGCGGCGCGACCGTTTCACGCCGACGGTCGGCGCGCAGGGCCGGGCGGACGGCCCGGAAGTGGTGCTCTGGGCGGACACGTTCAACGCCGCCTTCGAGCCGGAAAACATTCATGCCGCCATCGCCACCCTCACCGGCGCGGGGTACCGCGTGCATGTGGCGCGGCCGTCGGGCGGTGGGCGCCCGCTTTGCTGCGGCCGTACCTATCTCTCGGTCGGCGATGTCGGCGCCGCCAAGGCGGAGATGGCCCGCACGCTGGCGGTGCTGGAGCCGTTCGTGATGAGCGGCATTCCGGTGCTGGGGTTGGAGCCGAGCTGCCTGTTTTCCTTCCGTGATGAAGTGCGCGCGCTGCTTCCCGGCAAGGCCGCGCAAGCTGTGGCGGCGCAGGCCATGCTGGTGGAGGAGTTCATCGCCCGCGAAATCAAGGCCGGCCGCTTCGCGCCGCGCCTCGCCAAGGTAGCGGAGCGGGCCGTGCTGCACGGCCATTGCCATCAGAAGGCGTTCGGCGCGATGAGCGCGGTGCAGACCGCCCTCGGCCTGATCCCGGACCTGAAAGTGGAAACCATCGAGTCCAGCTGCTGCGGCATGGCCGGCGCGTTCGGCTACCAGGCCGAGACCATCGATGTGTCGTTGCGCATGGCTGAACTCAGCCTGCTGCCCGCGGTGCGCGCGGCATCGCCGGACACGCTTGTGGTGGCCGACGGCACCTCCTGCCGGCACCAGATCCATGACGGTGCCGGGCGCGAGGCGGTGCATGTGGTGCGGGTGCTGGCGGCCAGCATGGAAAAAGCAGAGAAAGAGGCCGCTTTTTGAAAAAAGCGGCGCAAAAACTTTTGTTTATGCTGGGCCGGAGGCTGCGTCGCTGACAACGCCCATGCCCTCCGGGGCTATTCCAACGGTGCTACGCACTGCCGGAACCTTCAGCCCCTCCGCCCAGCATAACAAAGTTTTTTTTGCTACTTTTTGTTCACAGAAAGTAGTGCTTCCTTACTTACTTAACTTACTTAGCTCACGCCGCCTTTAACGGAGTTCCGATGACCCAAGCGACCGAACCCTGCGATCTTTCCGCCACCGAGGCGCGCCGCCTGATCGGCTTGAAGCAACTTTCGCCGGTGGAGTTGCTGGACAGCAATTTGCGGCGGATCGAGGCCGTGAACCCTGCGGTGAACGCGGTGGTGGCGATGGATGTGCCGGCGGCGCGCGCCGCCGCGCAGGCGGCCGAGGCGGCGGTGATGCGCGGCGAGGTGCTGGGCGCGCTGCATGGCCTGCCGGTGGGGGTGAAGGATCTCGAAGAAACCGCCGGGCTGCGCACCACGTTCGGCAGCCCGCTTTTCAAGGACAATGTGCCGGCCAAGGATGAGCGCAGCGTGGCGTCTATCCGCGCCGCCGGCGGCATTATTTTCGCGAAGACCAACACGCCGGAATTCGGCGCCGGGGCGAACACCCGCAACGCCGTGTACGGGGCCACCGGCAATCCGTTCGACCCGCTGCGCTCGGCCGCCGGCTCGTCCGGCGGCTCGGCCGTGGCGCTCGCCTGCGGCATGGCCGCGCTCTGCACCGGCTCGGACATGGGCGGCAGTTTGCGCAATCCGGCGGCATTCAACGGCATTGTCGGCATGCGTCCCTCGCCGGAGATGATGCCGGTGGAGAAGCAGCTCCATGGCTGGTCGCCGCTCTCGGTGCACGGGCCGATGGCGCGCAATGTCGCGGATCTCGCGTTGCTGTTCTCCGCCATGACCGGCATCGACCAGCGCGCCCCGCTCTCGCGGCCGGTCGCCGCCGCGCCGGGTGAATTCTCGCCCCCGCCTGGCCTCGATCTCTCGCGCCTGCGCGTCGCCATCACCCCGGATTTCGGCTTCGCCCTGGTCGAGCAGCGGATCAAGGACGTGTTCTTCGACCGCGTCGAGCGGCTGCGCCCGCATGTCGCGAAACTCGAAATCGCGGCGCCGGACTGCACCGGCACCGACGAGGCTTTCGCCGTGCTGCGCGGTCTGGCGTTCGTGGCGTCGCACAGCGCGCGCGCGGCGAAGACGCCGGATCTGGTTTCGCCCAACATCCACGCCAATCTGGAGGAGGCGCGGGGCTACGGCATCGCCGAGCTCGCCGCGGCGCTCTCCGCGCAGACCGCGATCTACCGGCGCTGGCAGGCGTTCTATGAGCAGTACGATTTGCTGCTGGCCCCGGCGATGGCGATCAGCCCGCAACCCTGGTCGCAGCTCTATCCCAAGGAGATCGATGGCCAGGCGATGAAGAGCTATTATCAGTGGCTGGCCCCGGCCTATGCGGTGTCTCTGGTCGGCCATCCGGCGCTCTCGCTCCCGGTGGGGCTGGACAGCGACGGCATGCCCTTCGGCCTACAGATCGTCGGCCCGCGCCATGGCGATACGCGGGTGATCGCCGCGGCCGCCGTGCTGGAGCAGGTTTTCGCCGCCGATGCGCTCACGCGCCGCCCGTTGCCGGATCTCGCCGCGTTGCAGGCCCGTGCGCCGCTTTCCGAGACGCCGGGTTTTTATGGGTATGGCTGAAAAGGGAAGGGAAGGAAGAAAGACCTACTTTTTGTGAACAAAAAGTAGCAAAAAAACTTTGTTTACTTTGGGCCCGTGCCGGTTTCACCGCCTCAGGCCCAGCGTAAAGAAAGTTTTTGCGCCGCTTTTTTCAAAAAGCGGCCACTTCCTTACTTAGCATGGCACGGTCCCAAAACTGGGGGATGCGTTCCGGCAGTCAGATGCACTAACCTGTGGTCCCCCTTGCGCGTTGCGGCTGCAAACGCGGGCGCGAGAGCCAACAAAAAGGTCCCGAGTGTGAGCCAGAGCACGATCGCCGTTCCCTATAAGGCCCCGAGCACCGCGTTCCCCGTCCTGGGGGCGATCAGCTTCTGCCACATGCTGAACGACATGATGCAGGCGCTGCTGCTGGCGAGCTATCCGCTCCTGAAGAGCGGGTTCAATCTCAGCTTCGGCCAGATCGGCCTGCTCACATTGGTTTTCCAGTGCACCGCCTCACTGCTGCAACCGCTGGTCGGGCACTATACCGATCGCAAGCCGCAGCCTTACTCTTTGCCCATCGGCATGGCTTTTTCGCTGTCCGGCCTGGTGATTCTGGCCAAAGCGCCGGATTACGCGGTCCTGCTCTGCGGCGCGGCTTTGCTGGGCGTCGGCTCTTCGATTTTCCATCCGGAGTCCTCGCGCATCGCCCGGCTCGCCTCGGGCGGGCGGCATGGTCTGGCGCAATCGGTGTTTCAGGTAGGCGGCAATTTCGGGCAGGCGCTGGGGCCGCTGATGGTGGCCTTCCTGGTGCTGCCTTATGGCCGGGGCAGCCTGGCCTGGTTCGGCTTCCTGGCGCTGCTCGGCATGGTGATCCTCAGCGTGCTCGGCCAATGGTACAAGACCGCCATGGTGACGCGGGCGCCGGCGAAGCAGCGCAACGTGACGGCGCCACTCAGCAAGGGCCAGGCGGCGCGTGCCATTGCCGTTCTGATGGCGTTGATATTCTCGAAGTTTTTCTACCTGGCGAGCTTCATCAGCTACTACATCTTCTACCTGATGCAGCGCTTCAGCCTGCGGACGGAGGATGCGCAGATCGATTTGTTCGTGTTCCTCGCGGCGGCGGCGGTGGGCACCGTGGTGGGCGGGCCGATCGGCGACCGCTTCGGCCGCAAGCATGTCATCTGGGGTTCAATTCTCGGTGTGCTGCCGTTCACCCTGATCCTGCCGCATGTCGGGCTCACGGCCACGATCGTGCTCAGCATCGTGATCGGGCTCATCCTTTCCTCGGCGTTTTCGGCCATCATCGTTTACGCCCAGGAGATTCTGCCCGGCCGGGTCGGCATGGTGTCGGGCTTGTTCTTCGGCCTGGCCTTTGGCCTGGGCGGCATCGGCGCTGCGGTTCTGGGCGAGCTCGCGGACTGGACCAGCATCGGTTTCGTGTACCAGCTGTGCGCCTTCCTGCCGGCCATCGGCTTGCTCACGATGTTCCTGCCGGATCTCCGTTCGGTCGAGGCGCGCTAGACGGAAGCGCGTCTCTCGTTTGAGGCGTGCTGGAAGGCAGGGCGCGGGGCGGGTTGTCGGCGCAACTGGCGGTTGGTGGTGCCGTCTGGCGTGATGCCATAACGTTTGCGCTGTTCATTTTGCAACGATGGCCGGACGCCCGCAGCGGGCCCGGTTGTTTCGATCACAAGTTGCCTCCCTGACGCGGCCTAAGAAACCCGCAGACCAAGCTGACGGGCGGCAGCTCAGCCATTTGGGAGTGATGCTGCCGTGATATGCGCCGCGCCCGTGTTTTCGCGTTCGTCCCGCCTAGCTTGGGGCCTCGGCCTGTGCCTGGCCATTTCAGGCTGTACGGGGGCGCAATTTTCTTCCCCTGATTCGCCGGGCACGGAATCGGTGAGCCAGCTGCAGACCAGCACCTATCAGGACGGGTTCGCCGCCGGCCAGCGTTTGCAGGCCCAGATGGATCGCGGCGCCAAGAACGCGTCGACGGATCAAGCGGCGCGCGATGCCCAGCAGGTCGCGGTGGCCAGCGCCTATTCTGAAGGCGTGGCAGACGGCAAAACCGCCCAAGCGGCGCAAGACCGGCCGCAGATGACCGGGGCGCAACCCTCCGGCGGCGCGTCGCAGGCGGCGCAACGGGTCGCCTTTGTCGAGGGCGAGGCCAAAGGGCGGCAGGAACAGGGACAGGCGGATCAGGCGCAACTCGCCGCCGTGTCGGCGGCGCAGCCGACGGCGGGGGCGGTACAGGCGGCGCAGCAGACCGGCTTCACTCGCGGCGAAAGCCAGGGGCGGCAGGAACAGGCGCAGGCGGACCAGGCGCAGCTCGCCGCCGCCGCTTCGGCGCAGCCTGCGGCGGCTTCGTTGCAGGCGGCGCAACAGACCGGCTTCACCCGCGGCGAAGGCCAAGGGCGGCAGGAACAGGCGCAGGCGGATCAGGCTCAGCTCGCCGCGGCGGCAGCGGCGCGGCCCACGGCGGCAGCGCTCCAGGAAGCGCAGCAGGCCGGCTTCACCCGCGGCGAAGGCCAAGGGCGGCAGGAACAGGCACAGGCGGACCAGGCGAAAATAGATGCCGCGTCGGAGGCGGCGCGGCCCGCGGCGGCTTCATTGCAGGAGGCGCAACAGACCGGCTTCACTCAGGGTGAGACGGCGGGACGGCAGGCGCAGGCGCAGGCGGATCAGGCGCAACTTGCCGCCGCGTCGGCGGCGCGGCCTGCGGCGGCTTCGCTGCAGGACGCACAACAGACCGGCTTCACCCAGGGCGAGGCTAAAGGGCGGCAGGAACAGGCACAGGCGGACCAGGCGCAACTCACCGCCGCGTCGAGCGAGGCGCGGCCCGCGGCTTCGTTGCAGGCCGCACAGCGGAGCGGCTTCGCCCAGGGCGAAGCGGCGGGGCGGCAGGCGCAAGCGCAGGCGGATCAGGCGCAAATCGCCGCCGCGCGGGACGAGGAGGCGAAGGCGAAGGCCGCGTTGGCGGCGTCGCCCGGCACGTCCGCGCAACTCGCGCAGCAGGCGGTGCAGGAGACGCAGGAAATGCAGCAGATTTCCCGGCTCTGCCATGTCCCGCTGCCGGAGGGTTCGCCGAACCCGAACGCGCCGCCCTAAAAAGCCTAACGGGCGGAGAGCGTGAACTCTCCGCCCGCAAGGCTGAACGCTGCATTTTCAGGCGGGAACGCGGCGTCGTCCCGCGCCCTGAAGATTATCTAAGCCTGCGTTAGTAATAACGCCATTTGCCGTGCTTGCGCACGCGATAGTTATAGTATTTTCCATTATATTTGTATTTATAATGCTTGCCCTGATAGCGGTAATAGGATGCGTGATGCAGATCATGCGACGTAGGCGCGCCGGCATGGACGGCTTGCATTTGCTCCGGAGACGCAACCGCATTTCCAGTGCCGGAAACATATAAAAATCCCGCCAACGCGATCGACGATAGTGTCATTAACGGCTTCAGCGACCTCATGATGACCTCCCGCTGTGAATTTGGGCCTGATGCCCAAGGAGAGAACCTTCAAAGCACAAGGTTGGGGAGTCGCTCAACGTGCCTGTTTGGAGGATGTCAAAAACCGCCTCCGGGGGAGGGGGGCGCATGGCGTCCGGGGCCCGGCATTTGGGGGGGCGTCGCCCGGCGGTCTAATGCAGGACTGTCTCGAAAATCATGCGCTTGTAGCGCGTCAACGGGACATCGCTGCGCTGGGTTTTGGCGACGACAATGGCGCCCTGCAGCGCCGCGAACAGGAAGCAGGCAGCATCCTCACAACGATAATCTTCCGGCAATTCGCCGGCCGCCACGGCCGCTTTCAGGCAGTCGGCGAAGGCGTGCCGGATATCCTCGAACATTTCGACCAGGCGCAGCCGCATGGTTTCGAACTGCTCAACGACCTCGGCGCCGAAATTGCCGAACAGGCAACCGCGGCGCATGTCGGTGCCGTTCTGGACGGCGATGATATGGTCGACATAGGCGCGGATGCGGTCGAGTGGCTGCAAGGCCGGGTTGCTCAGCGTCTCGGCGATATGTACCCGGCTGTTGCGGTAATACAGTTCGAGAATTTCGAGACCAAACGCTTCCTTCGAGGCGAAATGGTTGGTGAAGGAGCCCAACGGCACCTGCGCGGCCTGGGCGATGTCCCGCACGCTGGCGCCGCCGAAGCCGCGCTCATGCACGATGCGGAGGCCCTCAGTGAGAATCTTGGTACGGTTTGATGGTTTCGCCATGGCAATAGAATACGGTCGTACGTATTAAAGATCAAGGGCTCGTGAAGTCCCTGCCCGACCCCATTCCGTTTCCACATAGCAGCTTCCGGACCCTTGCGGCCAGAGAATGGCTCTTGGCGGTTGATCGTGTACGTACGTACGTATATATCCCTGACCATGCCGGCCCGACGAGGCGCCGGCGGTTTCAAAAGGATGTTTCAGATGTTCCGTTTCACTAAATTCTTGCCCGCCTTCGCTCTGGCGATCGCGCTGTCGCCGCTGGCAGCGCACGCACAGACCGCGCCGCATCAGGCCAATGGCAGCAACCAGACCATCGTGCAGAGCGGCCCGGCGAACCAGCAGTTCCCGGCCTCCACCGGCGGCTGACATCTTCGCCCGTTTTCAAACCCGACCACGACGTCAGGCCCGTCTGGGCCGTGATCCAGAAAGGTTCCATCCGATGTTTAGCGCTTCGAAATTCCTGCCGGCGATGGCTTTGGCCGTCGCGCTGTCCCCGCTGGCGGCTCACGCCGGCAGCACCCAGGCCTATCAGACCCCGCAAAATCACGCGCAGGTCGACGCTGTCACGCCGAGCTCCGCCACCATCGCGAACCCGACGCGGGTGTACACCAACAACGCGTTTCCCGACTCCTTCGGCGGTTAACCAACCCGCGCCCACGCCCTCGGCCCGTCCCACTCCGGCCGAATCTGATTAAGGTTTTCCAAATGACTTACTTGACCAAACGACTTGCTCTCCTTGGCCTGGCCGTGAGCCTGACACCGCTTGCCGCCCAGGCGCGCACCGATGCGCCGCATTTGATGCCGCAACATGTCACCATGCCGGCAGAGCAACCTTGCTGGGTGACGAATTTTGGCTTCCTGCCGACCACCTGCAAGCCGTCCGTCTGCGTTGACGTGCAAAAGGGCTTCTGGCCGCGTCCGGACGACTGCGCCCGCTAAACCTCTGGTTCAACCCGCCAAACCCAACGATGGCTGCCGTCAATCCCTGGAAATATCCTCGGGTTCCCGACAGCCGTCGTGGCGAGGGGCCCAAGCCCCAGGGCGAAAGTTCGTTGATATTTCGAGGAATTTCACTGGTAGCGACGGGCGGATTTGAACCACCGACCAAGGGATTATGATTCCCCTGCTCTACCGCTGAGCTACGCCGCCATGCAGTGACCCAGCGGGTTAATGCCTCGCCGCCGGGAAGTCAATGCACCGAAGGTGGCAAGATTTCGTGGGTTTTTGATCGTTTCAGCCGGCGTCGGTTCGCCCTGTTCCGGCACCGGCGCGAAGCGCCGGCGAGGCCGGTCGAGCCCTTTCCCGCACCCGCGGCGATTTGCGGCGACAGGCGGGGCCATGGTGGTTTAGAACTTGCCGTCAGAACGAGGGGGGCGCCGGCGGGGCGCCGATGATCGTCATCTGGGGCAAAACGAGATTGAGTGAAAAATTGCTGTTGGCGCGCCGTTGTGGAAGGATGGCGTCGTGATCATCCTTGCCAGCGGCTCGGCCGCGCGCCGCACGTTGCTGCGGCAGGCCGGCGTCGAATGTCTTTCCATGCCGGCCGACGTCGATGAGGCGGCGTTGAAAACATCCCTGCCAATGTCGGAGCCCGGCGCGCTGGCCCAGGCGCTGGCCGCCGCCAAGGCGGCCAGCGTGTCGTCCCGCGTCCCGACGGCGCTGGTGATCGGCGCGGATCAGCTGCTGGTTTGCGAAGGGCGGCGTTTCGACAAGCCGCGCGACGTGCCGGAGGCGGCCCGGCATCTGCGCTTCCTGTCCGGCCGCACCCATGCGCTGGTGACTTCCGTGTGCGTGTACCGGGCGGGGAAGCCGGTTTGGAGCCACATCGCCGAAGCGCGGCTCACCATGCGGCCGCTTTCCGAGGGCTTCATGGCGGATTATCTGGCGGCGGAAGGCGCGGCGGTGCTGGGCTCGGTCGGCGTGTACCGGCTGGAAGGCCGCGGCGCCCAGCTCTTCACGCGAATCGAGGGCGATTTTTTCACGATTCTTGGTCTGAACCTGCTGCCTTTGCTCGCTTTCCTGCGCGAGGCCGGTGCGCTTCCAGCGTGACCGGGCGCGCCTGGTCCAGCAATTGCTGCATCGCCGTCACGGTTTGCGGGTCGAGATGGCGCAGTTCGCGGACAATCCGGTTGCCCAGGGCGGTCTGCTCCGGCGTCATCCCCGCCGCGTTCAGCTTCAACCGCGGGCGGGACAGTTTCGCCAGGGCCTTCAACTCGTCGGCGTCGTCCCAGATCAGGCCGAAAAACTCGCAAATCTGGTGGATCAGCCCCGCCGATGGCGCGCCGCGCCGCCCATGTTCCAAAGCGGAAAGATAAGCGGGCGAAACCTCGATCGCGGCCGCCATGTCCTGCTGCAGTATCCCGCGTTCGGCCCGCAACTGGCGCAGTTTTTCGCCGAAGGGAGTCAAGGAAGGACTACTTTTTGTGAATAAAAAGTAGCAAAAAAACTTTGTTTACGCTGGGTCACGGGCATTGTCCCCGCCACCGCCCATGGCCCAGCATAACAAAAGTTTTTGCGCCGCTTTTTTCAAAAAGCGGCTTCTTTCTTGTACTCATTTCCTACCGAATCCGCCGCAGCAGCACGCGCACCGCGCCGGTATTGGCGGCGTGAGGGTGGGCGATGGCGAGGATCATCGGCCGCAGGCGGGGGGCGTTCAGCCAGTGCGGCAGTTCGTGCGCGAGGATTTCGCCATTGCCGGTGATGATTTCGATGCAGCGTTCCTGCTCGGCATAGGCGCGCTCGACGAACAGGATCACGGCGCGATGCGCCCGGGCGGCGGTGTGGCCGTGCAGGTCCAGCCGCGCGGTGGCGCGGATCTTGCCGGTGACGAATTTCTTCCAGGTCGCCTTGTCCAGCCCGGACGGGGTGATGGCGATGCCGATCGGCGAGCTGAAGGCGGGCGTTTTCGGTGGCTTTGCCGGGGGCGCAGAGGCTTGTTCCGGCGCCGCTTCGGGCGGCGCCTCGGGCGCCACGGGCAGGCGCGTGCGGCCCGGCATCAGCCGTGTGAGCGTCTGGCCGTAAGCCGCCCAGAGTTTGAGGTCAGCCTCGGAGAGGCCCTTGGCGCGCAATCGTCTCATATCGGTTTAATATGAGACGTGAATCGCGCGCCCAGATCAAGCCGCAGCCTTCATCGTGGGGATGAATGTTCAGCTTTCGTCGACGATCAGCACATGCAGCGACCGCGGCCCGTGCGCCCCCAGCTCCAGCGTCTGTTCGATGTCGGCCGAGCGCGAGGGGCCGGTGATCATCATCACGTTGCGCGGCATGCCCGCGCGTTCGGTGCGCAGCAGGTCGAACGCATCCTCATAGGCGCCGACGATGCGCGCGGCGCGGATCACGGCGATGGCGGTGTCCGAGAGCAAATTGTTGGTGGTCGGCCGTTCCGGGCCGGAGGGCATCATCAGCGTGCCGGTTTCGGCGATGCCGGCGAAAGCCTGGGTTACGGTGACCGGGTCGGTCGGTTCGGCCTTGCCGAATCGGACCTTGAGGAGCGGCGTGTCCGCGAACGGAATCGCCTGCAACTCGGGATGCGGCGACACCGTGATTTCGGCGGCGATGTTCTGCGCCGCGAGATAGGCGGTGATGGCGCCCGGCACGGCGGCAAAATCGGGGACGCGCTGTACCGTGCCGAATTCACGCAGGACATTGTCCATGAACGAGGCCACGAGGCGGGCGGAATCGCCCTGGCCGCGTGCCGGCACCAGATGGCGGGGGTGCGTTTTCATCCGCCCGGCCAGCATGGCCTGCTGGTCGGCGGGCAGGGGACCGCGCTTCAGCCCACGGCGGATGGTGCCGATGATGGCGCTGCGGCCGGAATCCTGGCTCATGACCGGCCTCCGACATTGCGCTGCCGCTGCGCCGCGGCGTAGCGAGCGAAGAAAGTGTCGCCTTCGGGGGAGGGGAAATCCCGCCCCTTGGTCCAGCCGCTTAAGAAAGGCAGGCGCGGCAGATTTCCTTTGCGGCGGCCGAGCAGGCCGAGCCCGATTGCCGCCATGCGGGTGCCGAACCGGTACAGGCCGGGCCGGCCCGCGAACCAGGCCCAGAGGCTGAGCCCGTAGCGCATGGCGGACGGCGTGAGGTGGCGCTCGAATTCGCGTTCGCGCCAATGGCGCATCAGCCCGGTCAGCGGGATTTTCACTGGGCACACGCTTTCGCATTTGCCGCAGAAGGTGCTGGCATTGGGCAATTGCCCGGCCTCGTCCACGCCCACCAGCATCGGCGTGAGCACCGAGCCCATCGGCCCCGGATAGGTCGAGCCATAGGCATGCCCGCCGACCACGCCATAGACCGGGCAGTGATTCATGCAGGCGGCGCAGCGGATGCAGCGCAGCATGTCCTGGAACTCCGTGCCCACCATGCCTGAGCGGCCATTATCGACCAGCACCACATGATATTCCTCCGGCCCGTCCGGATCGCCGGGGCGGCGGGCGCCGGTGGAGAAGGTGGTGTAGACGGAAATATCCTGCCCGGTGGCCGAGCGCGCCAGCACCCGCAGCAGCGACAGCGTGTCTTCGACGGTCGGCACCACTTTCTCGATGCTGGTGACCACCACATGCACGCGTGGCAGGGTCTGGGTAAGGTCGCCATTGCCCTCGTTGGTGACGATCACCGAGGTGCCGGTCTCGGCGATGAGGAAATTAGCCCCGGTGATGCCCATGTCGGCGGCGAAGAATTTGTTGCGCAATTGCAGCCGCGCTTCGGACTGGATGTCCCGCGCGTCGCGGAACACGCGGTCGGCGGGCAGGTCGGTGTGGCTCTTGCGGAACGTTTCTTCCCAATCCTCGCGGTTGAGGTGGAAGGCCGGGCCGATGATGTGGCTGGGTGGCTCATGGCGGAGCTGCAAAATATATTCGGCGAGGTCGGTCTCGACCGGGGTCACGCCATTGGCTTCCAGATAGTCGTTGAGGTGGATCTCCTCGGTGACCATCGACTTGCCCTTGGTCACGGTTTTCGCGCCGGCCTTGCGGGCGATCTCCAGCACGGCCTTGCGGGCGTCCTCGGCAGTGGCGCACCAATGCACGATGCCGCCGGCCTTCTCCACGTTGGCGGCGTAGGTTTCCAGGTAGAAATCCAGGTTGGCGATCGCGTGATTCTTGATGTCCCGGGCTTCGTCGCGAAGCGCCTCGAATTCCGGCAGCCGCTCCACCGCCGCCAGCCGCTTTTTCGCGTATTGCGGCCGCGCCCGGGTCAGCGCCCGCTGCAGCCCGGCATTTTCCATGGCGCTGGTGGCGTTTTCCTTGAAGGCTCGGCTGGTCTGCAGCATATCCGTGGCTCCGTTGAGGGCGTTCGTCCCGAAATGTGAATCGCCCGCTTAAATCAGGCTCTTAAGGCGCGATAATGGGTGAGTTTGGCAGCCGGGTCCAGCCTCCCGGCCCATGGGGGTGCATAGGTAAGCGAAGGGAAGCGCTTCTTTTTGTGAACAAAAAGAAGCAAAAAAACTTTGTTATGCTGGGCCATGGGCTGCGTCCGCGACAACGCCCACGGCCCAGCATAGTAAGAGTTTTTGCGCCGCTTTTTTCAAAAAGCGGCCACTTTCTTGCTCCTATCCCTGCGGCGGCGTTTTGAAAAAAGCGGCGGCGGCGTTGCGATGCGCCTGTTTCGTGCCGATCGCCTGCCGCACCCGCAGAATTTCGGCCTCGAGATCGGCGATATAGGCCTCCAGTTCCTCGACCCCCAGCAGGTCAAGCGGCGGAGGAAGCAGAAGTTTTTTTGTCGGCCGGGGGAGATCTTCGTCGGAATTTGTCATAATATCACCTTGACCAAGGGTAGCGTGGGGTTCCATACCCCGACCAAGTCGGACTTGCGAACCGCGAGCGCCCA
>Ga0310811_10004476_pt1 | contig 17550 bp, 15 predicted proteins | sample YCmetagenome_FD_207642 | JGI IMG/M metagenome (GOLD analysis project Ga0310811, IMG submission 207642) | Soil microbial communities from experimental microcosm in Duke University, North Carolina, United States - YC | ecosystem: Engineered > Artificial ecosystem > Soil microcosm > Unclassified ...
CATCCGCACCGCGATGAACGGCAGCCTGCGCAGCGAGTCGGCCACCTCCGGGGCGTCTGGGCGCGTCCGCCCGATCAGGTCGCGCTCGAAGTCGTCGGCGGAGCTCCCCGGTACCGCGCCGAGCACGGTCCGCAGCTTGTCCACGTTCATCGCAAGGCGGCCGTGGAAGCAGCTCGCGGCGAACTCGTTGGGGTCGTCGGGCAGGTGCACCTCGCTGCGCGGCAGGATCCCGAAGTCGTACAACGAACCCCGTGTGCCCAGCTCGAAGGCCCGCAGCCACAGGGTCCAGCACAGCGGCGACATCACCAGCGGGCAGGCCTCGCTCGCATTGGCCAGCGTCCAGAAACGGTCGGGTTCGCTGCGCCCGAGCGTGGGATCACTCAGCTCCACCGTCACGTGGTCCCCCTTCCGCGGTGTCGTGCCGGCCTCACGGTAGAGGTCGCCTGCTCGGTGGCCCGCCAGTCGGGACGCTGCCGAGGCCGCTTCCCGTGTCACTCTGGCCTCAGTGGTCCGAGGGTCCGTATCGTCTTGCCTCGCCATGGACACGTTCCGCACCTCGGGTGCGCGCACCCCGCGAGAAGCCCCGAAGGTCGGTGACTACCGCCGCGGCTCGAGGGTGCGGACGACCAGGGCGGGCACCTGGTTCCCGGCGATCAGCCCGGCCGACGAGCCGGCCGGGCTGTTGCTGCTGCACCCGGCGGTCAAGCCGGCCGTGCTCAAGGCGGTGATCAGGCGGCTCGCCGAGCTGCGGCTACCCGGTGTGCTCCCGATGCTGCCCGGCCTCATCGACCAGGCCGGACGGAACTGGCTGGTGGCGACGGCCGCGCCCACCCCGACGGTCGCGGACCTGCTCGACGACGTCTCCTACGGCACGCCTGACAACGCGATCGCGCTGTCCGCCGCCGTCGCCGTCACGTTGCTGGAGGTGCACGCGCAGGGGCTGGCCCACGGGGCGGTGGGGGCTCACGCCGTCGTGCTCGGCCCGGACGGTGGACCCATGCTGGCCGACTGGGGCCTCGACGAGCATCCGAGCGCCGAGGGCGACGTCGCAGCTTGGGGCGAGCTCGCGGAACTACTGGCCGCGCGGTGGTGCGCGGACTCCCCCGCCGACGCGGCGTTGCTGGCCCGGGCGGTGAACGTGAGCCGCCTTTCCGGACCGGAGGACGGCCTGCACGGGGCACTGGCCGTGCTGATGCGGCGCGACCACGGGACGACCGACGACGTTGCGGCGGAACCCACCGAACCGGAACCTGTGACGGTAAGCGAGCCGCCACCACCCGCCACGCCGCCCGTCGAACCACCGAGGCCGACCCCCGCACCCCGCCCACCGGTCGCCACACCACACCCGAAGCCCCGTTCCGCCCCCAGGCACGCGGCGCCGGAACCGGCCGCTTCCTCGCGCGTCCCACCGGCGGACCTGGCGCCGCCGGAGGCTCAGCGCTATGTCGAGCCGGCAGTCGAGCCGGCGGTCGCGTCATCGCCACCGGCCGAGCCGGCTGTCGCGCCACCGGCCGAGCCGGCGCCGCCGGCCGCGTCACCGGTCGAGCCGCCGGCGGTCGAGCCGCCCACCGAGACCGCACCTCCCGCCGAGCCCCCGCCGGATGCCGTAGCCGAGGCCGTGGTCGAGGCGGATCCCGTGCCCGCGCGGGAGACGCGGGTACCGGCACCGAGCCCCGCTCCCGCCCCTCGGCCGACGCCACGTCCGCAGCCGAGGGCGGCCGCGCCCGTCCCGCCTCCACCACCGCCGAGCGACACCCCGGACCGGCCCGGCCGACCCAAGACGGGTCTCGCGCGACCGGCGCTGCTCACGGCGCTGCTGACGATCGTGCTGGTCACGGCCGTTGCTGTGATCATCCGGCCGTTCGATACCAAGGAAGCGCCGCCCGCCGAACCGACGGGCCCACTGCAGGTGCGAGCGGTGTCGGTCGTCGCCCAGATGCAGCAGTCCATCTGCCTGCTCGTCGGCACCGTGACGACCAATGGCCAGCCGGGGCGTCTCGTGTACCGGTGGGTCGGGGAGAACGGCTCGCAGGCGGTCGCCAGCGTCAGCACCGCCGGCTACAACTACCAGGTCGAGATAGGTCTCATCTGGTCGCCGAGCAGCCCGCCGCTGCACGGCTCTTCGGTCACCCTGCAGATCCTGGAGCCGCAACCGAGCACGACCTCGACGGTCGTCCCGATCGGCTGCATCTAGCGCGGGTCATCCGCCCGGGCCCCTGCGCCAGGGCAGGAGCCCCCGGGGGTCACGGAAGAGTTCCGGGAGCGAAGATCTTCAGTGCCAGGAAAACCGCCGTGATCAGCACGATCGCCACGACGGCGATGATCATCACCTGCGGGTCGAAGGTGAAGGTCTTCGGCTCTTTCGGGCGAAGACGCTCGGCGGCGGCCTCGGCGTCCTCGAGGCGGGGCGGCCCCTGATAGTCCGAGAACTCGAACTTGCGGTCGAAGTCCTCAGTGCTCTCGACTCCGTCCAGAACCTCGTCCGGCGGGCCGAACGCCACGATCCGACCGTTCACCATGATGGCCAGGTTGTCGGCCAGCTCACGGGCCAGGCCCAGGTTGTGCGTCGTCAGCAGCAGGGTGCACCCGGTGCGTTCGCGCAGGCTGCGCACACCGTTGACCATGGCGGCGCTGTGCTGGGCGTCGAGCCCGACGTCGATCTCGTCGAGCACGGTCAGCGGGGCGTCCACCACCAGTGCCCTGGCCAGCGCCAGCCGCTTGTTGGCGTGCGCGGGCAGCTCGGCCGGCTTGCGGTCGAACATCTCCACCAGGTGCATTTCGCGCAGCCGGGCCATCGAGCGGTCGTGGCGCTCCTGGGCCGCGACACCGTGGGCCTCCAGGGTGTAGATCAGGTTGTCCAGCACGGTGTAGGAGCTGAAGATCGAGGTGCTGAACAGGTTGTGGCCACCGAGCATCGCGCCGATCCCCTTGCGGACCTCGCGCAGCTGCTCCTTGTCCATCTCCCAGATGTCCTGGCCACCGATGCGCACGGTGCCCCCGGACGGCTCCAGCAGCCCCACGATGTGCTTGATCAGCGTGGTCTTGCCGACGCCCGAGGGGCCCATCAGCACGGTGACCTGCCCGGGCGGCACGACCAGCCGCAGGTGATGCATCACCGCGGAGTCGTCCAGGATCGTGGTGACGTCGTCGACCACCACCTCGGGCGGGATCGTCTCGACGGTGGGGCCGATCGACTCGAGCGGCATGGTGGAACTCTCCTCGATGAATCAGTGAGACGAATCGGTACGGCGGATCAGTAGGCTGGTGACAGGAACAGCGACGCGACGGTGATCGCCAGGAAGATGGCCCCCAGCGCGACGCAGGTGAAACCACCGCGGCGCAGCACACCGCGCCGGTGTTCCTTGGACGCCTCGTCCCAGCCGTCCACCGCGCTCAGCTGCCCGGCGCGCCGCACACCCCACAAGCCCACGAGCATCAGGAGCAGGGCGGCACCCCCGAAGAACAACACGTTCGCTACCACCGGATCTCCTTCATGTTCGATGATTCCCTTCCGGACCTCGGATCGGACCGACCCGCGCGGCGGTGCCCGTCCTCGGGGTCCTAAGCCCTCGAGCCCATCCCCCGCGCACCCGGCGTGGTCGTGACCCGGCCGCCCCGCTCGTGCTCCATACCGAGCCAGCGCGACACCGCCTCGGCCCGGTTCGCGGCACCGAGCTTGCGCAGGATGTGCTTCACGTGCGACTTCACGGTGCCTTCGGAGATCACCAGACGGCGGGCGATCCGGCCGTTGGTGTCGCCTGCGGCCATCAGGCGCAGCACCTCCAGCTCACGTCGGGTGAGGTTCGCGCCGTCGCCCGCGTTGTTGAGGTAATCGTCGTAGCTGGACGAGCTCTGGCCGCCGAACGAGGCGTTGTCGCGCGCGACCGGAGCGGGACCGCCGAGCCGGATCCGGTCGTCCTTGGCGGCCGCGAGCGCGCCGGCCACCTGGTCGAAGCCGACCCGGATGGAGGCCAGCCGGTCCATCATCGCGGTGCGCCCGAGCGCGTGCCCCAGGCCCTCGGCGAAGGTGGTGAGCACACGACGGTCGAACTCGTCGAGGTCACGCTGCTGGTAGTAGCAGTCGGCGTGCAGGAACCCGACCACCACACCGTCGGCCATCAACGGCGCCGCCGCGTAGGACCGGGACTTCGAGGCCTCCGCGATCGGGCGGTTCACCGCCGGTCGACCCTGGACGTTGTGCACCAGGATCGACACCTTGCGCCGGATCATCTCGGTCTCGACGATGGTGCGGTCGAGGACCTGCGGGTTGGCCCGGCCGGCGTCCAGGATCTCGCGCGCCCAATGGCGGTCCCGGTCGACCCACACGTTCTCCGGGATCCAGGACGACTCCTCGATGCGGGACAGGATGGACCGGTCGAAGCCCAGGGAACAGGTGGCCTCGGCGGCCTGCTCGATCAGTGCGCTGGTCGACTCGGCCCGGCGCAGCATGGCCAGCGCATCGCGGACGCGGGTGAAGGCGGCGTCCCGGTACAGCAGCCGCTCCACCAGGAGCGCATGGTCGGCCCGCTTGATGTCGTCGAGCAACGAGAGGTAGGTGCCCGGGTCGGGCCCCGAGCTGATCCCCGCCGACACCTCACGCAAGGCCGTCTTCATACCGTCCAGCACCAGGTCCCACGACTCACCGAGCGCGGCGTGCGCCGTCGGGTAGTCGCGGACCTGACCCGACACCGGCATCTCCGGTCCGCCGCACAGCGCGTTGACCCCCTCGAGCACACCGATGACGTGCTCGCGGTGCTCGCCGGTGAGCGCGACGCCTCGACCGCTCCACGAGGCCTGCCCTTCCGGGTCCAGGCCCTCCGCGGTGGCGCCATCAGGACGCATCGTGCACTCCTCGACAACGGGACTCGGCGACTGGATCCGAGCTGGAAGGTTCGTTGAGGTTAACGTCATCCGCGAGGTCAGGGGTTCGATGGCGGTGACGGCCGGACCCGGGCCGCGGACACCGATCGGGCCACGGCCACGGCCCCCTCGCGTGGGCTCCGGCCTGCCCGCCGATGCGGGCCCGGTCCACGGACCCCCGGGCCACGGCCCGGGAGTCGGCGCGGCCACGGCCGCGATGTGTGCTGCGCCACCTCTGAGCTGCACCGATCCGGGCCGAACGGTCAGCGTCCGGGTCCGCACGGGTGGCCCTCACACCGGGTGCGCCACACCGCCCTCATCCGGGGAGCCGACCCCGATTCCCCGGGTCAGCCGCACCCGTGTTCCGGCCGGCTCGTCGAGGCGCATCGACCGCAACGTCTTTCTACCCGTTCGGGTGATGACACCGGAGTTCGGTCAGGCGGCGAAGAGACGTGTCGCGGTGACCGCGCGGAGGTCCCGTCGCCGCAGGTCGGCAAGGATTCCCGGCAGTGCCGCCAGCGTCACCGGATGGCCCAGGTGCATGCTGACGACGCTGCCGGCCTTGGCCGCGGCCACCTGGCGACGCACGGTGTCCGGCGACGGGTCGGTGTAGTCGAGGGAGTCGACGTCGTAGGCCAGCACCCTCGCATAACCCGCCGCGCCCGCGAGCTTGAGCAGCTCGGGGGTGGGCAGCCGGGCGGCGGACTGCCTGAAGAACGCGCCGGGCCCGCCGGTGAGGGCGGCGATCCGGTCCCGGCACCGCTCGATCTCCGCCCGCTGCGCCGCCACGCTCAGCTCGGACATCACGCGGTGCGACCACGTGTGGTTGCCCAGTTCGTGTCCGAGGTCGGTGACCATCCGGGCGGCGTCCGGGTTGGCCTGCAACCAGGTGCCCACCGCGAGCACCGTCCCCGCCACCCCGGCTCTCTCCAGGGCCTCGAGCACCTTCCGTCCGAGCGCGGGGTCGCCCGCGCCGTGGAAGGTCAGCGACAACTCGGGCCTGCCCGACGCGGCATGCACCAGCTCGAGGGCCGGCCCGCCCGGCGGCCGGTCGCCGCCCGCCGATCCCTGCGCTCCCGGTGACTGTGCTGACGCGCCCGGCGTCGCTTCCCCGGACGGTGGTGCGGCCTCCCCCGGAGGCGGAGCGGCGGCCGAGTCGGACGCCCCGCCGAGCTGGGAGGAGTCGGATGTGGGCGCGCCGGCGGTCGAGCAGCCCGCGAGGCCGAGCAGCAGGCCGGCGGCGCACCCGCGCAGCACACCCCGGCGGGTCAACCCCGTGGCCGGGCCGGTGAGCCCGGAACGCGGCAGCGCCCCGGCGGCGACCGTGTCCGCCGGCACGGGGGGCTGGTTCTCGCTCACCACGTCATCATGGCCGACCACGCCTGAGAACCGTCCAGCGCGGGGTCGCCGCCCCCACGTGCGCGGGCCCCGCCACCCGGCGAGCCGGTCTCAGCCGGCGGCGATGGTGATGCGGGGGTGTCTGGCCGGGTCGAGCCAGCGCAGCAGCGACACGACCGTGGCGCGGGGCACCTCGACGCATCCGGCCGACGCCGCCCCCGCGTCCACGTGCAGGAAGAACGCCGAGCCGGCACCGGCGACCGGTCTGGCGGTGTTGTAGCCGATGACCACGGCGTAGTCGTAGCTCGCGCCGGCCTGCCCCAGGTTCTCCCCGGCGGACTCGTTGAAGGCGCAGGTGCCTATCCGGCAGTGCCGATAGGTGTTGTACGCCGGACTGTGGGTGTCGCTCACCCACCAGTCGTCGTTCCCCACCTGGCGGTAGGGCAGCTTGGTGCCCGGGTCGGGGGCCCGCCCGAACGCCTGGTCCAGGGGGTACGACCCGGCCGGGGTGCGCCGGGCGCTCTCGCTCGCCCTGCCCACCCCGTCGGTGCCGACGCGGACCTTCAGCGGCGCCATGGTGGCGCGCCAGCCCCCGGTGGGTTGCCGCTCCCACGCCCGCAGGGTCGCGCTGGTCGCGCCCGGGCTCGATGACGTCACGGTGACCAGCTGGCCCGTCGCGGCCGGCGGGTCCGCCACCCCGGCCGGCAGTCCGGTCCGGGGCCCGGCCCCCGGGGGTGGCGTCGCCGCCCGCTGGGCTCCGGGCCGGCCGGTGGCGGCCTGGTCAGCGGCTGCCGGGCCGGCGGGCACGGGACCGGGGGGCGCCGGTGAGGATCCGTCGGCTGCCGGGTCGTTCGCCGACTGGGCGGCGGGGACGGCGGATGCATCCGCGACGGCCGGAGCCGCGACGGCCGGAGCCTGCGCCGAGCACCCGCTCAGCCCGACGACCAGAGCGGTCGCCATGAGCAACCGGATCCGACCTCGTCGCGCAGACACCTCCGCAGTGTGCCAGCGCAGTGTGCCGGCGCCCACCACCCACCGGCATTCCCGATCACCGCCGGGTCGATCCGCCCCGCACCGGCCCATTCCCTCCGCACCATCGAGACGAGCCGTGATCACCAGGACCTGACGCAGGTCATCCGGTCGCCGAACATGCGTGAAGTCGAACTCGGCGGTCACGCGATGGGAAGCTCGAAGAAAAGAACCGGCCCGGCGGGCATGACGCGCCGCCGGGCCGGTCGCCACCAGGCTGGTCCAGGGGGTTGCGGCAGGTGAGTAGACGGGTGCCGGTCCGCGTGGTCGCTCCGGTTTACGGGCGCCCGTACGGACCGTGATTCATCGAGCGGGGAGAACTTGGGGAGAACTGGGGAGAACTGGGGAGAACTGTCGAACGGGCCGGTCCCGCCGCGGGGTGTGTGGGCGGGATCAACTTGTTCCTGAGAGACGGTATCGGACGAGTGATCGGGCTCACCTCGCGGGTTGCGCCCGGTGAGGTGACCGCACCCGATGGCGCGACAAACGGTGAGGTCGGGTGATCTACGGGGCGACGGGTAACCGCTGGTCGTCGGGATACCGCCAGCCGTCAGCCGGCAGCCGCGCCGAGCCAGTGCTTGGCCAGCAATTCGTGGCTGCGCAACCGGTCGGCGTGCTCAGTGGTCACTGTGGTCACCAGAAGCTCGTCCGCGCCGGTGACCCGGGCGAGGGCAGCCAACCGCTCGACCACCGTGGCCGGTGAACCGACGAACTGCGACTCCAGCCGATCGCGCACGGCTTCCCGCTCCTCCTCGGTCCAGGCGCGGGTCCGGGCTTGCTCGGGGGTCACGAACGGCTGCGCACCCCGGCCCGCCTTGATGTCGAGCACCCACTGGCCGTAGGGCAGCGCGAGCTCGCGGGCCGATTCGTCGTCGTCGGCGACGACCACGTCCGCGGAGACCATGACGTAGGGGCGCGCCAGCCTCTCCGACGGCCGGAACGCCTCTCGGTAGGCCTCCACCGTCTCGAGCACGCCCGAGGGCAGGATGTGGTAGCTGGCAGCGAACGGCAGACCCGCCACACCGGCCGCCCGGGCGCTCTCCCCCGGGCTGGAACCGAGCACCCAGATCTCCAGGTCCGCCCCCTCGGCGGGCAGGGCGGACACCGGCCGGTCACCCGGGCCCGGATACGAGCCGGCCAGGAACGCCTGGATGTCGGCGATCTGATCAGCGTACGCCGGGGCGGGCTCGTCCATGTCGTAGTCCAGCAACCTCCCCAGCAGCTCGTACACCGACGGATCACCCCGGAAGAAGCTCGGCTTCGGCAACACCAGCCCGTCCACGACCCGTCCCGGTTGCGGCTCGGAGGGTGGTCCGCCCCCGGTGCGTTTGGTGAGGATCTTCCGCAGGTCGAACCGGCCGAGCCCGAGGTCGATGCGGCCGGGGTGCAGGGCGGCGATGGTGCCGAACTGCTCGGCCACCACCAGCGGTGGCAGGTTCGGCAGCTGCACCGCGCCGGAACCGACCCGGATGCTGCCGGTGGCCGAGGCGATCAGGGCGATGAGCACGGCCGGGGCCGAGGAGGCGACGCCGGGGGTCAGGTGGTGCTCGGCCACCCAGTAGCGGTGGTAGCCGGCCCGCTCGGCGGCCTGGGCGAGGTCGACGGTGTTGCGCAGCGCGTCGGCGCCCGTGCCGCCGGCCGGGACCGGGGAGAGATCGAGTACGGACAGCGGGATCGGCCGGCTCATGGGTGCGCTGCCTCCCAGGTGGGGATGACTCCGGGTCGATGACTCCGGCGGGCTGTCGGTCCGAGGGTAGGTCGATCCGGACCGTGCGTGCCAGCCGTCGCTACCGAGTGTGCCCGGACCCACTTGAAAAATGCAAAATCGAGTGAAATAGTAGATATATGGCCGCTCTGACCCCGTCGTTGGTGAGCCGCCTGCACCTGGACTACAAGCGGACCTCGAGCGCCCTCTGTCAGATCGGACGATCCACCCGATCCTCCGATCCAGAACCCCGCCCAGAGTCCAGGAGACCAGAATGTCCGTCACCGTCAGCGCGACCGACCGTCGCACGCAGCGCCACGCCGTCACCGAACACCTGCTGAGCGCCCTCGAGGACGTGGTGCACAGATATCGCACGCTCGCCCTGCACGTCGAGCACGCCGATCTGCACGCCGAGGTGATCACCGCCGAGGTCGCCCACCAGCTGGCGGTCGCCCGCAGCGGGCTCAACCGCTACCCCGCCGTCGGCTGAGTCGCTATCCCGGCGGTGCCGCCGGATCGGCGCTTCAGCCCGCCGATCCGGCGGAGCCGGCCGGGACCGGCGTCTCGTGCGGGTCAGAGGGGAGCCGGACGGTGAACGCGGTCCGTCCCGGCTCGCTCTCCACGCTGATCGTCCCGCCGTGCGCGACCACCACCGCGTAGGCGATGGCCAGACCCAGCCCGGTGCTCCCGGCGGCGCGCGACCGCGACGAGTCACCGCGGGCGAAGCGGGCGAACACCCGGGGCAGCAGCTCCGGCGGTATGCCCGGGCCGTCGTCGAGCACGGTCAGAACCACCTCGTCGGACCCGTTGGCCAGCTCGGCCCGGACCGTGGTGTCGGGAGGGGTGTGGGTGCCGGCGTTCGCCAACAGGTTGGACAGCACCTGCGACAGCCTCGCCGAGTCCCCGGTGACCGTGATCGCCTCGTCGGGCAACGCGAGAGTCCAACGGTGATCCGGAACGGTCGCGTGGGCGTCGCTGACCGCGTCGACCACCAGCTGGGAGACGTCCACCTGCTCCCTGACCAGCGGGCGGCCGGCATCCAGCCGGGCCAGCAGCAGCATGTCCTCGACGAGCGAGGTCATGCGTTCGGCCTGCGAGGACACCCGGCGCAGCGCGTGCGCCACGTCGGGAGGCAGCGGGTCGGTGCTGCGGCCGGCCAGCTCCGCGTAGCCCCGGATCGCGGCCAGCGGGGTGCGCAGCTCGTGGCTGGCGTCGGCGAGGAACTGCCGCAGCTGGGTCTCGCTCGCATGCCGGGCGGCCAGCGCCGCGCCGACGTGCTCGATCATGGTGTTCAGTGCGGCGCCGACCTGGCCGACCTCGGTACGGGGATCGGTGTCGCCGGCCGGAACCCGTTCGGCCAGGGCGACCTCGCCGCGGTCCAGCCGCAGGCGCGACACCCGTCCCGCGGTGGCGGCCACCCGGTCGAGCGGGCGGAGGTTGATACGCACGACCACCGCGCTGGCCGCCCCGGCCAGCACCAGCCCGGCCAGCGCCACCGCGAGCACGATGACCCCCAGCCGGTCGACGATGTCGTCCACCTCGTTCAGGGGCAGCCCGGTGACCAGGGTGACGTGGTCGGAGCGCACCTCGGCGACCAGCCGGTATCCCCCGAGCTTGCCGAGTTTGCGGGTCTGGGGACCCCGTCCCGGCTGCACCCGCAGCAGCATGTCGAGCGCCGGTCCCGATGCGAGCGTGGACACCCCACCCGGATCGAGCGTGCCGGCGTGGCGGACCTGGCCGTCGACGATCTGCGCGCTGACGATCCCGACGATCTGGCCCGGCGCGTTGAGGAAGAAGGGGACCACGTCAGTGCCGAGTCCGTCGTCGGGGCGCCGGTCGCCGGCCCGAGCCCGGGTGTAGGCGGCCGACGCCCGCTCGGCGGCCGCCTCGAGCTGCTGGTCGCGCTGGTCGATCAGGTGCTCGCGCAGCAGCAACAGCGACAGCAGCCCCACGACGAGGCTCACCGCCGCAAGCAGCGCAATGGTCGCCGTCACCATCCGGGTACGCAGCGACAGGCCGGCCAACCGGTCACGCAGCATGTCGGAGAAGCGGCGGATCGGTCGCCCGGATCGCACACGGCGGCCGAGCCGCCCGGATCCCACACGGCGGCCGAGCCGCCCGGATCCCACACGGCGGCCGAGCCGCCCGGACAGCATCGTCCTACTCGGCAGGCCGCAGCGCGTAACCGGCGCCGCGCAGAGTGTGGATCATCGGTGGGCGCCCGGCATCGATCTTCTTGCGCAGGTAGGAGATGTAGAGCTCGACGACGTTGGACTGGCCACCGAAGTCGTAGTTCCAGACCCTATCGAGGATCTGGGCCTTGCTGAGCACCCGGCGCGGGTTGCGCATCAGGTAGCGCAGCAGCTCGAACTCGGTGACCGTGAGATGCACGGCCGTGTCGCCGCGCCGCACCTCGCGGCTGTCCTCGTCCAGCGAGAGGTCGCCGACCACAAGCACCGCGTCGGCGCGCACCGAGCCCCGCCCGGCCCGGCGCATCAACGCCCGCAGACGGGCCACGACCTCCTCGAGGCTGAACGGCTTGGAGACGTAGTCGTCGCCACCGGCGGTGAGACCGGCGATCCGGTCCTCCACCGCGTCCTTGGCGGTGAGGAACAGAACCGGGACGTCCGGGGTGTCGGAGTGAATCCGGCGGAGCACCTCCAGCCCGTCGATGTCGGGCAGCATGATGTCCAGGACGATCGCGTCGGGGCGGAACTCGCGCGCGCCTTTGACCGCGGTCTGGCCGTCGCCGGCGGTGCGTACGTCCCAGCCCTCGTACCGCAGCGCCATCGACAGCAGCTCGGTCAGGGTGGCCTCGTCGTCCACCACCAGTACCCGTACCGGAGTGCCGTCGGGCCGCCGAAGCTGGCCGCGCGCCGCCTCGGATCCGTTAGCCGTGCTCATGTTCTCCATCTTGGTCCGTGGAGATCGCGTTCGAGACCTCTGAGCCCTGTGCGTTTCCTGTGAACACATAGGAAACGCTCATGGTGTGTACTAGCCGGTAACCACAACGCCGTACGACGACGAACGGGAGCCGAAGTGAACCACAGCGACGTGGCAGCGTGGGACGCCCCGGAGCGGCGGGCGCTGGCCGAGATGGCAGGCGCCTTCGCCACCCGGGAGATCGTCCCGCATGTGCAGCAGTGGGAGACCGAGGGAGAGGTGCCCCGCTCGCTGCACCAGGCCGCGGCCAAGGTCGGCCTGATCGGGATCGGGTTCCCGGCGTCGGTCGGCGGGGACGGCGACCTGCTCGACTCGCTGGTGGTGACCGAGAGCTTCATCCTGGCCGGCGTACCCACCGGGGTGCTCGCCGCCCTGTTCACCCACAGCATCGCGTTGCCGCACATGGCCGCCACCGGCGACGACTACCTCATCGACCGCTTCGTACGCCCGACCCTGGCCGGGGAGAAGATCGGCTCGCTGGGCGTCACCGAGCCCGACGCCGGTTCCGACGTGGCCAACCTGCGCACCCGGGCGGTCCGGGACGGCGACCACTACGTGGTCAACGGGGCGAAGACCTACATCACCTCGGGCGTCCGCGCCGACTTCGTGACCACCGCTGTGCGCACCGGTGAACCGGGCTACGGCGGGGTGTCGCTGCTGGTCGTGGAGAAGGGCACGCCGGGCTTCACGGTCAGCCGCAGGCTGGACAAGATGGGCTGGCGATCCTCGGACACCGCCGAGCTGTCCTACGTCGACGTGCGGGTGCCGGTGGCCAACCTGGTCGGCCCGGAGGGCGGCGGCTTCGTCCAGATCATGACCCACTTCGCCAACGAACGCCTTGCCATGGCCACCCAGGCGTACTCGGTGGCCGCTCGCTGCCTGGCGCTGACCCAGCAGTGGGTGCACCAGCGGGAGACCTTCGGACGCCCTCTGGCCACGCGGCAGGTGGTCCGTCACAAGGTCGCCGAGATGGCCCGCCAGACCGACGTCGCGCGACGCTACGTCCGGGAGATCGCGACTCGGCACCTGGCCGGCGAGGACGTGATGACCGAGGTGGCGATGGCCAAGAACACCGCCGTCTACACCTGCGACTACGTGGTGAACGAGGCGGTGCAGCTGCACGGTGGGCTGGGCTACATGCGCGAGTCCGAGGTGGAGGGCCACTACCGCGACACCCGGATCATGGGCATCGGCGGCGGCACCAACGAGGTGATGAACGAGATCATCGCCAAGCGCGTCCTCGGCTAGCCCCAGCCCGCGAGTTGCGCGCTCCGGTCCCGCGAGTCGCGCGCTCCGGTCCCGCGAGTCGCGCACCCCGGTCCCGCGAGTCGCGCACCCCGGTCCCGCGAGTCGCGCGCCCCGGTCCCGCGAGTCGCGCACTCCGGTCCCGCGAGTCGCGCACTCCGGTTCACCACCACAAAGTGCGCACTCGCCCACACAAAGTGCGCAACTCGCCCACACAAAGTGCGCAACTCGCCCGCACGAAGTCCGCGACTCGCGGGGAGGGGTCAGGGGGCGGCGGTTGCTTTGGGCCTCTCGGCGGCGGCGGCGGTGGTCGGCGACGGGCGCACCCCCAGGCGGATCAGGGTGTCCATGGCGACGAGACCCAGCAAACCGCTGACCACGGCCGCCGTCCAGCGCACCGCGCTCGGCACATCGGCGTTGATCGTGCCGAACAGCGGCAGGTGCGCCACCCACGACATGAAGTACGTGGCGTACGGGACCAGCAGCAGCAACGCCTGGCGAGCACCGGTGAAGAACCCGGCGAACCGGACCACCAGCACCGCAGCGACCAGCGAGCCCAGGGCGTTGATCACCAGCCAGTTCAGCGGGAAGCCCCCGACCTGGAACGGCTGGTCGCCGTAGTAGACGTACACCTTGTTGGCCAGCGGTGGCATCTCCAGGATCACGTTCAGCACCCACACCGCGGCGATCCCCTGCCACACCCGCGCCCTGGTCGGGCCGGAGCGCAGGAACTCGCTCTGCAGCCAGGTCAGCCCGCCGAAGTAGGCGACGTAGGCGGTGACCACCCACCACGGCACGGAGTAGCCGAATGTGGTGTAGGCGATCGCGTGGTCCTTCGGGAAGTAGCAGTGCCCGAGCAGGTCGACCAGCGCCTCGTTCAGCGAGCAGAACAGGCCGCCGACCAGCAGCAGCAGCCCGGTCGGCCGGCCGCTGCGCCGCCAGTGCCAGGCGGCCCCGAGCAACATCGCCACCACGACCGCGCCGACCGCGTACTGCATCGTGTCCTGCGCACCCACCGCCGAGGTCATGTCCAGCGGCGGCTGGTCCACCCCGGCCAGAAGAACGGTCATGCCACACCTCCCGTGGATCGTGCGACCACCCGCTGGGCCGCCTCCTGCCCGCTGCACAGGCCGCCGTTGAGGCCGGAGATCCGGTCCAGGTCACTCGCGAACTGCACGCGTGAGCTCCGGTTGATCTTCTTGTGGTAGTCGGCGATCTGGGCGAACCGGCCCTTCTGCATCGCCGGCACCGACATCGGCCAGCGCACCACCATGCTCTCCTCGACGTCCGGGCCGAGGTCGTAGCCGTGGTACTGGGAGGCCCGGTCGATGGCGTGCTGCAGAACCTGGTCGTCGGAGAGGTGCTCGTTCTGCTCGAGGTACTCGTGCGAGAGCAGGACGGTGAGCAGGCCCTTGCCCTGCGGGGCCCGGTTGGCGGCCTTGATGTGGTCGGCGATGACCGCGATCATGTCCGGCGCCTCGTGCGGCGACGTCAGGTAGTAGGTGGCCTTGCTCTTCGGCTCGCGTGCCAGGCCGATGCAGATGCTCCCCAGCTTGCGGTAGCGGGTCTTGGCGTACAGCTCGGTGGTGACGTCGTCCATCTGCGGGTACATCTTCATCGCAGGCTCGGCGGTGGCCGCGATGACGGCCGTGTCGAACAGCGAGGTGGTCGACGGGCCGCCCTTCTCGGAGTAGGTGACCTCCACCTGCGAGCCGTTGTCGGTGACGTTGTGCACCGTGTGCTCGAGCCTGGTGTCCACGTAGGTGGCCAGCTTCCGGGGCAGCCCGACCACGCCGGAGTTCAGGTTGTAGACGTTCGGCGCGAGCATGTTGCGCACCGTCCACAACAGCAGCGACACCGAGGTGTCGTTGTCGTCGGCCACCCAGGTACCGCTGACCAGCGGCCGGCCCAGCCACTGCAGCAGCTCCTCGTTGAGCACCCGCCGGCAGTACTCGCGCACGGTCTCGGTGTCGACCGCGCCCAGCTCGTCGTAGCGGTCGTAGCCGAGGCTCTTGCGGACCTTGTAGACGTCCGTGAGCATCCGCAGCAGCTTGATCTTCGACCCGGTCGACAGGAGCTTCGTGCGAAGGCCCGAGCTGAGCATCTTGTGGTAGTCGATGTAGTGGTTGACGCCCTCGCGGGGGAAGCCGCCGTACGCGGGGCGGGTGGTGAACTCCGAGCTCAGGCCGACCTCGTGGATCAGCTCGATGGCCTCCTTGTAGGTGCCCAGGTACGCGGAGGTACCCAGGTCCATCAGGAAGTCACCCTTCTGGATCGACCAGATCCGACCGCCCACCCGGTCGCGCTCCTCGAAGACGGTGACGTCGTAGCCGGCCTTCTGGAGCTCGTACGCGGCGCTGGTGCCGGCGATCCCCGCGCCGATCACCGCTGCTGTTCCGAGTTGACTCATCGCGGGGTGGCCTCCTGAAGGTTGATCCGGTTGGTCGGCGAGGACATGCGGGCGATCGGCAGGCGCGGGTCGGGGCAGTCGTAGGCGGTCTTCGGGCCGCAGACCCCACCGTTGCGCCACTCCCGCTCGATGTGCGCCTGCGGCATCGGGCCGGCGTGCAGCGCGTAGAACCAGTACGGCATGTTGAAGGTGACCAGGATGGCCAGCTGAGCGGCGCCGACCAGGGCCAGGAACCGCCCGAACGTCTTGAGACCCTCGCTGCGCCAGGCCAGCTTGTCCACGCCCCGCTCGACGATCGAGCGGCCCTTGTCGTCGCGGAAGAAGTGCACGCTGCCGTAGACGACGAACGTGCCGGCCCAGCTGAACGGCTCGTAGAGGGGGAACTGGTGGTCCGTTCCCGCCCACAACGTCAGCGACGGGATCGTGGCCGAGTAGCTGATCAGCCCCAGCCTCGTCATGATCAGTTCCATGACGATGTCGACGCAGATCATCAGGGCGTAGGTCTGGAAGAACAACCGGATGGACCCACGCATCGGGTCCTTGCGCCGCTGGTGGCGCATGTAGCGCGAGCTGGCGAAGCTGAGCATCCCGCACATCCACAGGTACGCCATGCCGTAGACCCAGGGCACCGGGATGAGCTGGGCGTTCGGCGAGCTCCAGCCCGGGATCCAGCGCAGCCAGCTCCCGGTGTTGAAGAACGTGGTGGCGTACTGGAACTGGTAGGTCGTCCAGTCGATCCAGGGCTCCTGGAAGAACATCAACCAGGCGCCCAGGAAGAACAGCCCGTCGAAGGACATCCTCCCCGTGCGGATCTTGGGGCCGATGATGAACTTCCAGAGGATCCACCCGGACACGATGATGCCGAAGAAGATCTCGACGAACCGGCACGCGATCACATACCAGCCCGGCTCCTGGCCGCGGCCGAGCGTGTTCGGCGTGAAGTCGCCACTGACCACCCACATCGTCCAGCAGTAGACGATGAGGGCGAACCAGGCGGCGCCGTGAGCGATCCACAGTTTCGCGGCCAGCGGCTGCTGGTCCGGCGGCCGCACCGCCTCCGGAGTGCCCGTGTCGACGCGGGCTGTGACGTCCATGACTGGGCACCATACGGGGAGAATCTGTCTACGAACAGATATCTGTCTGAAAACAGGCAGGTGTACGATCACCGCCGTGGTCTTGGCAACCGGACGGACGAACGAGCAGCGGGTTCACGACTCGACGCTGCAACTGCTGGACGCCGCCATCGCGCTGTTCTCCGAGCAGGGATACGAGCGCACCACCGCCGCGGAGATCGGCCTGCGGGCCGGGTTCAGCCGCAACATGGTCCGCGACCGCTACGGCTCCAAGGAGGCGCTGCTGCGGTCGTTGTTCGACACCCAGTTCGGCCAGCGCCTGCTCCCCGCGATGCGCCGCGAACGGATCGGTACCGGCCTGGAGCGGGTACTCGGGCAGCTCGACGACCTGCTGAACGCCGTCGAGGGAGAACCGGAGATCATCCGCGCGATGATCGTACTGACCTTCGAGACGCCGGCCGCCCTGTGTGACTTCGCCCCCTGGTTCGACGACCTGATCAGCGACTACCAGGCCGAGCTGGCCGGGCACTTCGCGTCAGGCCAGCGCGACGGGTCGGTGCGGGCCGACCTGGATCCCGCCCACGAGGCCGAGGCGTTCGTCTCCTACGCGATCGGGCTGTGCTTCCGGTCGGTGCTGCGCCGCGAGGGCTACGATTTCGCCGCCGCGATCACGCAGTGGCGGGTGCGCCTGGCCGCGCACTGCTCGAACACCACGTAAGCACCGAGCGCGAACGGGCGACCTCCCCCGAGCCCAACGGTCGGCACGCCTCGAGGGCGACTTCGGTACCTGTGCCTGCGAGAACCCCGCCGGGGCTGGCGACCTCAGGGATCGACGAGGACCGAGCGGATGAGGTGCATGGCCATGTCGGTGGAGCGGTCACGCACGTCGGACCGGTTGCCCGGCAGCACCGGGCTCATCTCGCGGACCTTGCCGTCGGCGGTGGTGA
>Ga0310811_10004477_pt1 | contig 17550 bp, 17 predicted proteins | sample YCmetagenome_FD_207642 | JGI IMG/M metagenome (GOLD analysis project Ga0310811, IMG submission 207642) | Soil microbial communities from experimental microcosm in Duke University, North Carolina, United States - YC | ecosystem: Engineered > Artificial ecosystem > Soil microcosm > Unclassified ...
TCTTTTTTCGTCGCCCGGGCAGACCATTCCCGAACCTGGATCAGATCGCTCCCGATAGGGACATGAGGACCATGTTTTTCAAGGATACCGATCGGCAGGATGCAGGTGTGGTTGGAGGCAGCCAGGGCGCGGGGCCAGTCGCTGGCGGTGAGTTCATCCCACCGCGAATGGGTGGGTGAGGTCTGAGCGTAGGCAGTGGTGGTGGCTGCTGCGAGGAGGACGAGGAGGAATTTCTTCATATGACATTATTTCTTAGCGAATTTAATGTCTATCGCGGTGACCTGGAAACAATTTCTGGCGGGCTTTTTTTCGCCGGGGACGATGACGCGGAAGGGGCCGGTGCCGGCGGGCAGGGGTTTACCCTCCATTTGATCGGCGAGGATGACTACCCTATCGGTAAAGCTCGAGTCGAGCTCGGCGAGGGAAAAGACGACCTGGTAGTTGTCGGCGCAGGTGACGAGGACGTACTTGGCGAGGTTGTCGCCGCGAAGATCGCGGCCGGTGGTGACGCCGGCTTTTTTGAAGATGTCGGCGAGAGACACGCCTGAAAAGGTATGGGGGGTCCCTTGCTTATCTTTTGACACGGCGGTGCTGCGGGGCATGGCCGACAGGTCGGCGGCCGTAAGGGTCAGTGGAGCGGTGACCTCGCCGCCGATGGTGACGGACTGCCGGGCAGTCCCACTTTGTTGGGCGGCGGCGGTGATAGCGAGCGAGGTAAAAAGGAGCGCGAGGATCTTTTTCATAAGAAGCGTTATATATTCAAAGATATAATGCTAGCGAAGGTACGGTTTTTTGGATTCCGCTTCGAGGAAGGCGCTGAAGCGCTGGCGGAGTTGTTTGTATTCGGCGATGAGATCACGGGCTTCCTGCGATATGGTGCTGCCGCCGCCTTTTTCGCCGCCGGTGGCGGTGAGGACGAGGGGGGTGTTGGCGGTGGTGTTGAGGTTGTTAACGATGTCCCAGGCTTTTTTGTAGGACATCTGCATTTTTTTGGCGGCCTTGCTGATGCTGCCGGTTTCTTCGATGCCTTCGAGGAGTTGGACGGGGCCGGGGCCGAAGAAGCGGCGGCCGTCGTGTTCGAGCCAGAGGCTACCGTTGACGCGGATATCTTTTTTGGGGTGGATCTTTTTGGGCATGGCTCAGGACGTTATGGTGAAGGCCTGGGCGGCGTTGCCGAGGAGGGTGACGAGGCGATCGAGCTTTCGGGTGTGTTCGAGGGAGAGTTCGCGGCGATGGGCGTCGGTGTAGATCTGGCTTTTTACAAGGGGGACGGTATAGGGGATGACCCAGGCGCGGAGGGCCTTTGCGACGGCGTCCATGGCATTGATGCCCTGCATGGCCTGTCCGCCATCGGCCCAGCAGACGAGGCCTACGACCTTGTCGGTGAGGTAGGGTTTTTCGCGGCGGGCGGTGAGCTCGAGCCAGTCGAGGCAGTTCTTCATCGCTCCGGTCATGCCGCCATGGTAGAGGGGGGTGAGCCAGATCTGGAGATCACTTTTGGTGAACGCCTCGACCATGGTCTCGACTTCAGCCGGCGGATTGGGCTGGCGCAGCTCGAAGAAGGGGATATGGGCGTCGGAGACGTTGACCTGGGACACGGTGTATCCTTTTTCGAGGAGTTGCTGGTGCAGGTAGGCGGAGAGCCTGCGGCCGGTGGTGTCGGGGCGGTTGTCGCTGCAGCCATTGAAGAGAAGCACATTCATGGGTCGAAGGTACGAAATATGGTCTATTAGTGGTCGGCGAGGGCGACCTGCGGTTTAGCGCCTTTACGTTTCCTGGCCAGCAGTAAAAACGGCAGGCTACCGAGGAAGATCGCGCCCAGCAGGAGATAGGCGTCGCCAAAGCTGAGGGCGCTCGACTGGCGGTTAACCGACGCGTCGAGGAGGCCGAGGGCCTGGTGCTGCGCGTCGGCGAGGGTGGCGCCTTTGCCGACAAAGTATTGGGTATAGTTGGAAAGGCGGCTGGCCAGTTGGGGATCACCTGGGTTGATATGCGACACCAAGTCGGTGCGGTGTACCGCGCCGCGGCGGGTGAGGTAGGTGTTGACCATCGCAATGCCAAAGGAGCCGCCCAGCTGGCGCATCATATTGTTAAGCGCCGTGCCCTGCGGCATGTCCTTTGGCTCAAGACCGGAGACGGCCAACGTGGAAAGCGGCACGGTGATGATGGCGATGCCGATGGCGCGGAAGATGAGCGGGATATAGAAGTCGCCGCTGCCGGCTTCGAGGTCGAGACGGGAGATGAGCCAGGAGAAAAGGATATAACAGAGCATCCCGGTGGTGATCATGATCACGGGCGAAACGCCTCGCTGTAGCAGTCTTGCCGTGAGCAGGAGACCGGCGACGGCGAAGAGGGCGCCGGGCAGGAGCAGCAGCCCGGTTTGCGTGGGCGTGAACCCCAGCAGCCGCTGCGCATATACCGGCGTCAGGTAGACCGAGCTGAAAAGCCCGATCCCGGAAACGAAGGTGAGCAGGGCCGCGATGCTGAGGTTCTTGCTTTTGAGCACCCGGAGGTTGACAACGGGGCTTTTTATTTTCAGCTCCCAGTAGAGGAAGAAGGATAAGCACAGGATGGCGGTGGCCGTGAGGATGACGATGTAGTTGGCGCTGAACCAGTCGTCGGTTTCGCCGCGTTCGAGGACGGTTTGAAGAGATCCTACCCCGATGGCGAGGAGCAGGATGCCGGTCCAGTCGATACGGCCGGGCGTAGGTTTATAGGGGGGCTCGCCGAGAAGGCGGCTGCAGATCAGCGCGACGGCGATACCGATCGGCACGTTGATATAGAAGATCCAGGGCCAGGAATAGTTCTCCGTGATGAAGCCGCCAAGGGTTGGGCCAATGGTGGGGCCGACGAAGATGCCGACGCCGAAGAGGGCGCTGGCGACGTTCTGCTTTTCTTTTGGGAAGAGCTCATAGACGATGGAGGCCGAGACGGAGAGCAGGGCGCCGCCGCCCATGCCCTGGAAGAAGCGGCAGGTCACCAGCATCCAGATATTGGTGGCCTGGCCGCAGAGAAAAGAGAAGAGGGTAAAGATGATCACGGAGCCGATATAATAGTTGCGGCGGCCCAGGGCTGCCGACAGGAAGCTGGTGATCGGGATGATGATCACGTTGGCGATCGCATAGGCCGTGATCACCCAGCTGGTGTCCTCGAGTGTGGCGCCTAGGTTGCCGCTCATATAGGAGAGGGCGACATTGACGATGGAGGTGTCAATAAGTTCCATGATCGCGGCGGCAATCACCGTGATCATCAATACTGTTCTTCCCACTGTTGTAAGATTTATGCTTCAGCCCCGCTCAAGGCCGCTATAGCCTGCGCGGGATTGGAGAGATAGAGTTTATAGACATCAGCCGTTTGACCGACACGGATATCAAAATTGTTTTCTTCAAGGCCTTTTACGAGGTCGTTTGCAACGACGGAGGGAGCGATACCATTGGTGAGACCGCCTATCTCGGCAGAGAACTCGGTGGCGACGAGGGGCGGATAGATCTCGAATACCTTGACGCTGGTATTGGCCAGGTGCTGTCGCAGGGTGATCGTATAGCTGTGCAAGGCAGCTTTGCTGGCCGAATAGCTTGGGAGACGGCCGCCGGGAGCGATAGCCACGATGGAGCTGACGTTGACGATCGCCGCTTCTTTTTGCTTTTTCAGCAGCGGCAGGAGCCGTTCGTTGAGGCGGATCACGGAGAGATAGTTGGTGAGCATCTCTTCACTTGCCTTTGTGAACGCATCTGTTTCAGTGCCAAGATGATATACAGGAGCAGATTTCCCGGCATTGTTGATGACGATGTTGAGGTCCTTATGGTCTTGCTTGAGGATGGCCACCAGGTTCTCGACGTCCTTTTCATTGGCTACGTCACCTACGATGGCGGTGGTGTTGGGCAGCTTGGCGACGGCGGCCTTGAGACGGGCTTCGTTGCGGCCGGTGATGATGATCTTGTTGTTGGCGCTAAGCGCTTTGGCGAATTCGAATCCGATGCCGGCGCTGCCGCCGGTGATGAGGATCGTGTTGTTTGTCGTGTTCATTTTTGTACTTTTTAATGCGGTTGTTGTATTTTATACCGATTGGTATATTTTATGGTAAAAAAAATCAGAGTGCGTTTATGATGTTTTCGACGGCCGCGATCAGCGGCTTGCCGTAGCCGGACTGGCCGACCGTCCTGCGGATCATGATCGAGCCTTCGAGAAGGGCGATGATGGAGAGGGCAGCCTGTTCGGAATCGGTAACGGGTTTGAATTCTTTGTTGGCCTTTCCTGCTTCGATAAGGGTAACGATCTTTTGTTTCCAACCTTCGATGGCTTCGGCGGCTTTTGTCTTGAGGGCGGGATGGGTATCGGCGGCTTCGATGGCGGTGTTGAGGATCGGGCAACCGCCGGGCACGAGATTGAATTTGCCATTGCCGCTGTACACATCGACATAGACGCGGAGCTTGTCGCGATAACTCGTGCGCTGGGCCATTTCCTTGCTTATCGTCTCACGGACAGTGCGATGGTTGTGATCGAAACAGGCCAGGGCGACTTCGTCCTTGTCGGTGAAGTTGCCGTAGATGCTGCCTTTTGTGAGGCCGGTAGCATCGGTCATGTCGCTCAGCGAGGTGGAGGCGTAGCCTTTCTTGTTGAAGATCGGCGCCGTCTTCTCGATGATGAACTGTCTTGTTTTTTCGGCCTTGGTCATGGTTTTTTGCCTCCGGCCGGCGGTCCGGCCTTTTTGACGGTGTAAAATTATACCAATCGGTATTATTTTCCAAATTTATTTTTGGGATCGCCAGGCGCCTCTCAGGATCGGGGATTGGCCGCCGGGCGAAACACGGCTCGGGCCGCTTCTGCGAGCTCGGCGGTGAGGATGGTATGGCCCATGCCGGGATAGACGCGCTCGGTGACGACGGCGTTCATTTTCTGCAGGAGCGCGGTAGTCTCGTGGACCCGGGTGACAGGGACATGGGGATCGGGGTCGCTGGTGCCGATAAAGACCGGGGTATGGTTGAAGTCGCCGCTGTAATGTTGAGGATAAATGCGGTCGCCGATCAGGCCGCCGGTGAAGGCCGCGACGCCGCCATAGCGGGTGGCGTTGCGGGTGACGAATTCCAGTGTGAGACAGGCACCCTGCGAGAAGCCTGCAAACCAGATATTTTCGTCGGGAATGCCCTTGTTGTTGATGTCCGTGACGAGCTGTTTCAGCACGTGGAGGGCGCCGGTGAGCCAGGGCTCGTTCTGGCTTATCGGCGCCATAAACGAGTAGGGGTACCAGGAGTGAGCGGCGGCCTTTGGGGCGAAGAGGGCGAAGTCGTCGACCGGGAGGGCGTCGGCGAGGGTGAGTATGTCCTCCGCGGAGCCGCCGCGGCCGTGCAGGAGGATCAGGGCTTTGCCCGATCCTAAGAGGTCCTTTCCTGCTGTGATATAATCGAGTGTGTGCATAGATCAGACGTTAAGGGCGGGTAAGGTCTTTTCGATAGTGCCGCGGGAGGACTCGTATTGGCTCGGTAGCTTCAGGTGGGTGCCGAGCTCGTTGAGCGGTTCATCGACGGTGAAGCCGGGGTTGTCGGTCGCCAGCTCGAAGAGAACGCCGCCGGGCTCGCGGAAATAAAGGGAATAAAAGTAGTCCCGGTTGATCTTTGGAGTGATATGCAGCCCGCGGCTGAGGATCTTTTCACGATACTCCATCTGTACATCTTCATTGGGGACCCGGAAGGCGACGTGGTGGTTGGTACCGCCGCCGTTGAGGCCGCGCGTGCCCTGGGGAGTTTCCACAAGGTCGACGATGGACGCGGAAGGAGCGGCAGGGGTGATAAACCGGTAGCGATCTCCTTCCTGACCTTTCAGCTCATAACCGAATACATCGGTGAGGATGCTCGCGGTGGGCGCGATGCTTTTCAGGGTGAGGGTGACGCTGTGGAATCCTTTTGTCGCAGCGTCTGCTTTCACTTCCGGGGTTGTCCAGGGTTCACGGGTGTCGGGTTGTTGTGGGACAATAAGATCGATGTTGAGCCCATCGGGGTCCTGGAAAGCCAGGAACGCTTCGCCGAAGCGCTCGGCCTGCGGCTGAACCTTTACCCCGTGGTGTTTGAACCAATCGGCCCAAAATTCAAGACTGCCTTTGGGAACCGAGTAGCCGATGTCCGTGGCCATACCGGTACCGGGACGGCCGCCGACGATCCCTTCCCAGGGGAAGAAGGTCAGGATGGTGCCGGGGGTTCCTTTCTCATTCCCATAATAGAAATGATAGGTACCGGGGTCGTCGAAGTTGACGGTCCGTTTCACCATGCGGAGACCGAGGACCTTTGTATAGAAATCATAATTACGTTGGGCATTGCCGGCGATGGCTGTGATGTGGTGGATGCCGGCTATTGTATTTTTCATATATTTTACTGCTTTAGTATTCCTAGTATTTCGTTTTCGAGCAGGCCGCTGCCGCCCCCATAATGACGGGTAACGACGACATCGGGGTCGAGTTGCGTCAGCTTTTGTCTCATCGCCTCTTCTTCCTGCGCCGAGAAACCGGCGGAAACGAAGACGATGGTGTATTTTTTTTCCTTGAAGGCCTTTAGGGCGGCTTCTTCGGTTTCGGTGGTGGTCGCATGCCAGCCTTCGTGTCCATCGATCAACCGGTGGATCACTTCGAGGATGGCACGGTCACGGCCGACGACCAGGATATTTGCTTCCATTTTATTGGATATTGTTTTGCATGGGAACATCCATGATCAGCACTCTTGAGCCTTGTTCGGCGGCTTCGAGGTCGAGGTGTCGGACATCGGTAACGCCGAGGCCGTCACGGGTTTCAAGACGCTGGCCGTCATAGAGGAAGGCGCCGTCGATGACGAAGAGATAGACGCCATTGCCGGGCTTTTTACTATCATAGCCTATTTTTCGGCCGGCGTCGAAGGTACCCATGTGGAACCAGGCGTCCTGGTAGATCCAGGTGCCTTCGCCGGAAGGTTGGGGGGAGATCAATTGCTGAAGGGCATTATGTCCCTTCGAAGGATCAAGCCGAACCTGATCATACCGCGGCGGCACATTCAGCCGGTTGGGGAAGACCCATATCTGCAGGAATTTGACGGGCTGGTTGGGGCTGTTATTGTATTCGCTGTGGAAGACACCTTTGCCGGTGCTCATGACCTGGACCTCGCCTGCGGAAACGATCTCCTTATGCCCCATGTTGTCCTCATGGGCAAGGCTGCCTTCCAGCGGGATACTGATGATCTCCATATTGTCATGGGGATGGGAGCCAAACCCCTTGCCCCCTTCTACCCGATCATCGTTGAGGACGCGGAGGACCCCGAACTGGACCCTTTGCGGGTTATAATAGCCGGCGAAGCTAAAGGAGAAGAAGCTGTTGAGCCAGCCATGGTCGGCGTGGCCCCGGGTGTCTGCTTTATGTAAGATGGTTGTCATTGTATTACTTTTTATAACACAAAGGTACCCCCTACCCCAGCCTTGTCCATTAACCTAGTTTAAGAAATGCCTTATGCCGGCTTTTTGGGCGGAAGATCGAAGGCGGTGGCGTCGTGCTCGAAATGGCCTTTGTGAGAGCCGTCGCAGAACGGCTTGTTCTGGGACTTGCCGCAGCGGCAAAGGCTTACGACCTCGCGGCCGGCGAGTCCATAGGGCTGGCCGTTACGGTCTACGATCTCGAAATCTCCTTCAATCTTTAGTGAGCCGTTGTTGTTGACGGTGATCTTGGTGGTGGCCATTGTTGAGGCTGCGCCGGGATTGTCGGCGCGGCGCGAAAATAGGTAATTCATCGAACGTTGTAACAAATTAGTCGAAAAGATTATCCCGTGGCCAGAACTAAGGATAGTTTTGGCCATGGAATACGATAACGACCGGCTCCGAAAGCGCCGCCCCCAGGTGGAGACCTTTTACTGGATCTTCCTCATCCTGCTACAGCCGATGACCAACTGGGTCCTGAGCCCATTCCGGTGGCTATGGATCTTCCTGCTGATAGCCAGCCTGCTGGTGTTTCCCGGTTATGTTATCTATTCCCGGATCATGGGTTCCGAGCTCGCGACCCGCGGACGGAGGTGGTTCCCGGTGTTGCTCACCCTTTCGTCGTTCCTGGTGATCCAGGCCTTCCTGTTATGTGTCTATTCGCTGTTCGGGAAGATCCTCGATGTTCCCATGAAGGATTACTTCGCGATGACGTCCCGTCATATGATCCGGGAGGGCTGGTGGACCATCGTAAATATGACACTCGCGATGGCCATCTTCTACATCCGAAAAGCCGACGATGAGAAAGATGAGCTGGACGCCATGCAAAAAGACAATACCTATTTCAGGCTGCGCTATCTCCGGGCCCAGTTGAATCCCCATTTTCTTTTCAATACCCTCAACAGCATCTATTCCCTCAGTCTCCAGAAATCGGACCGGACGGCGGACATCGTGGTGCGGCTCGCGGATATCATGCGCTACCTGATCTATGAATGCAATGAAGACAAGATCCCGCTGGACAAGGAGATCGAATTCATTCGAAACTATATCGAGATCGAGCAGCTGCGCCACCAGGCCGATATCCGGCTGACGGTTGAGGGAGAAACAGCCGGGCTGATGGTCGAACCCTTTCTATTCATCTCCTTTATCGAGAATGGGTTCAAACATGCGATGGACCATACCTCCGGAGAACCGTTCATCTATATCACCCTGCGGGTCGCCAACGGTCAGCTTGTGCTGAACGTGATCAACAGCACCAATGCGGACATCGAGCTCCAGGCCAAAAAGCTCAACGGAATGGGGCTCGCCCATAGCCGCAGCCTGCTGGAGCTGTTGTATCCATCCTCCTATGACCTCGATATCATCCAAACCGACAAGGACGAAAGCCGGACCAGCGAGCTGCGGCTGCGTAATGCCCGGGAAAGACTCGAAAACCTGTACCCGGATTCGCATACCTTAGACGTAATCCTAAATAAGAGTACATTTACGGTGTCGTTAATCCTAAAAACTTTTGCCGCTTGTTAAAATGCATCATCGTAGAAGATGAGACCCTGGCCCAGGATGTGATCAAGAGCCATCTTTCGCAAATCGACCGGATGGAGCTGGTGGGTGTTTACCGGACGGGACCGGAGGCGATGGAGGCCTTGCAGACCATGGAGGTGGACGTGATCTTCCTGGATATCCGGTTGCCGGGAATGAGCGGACTGCATTTTCTTCGCGGGCTGACCGATCCGCCCCTGGTGGTGCTGACGACGGCCTATGCCGAGTATGCGCTGGAGAGCTATGAGTTCAACGTGATCGACTATTTATTGAAGCCCATTTCCTTCGAGCGATTCTCGAAGGCGGTCAACAAGCTGCTGGATGGACGGCTGTATACGGCGGGGCGCGGAGTTAACGGGCCGGCCGGGATCGGGCTACCGCAGGGTGATCATATTTTCGTAAAGTCGAACAGCAAGTTCTTCCGGGTGAATTTTTCGGAGATCCTGTATGTAGAAGGGATGAAGGACTATCTGAAGATCCATACACCGGATTATACATTGGTGACGCACCAGACGATGAACGAGTTGGAGAAGCTGTTGCCGGCGCGGCTGTTCATCCGGGTGCACCGGAGCTACCTGGTGGCGACGGGGCAGATACGGGCGATCTATGGGAATTCTATTGAATTGGGGAAGGTGACGATACCCATTGGGGTGAATTATAAGGAGGTGGTGATGGGGTTGATCGGGAGAAAATAATTGCTATATTATTTAGCTTTTTGACAACATTTTTAGCTTACATTTACCATAGCTTAATTCGCAGCTATGGCTTTCTTTCTTTTCGTTGACGAGAGCGGGCAAGATCATCACGATTCGCCCTACGAGGTACTTGCAGGTGTTGCCATCGACGACAAGGACCTATGGAACTTTATTCGAAGCGCCCATGAATTAGAACTGTTGTGCTTCGGCAGAAAATACCGCGATACTGGAAATGAGATCAAGGCCAGGACCTTTTTAAAACGAAAGACCTTTCGTCTTGCCAACCAATTATTGGATATTACCCCGACCGAGAGAACGGGACTAGCAAAGTTAGCTTTGGACGATGGCGCTGCTATTACAAAATTAAGGCTCACCGCCCTCGCCCAAGCTAAACTTGAATATGCAAGGAGATTGCTGGAATTGTGCAATACGTTTCGCCTGAAAATTTTCGCGTCGATTATCTATAAAGAAGATGCAATTCCCATTAGTAAGGAGATGCTTCGAAAGGATTATGTTTACCTTTTCGAACGTTTTTATTATTTTCTGGAAGATCAAAATGATCGGTCGAGGGGTATCGTCGTGTTCGACGAATTGGATAAATCCGCCAGTCACTTGTTGCTCGGACAAATGGACAAATACTTCAAGAGGACATCAAAAGGACGTTCCAGAGCCAACCTTATCATTCCTGAGCCATTTTTTGTTCACAGTGACCTAACGACTGGTATCCAGGTCGTTGATTTTGTCGCTTATATTATTTCATGGAATTTTCGGATCGGCAAGATGGACAAGCCTGCTCGTGAAGAGTTGGATGCCTACCTGCAACTAATTAAACCTATGCGTTATAGAACAACGAGAAGAATAGGAATGATTGAAGAATATGAGATATGGAGTGTGGTAGCTGTATAAAAGAAAAAAGGCAATGCCAGTTTCCCGGCAAAGCCTCCTAGGCAAAGGTAGTGAGAAAAAGGACATTTACAAAAAAAGGGGGGCTTTGTTTTTTTGTAGAGACGCTGGGTAGCTGAGGGAGTCTTTTTTTGCTATTTTCAGGGCTGAACCCGGCCGGTGGCCGGAAAATAAAACTACTGCATTATGGATCGGAGAAAGTTTCTGCGAAACGGCTCGCTCGCCGGGGTTGCGATTTCAGCGTTTTCATTTACGGGTTTCGAAGAGGCGGGAAACGCCGCGGTTGAAGCGGCGGCGACCGATAAGGATTTTCCGCTGATGGAGGCGACGATCGCAGACCTGCAGGAGAAGATGGCGGGCGGGGCATTGAGCTCCGTGGCGATCACCAAAGCCTATTTAAAGCGGATCGGAGAGCTGGATAAGAAGGGCCCGGCATTGAATGCCGTGATCGAGTTGAACCCGGATGCGCTGAGCATCGCGGCGGCGATGGATGCGGAGCGGAAGGCGGGGAGAGTGCGGGGGCCGATGCATGGGATACCGGTGCTGATCAAAGACAATATCGACTCGGGGGATAAGATGCAGACGACGGCGGGAGCGCTGGCGCTGGAGGGGCATCGGGCGGCGAAGGACGCCTTTATCGTACGGCAGCTGCGGGCTTCGGGGGCCGTGCTGCTGGGCAAGACGAACCTGAGCGAATGGGCGAATTTCCGGAGCACCCGCTCGACAAGCGGTTGGAGCAGCCGGGGCGGGCAGACGAAGATGCCGTACCTGCTCAACCGCAACCCTTCGGGGTCGAGTGCGGGGTCGGGGTCGGCGGTGTCGGCCAATCTTTGCGTGGTGGCGATCGGCACGGAGACGAACGGGTCCGTGGTTTCGCCGTCATCCATCAATGGCATCGTCGGCATCAAGCCTACCGTCGGTCTGCTGAGCCGCAGCGGCATCATCCCGATATCGAAGACGCAGGACACGGCGGGGCCGATGGCGCGGACCGTAAAAGATGCCGCCTTACTGCTGGCGGCGCTGGCGGGCGTGGACGCCGATGACCCGGTGACGCAGGAGAGCCAGGGAAAGGTTCCGAAAGACTATGTCACCGGATTGGACGGGAATGGCCTGAAGGGAAAGAAGCTGGGCATCGAGAAATCGGCATTGACCGGACATGAGGGTATCGTGGCTGCGCTGCAGGAGGCGCTGGGTGTGCTCAAGGCGCAGGGGGCGACGATCGTTGAAATTGAACTCCAGAAACAGATGACGGAGCCGGGCTCGGTGGAAGGCATGATCCTGCAATACGAGTTCAAAGACGGGGTTAATAAATACCTTGCCACGGCCAACGCGCCGGTGAAGACGCTTTCGGATGTGATCGCCTTCAACAAATCCAACGAAAAAAGGGCCATGCCCTATTTCAAGCAGGAGACGCTGGAACGGAGCGACGCCCGTGGCGGGCTCGATAGCCCCGAATACCTCGACGCCCTGAAGAAGCTGCTCACGGCACGGACCATCATCGACGACCTGCTGCACCAAAATCAGCTGGATGCCATTATCTCGGTCACCAGCGGGCCTGCCTGTTGTATCGACCTGGTCGCGGGTGACTACCGGACCGGTGGCGGTTTCTCGGGGCCGGCGGCGATGGCGGGTTATCCGCATATTACGGTCCCGATGGGGCTGGTGCTGGGGCTGCCCGTGGGATTGTCCTTTGTCGGGACGGCGTATAGCGAGCCGGCGCTGATCTGGATGGCCTATGCTTACGAGCAGGCCTCGAAGAAGCGGGTGGCGCCGGGTTTCGTGGCAGCGGCGAACTTCTAGGGGGTACGCGCCCGGGCGCCGGGATCGCGGCCACGCGGAGGAAACCGTCAGGGCTTACAATACCGCTCCAGGTATTCAAAGGTGACCTTTGAGATCAGCATATAGCTTTGCCAGTTGTAGGCCGCACCGTGGGCGCCGGGAGGATAGATACGGAGATCGACATCCTTGCCGGCGTTGGTGAGGGCGGTGAGCAACTCCATGGTCTGCGCGGGATGGACGTTGTCGTCGAGCATCGAATGGATGATCAGCAGGTGATCCTGCAATTTCCCCGCATGCGTCATATCGCTGCTGTTCTTGTACCCCTCGGCATTGTCGGCGAGGGTTCCCATATACCGTTCCGTATAAATATCGTCGTACAACCGCCAGTCGGTGACGGGAGAATTGGCGATGCCGGCCTTGAAGACACCGGGATGGGTCAGCAGCGTATAGGTAGTACTAAACCCGCCATAGCTGGTGCCGCCGATGGCGATCTTCTTTCCATCGACATAAGCCAGTGTCGAGAGATAACGGGCGACCTCCACAAAATCATTGCTTTCCCATTTACCCAACTGCTTATAGACGATCTTCATGAACGCGCTGCCATAATCGGAGTTCCCGCGGTTATTGATGTCTACCACTATATACCCATTCTGCGCAAGCCACTGATGGAAGCCGCTGGTGGCAAAGCTATTGAATACATCATGCGACTCGGGTCCCCCATATACGTTCAGGTATACAGGGTATCGTTTCGTGGAATCGAAATGAAAGGGCTTTATCATGCTCCCATCGAGGGTGACGCCGTCGCTGGTCCTGAACTGGAACAAGACCTGCGGCGAATACGAATGGGTCTTTATGAACTCGCTGACACCATGGTTGTCCTCCAGCTGTTTGAGCAGCTTCCCCTGGCTATTACAGAGGGCGACCTGTGTTGGAGTGGTGGTGTTGCTGTATTCATCGAGATACCAGGCCGTACTGGCAGACATGTTGATCGTGTGGTGCCCGGGCGCCCCGGTCAGCTTTTTTTTACCGGTGCCGTCGTATTTGATGCTGTATAGCTGCTGTTCGAGGGGCGATGCTTCGGCCGAGAGATAATAGATGGTCTTTGTGTCAGGGTTGATGCCGGTAACCTTTATCAGATCCCAATTGCCTTTTGTAACGGGATCGATCAGCTTGCCATCGTAACCATAATGGTAGATATGATAATATCCACTTCGGTCGGACACCCAGAAGAAGTCCTTTGTCTTTTCCGGGAAATAGACCATATCATTGACGTCGGTGTAGAAGTCGAAGATGGAGATCCAGGTTTGGTTCTGTTCTTCGAGAACGACCCGGCGCTCCCCAGTCTTTACATTGAAGAAATAGAGCTTCATGTGGTTCTGGCTGCGGTTGAGGGTCATCAGGGCCAGCACATCGGGGTCGCTGGTCCAATAGATACGGGGGATATAGAAGTCGCCGGACTCCTCCGGGGTAAGCCATACTTTCTTACCCGACGCAACGTCGATGACGCCGATGCGGACCGTGGGGTTGGCATCGCCGGGCTGGGGAATGTTGATCTTTTCCTGCGGAGGATGGAGGCCTTCGAAGTTGGTCATCTGAAACACCGGCACCTTCGACTCGTCGAATTGCCAGAAAGCGATATAGCGGCTATCCTTTGACCAGCTCCAGGCCTGCCCCTGACCGAACTCTTCCTCATAGACCCAGTCATAATGACCATTGAAAGTGCCGGACTCACTGGTGCTGTCCGTAGTGAGGGCTTTCTCCGTTGCGGCGGCAAAGTCATAGACATAGAGGTTACCGTTGCGTTCCATCCCTACCCTGCTGCCATCGGGAGACAGTTCTGCGGACCGGGCGTCCTTTGCGGCCTGCTTCAGCCGTCGGGTGGCGACATCATAAATATAATAATCGGAGATCCCTGAGTTGCGATAGATGCGGCGGAAATTGGTCCGGAATACGAGGTGCTTCGAATCTTTCGACCATTGGAAGGATTCATAGCTGAAGGCCGCGGTTGATCCGGGGAGGTGGACGTCCGCATTGTTAAACACCGTGGTTTCGCTGAGGGTCCTGGGGTCCATGACATGGATCTCCGAACCGGCGGTGAAGGAGTAGCGGCTGCCGTTGTCGATCCAGTTGACGCTGGCGGGACCGGATTGACCGCGGAGGAGGAAGCCGGCTTGCAGCGCTTCGGGTAAGGATTTATACTCTTGTTGCGCAGTCCCGGTAAGTAGGTAGAATGTGACAAATGTTGACAGCACCGCTTTCTTGACCATGGTGATTTTATTAGGGGGCTAAAATATAAAATTCTAAATTAGAATATGAAAAGAAAAGACTTTCTCTATTTGTCGGGGATGGGTATCGGTGGTGCATTGTTGAGCCCTGCCCTGGGATGGACGATGGATATTTCATTGAAGAAGCAATTGGCGGATATCGCGCTGAACGCGGCGCGGTCCAAAGGGGCAAGCTATGCCGACGTACGAATCGGCCGCTATCGCAACCAGTTCCTCATCACGCGGGAAGACAAGGTGCTCAACACGGTGGACACAGAGTCATACGGCATCGGCATTCGCGTGATCGCAAATGGGAGCTGGGGTTTTGCCGCCACCGACAAGATGGACAAGGACGGCATCGCGCAGGCAGCGGCCCTGGCGGTATCCATTGCCCGCGAGAATGCCCGGTTGCTGAAAGAGCCGGTGCAGCTGGCGCCGCAAAAGGGATACGGAGAGGTGAGCTGGAAGACGCCGATCGAAAAGAACGGGTTCGAGGTCCCCATCAAGGAAAAAGCGGAGCTGCTGTTGGCCGTGAATGCGGCGGCGATGAAGGGCGGAGCCAGTTTTGTCGATTCTTCGCTTTTCCTGGTCAACGAACAAAAGTATTTCGCCTCGACCGACGGGTCGTATATCGACCAGGACATCCATCGCATCTGGCCCACCTTTACCGTGACCAAGACGAATGATAAGACGGGCAAATTCGAGACCCGGGATGCGCTGAGTGCTCCGCGGGGGATGGGCTATGAATACCTGGTCCCTTCCCCCAAAGAAAAGATCAGCGGGGTGACGGCCTTATACCGCGACCGGTATGACATGCTGGAAGATGCCCGGCTGGCGGCGGAACAGGCGACCGCCAAGCACAGCGCCAAATCGGTGGAGGCCGGCAAATATGACCTGGTGCTCGATCCCAGCAATCTATGGCTGACGATCCACGAGTCCTGTGGTCATCCCACGGAGCTGGACCGGGTACTGGGCTATGAGGCGAATTTTGCCGGTACGAGCTTCCTGACGCTGGATAAGTGGGAATCGAAGAAGTTCAATTTTGGCAGCCCGATCGTGAATATGGTTGCCGACAAGACGCAGAGGGGATCGTTGGGGGCGGTGGGATATGATGATGAAGGCGTACAGGCGAAGGAATGGGACCTTATCAGAAACGGGATATTGGTGAACTATCAAGCCATCCGCGACCAGGTGCGGATCATTGGACTCAATGAGTCACAGGGTTGTTGTTATTCGCAGAGCTGGCGCGATGTCCCCTTCCAGCGGATGCCGAATGTATCCTTACGCCCCGGCAAGGCGCCCCTCACCCCGGAGGAGATGATCGGCAAGGTCGAGAAGGGCATCTATATCGTCGGCGACAGCAGCTACAGCATCGATCAGCAGCGATATAATTTCCAGTTCAGCGGCCAATTATTCTACGAGATCCGAAACGGGAAGATCACGGGGATGTTAAAGGATGTGGCTTACCAGGCCAATACGCAGGAGTTTTGGAATTCGTGCTCGGCGATCTGTGACGAACGGGATTACCGGCTGGGCGGTTCGTTCTTTGACGGCAAGGGACAGCCGGAGCAGGTGAGCGCGGTGTCGCATGGGGCGGCAACGGCCCGGTTCGACGGCATCAACATCATCAATACAGCAAGAAAGATCTGATATGGCTTTATTTACACAGGACGAGGCGAGGGCCTTGCTAAGCAAGGCGCTGAACTATTCGAAGGCCGACGAATGCCAGGTGTCGATCGGCGGGGGTGATGGCGGCAATATCCGCTATGCCCGCAATTCCGTGTCTACCAGCGGGGCCACCAGCAGTACGCAACTGGCGATCGCCTCTACCTACGGGAAGAAACAGGGGATCACGACGATCAATGAATATGACGACGCGTCGCTGGAGAAGGCGGTACGACGGGCGGAGGCGCTGGCGCAGTTGGCGCCGGAGAATCCCGAGTATATGCCGATCCTCGGGCCGCAGAACTATGCGCCTGCGGCAAAGACCTATAGCCCCGCGACGGCGGCCATCTCCACGCAACAACGGGCAAGTCTTGTGGAACAGAGCCTGGCGATAGCCCGGGACGCCGGCGTGACAGCGGCAGGTTTCCTGGAGAACTCGGCGAATTTTTCGGCGCTGATGAATTCGAAAGGCCTATTCGCCTATGGCACGGGAACCAATGTCAATTTCTCGATCACGATGCGGACCAATGACGGGAGCGGCAGCGGATATGCGGCCGGGAGCTATAACGACATCGGCGACCTGGATGTGGCGGCGGCTTCGAAGGCGGCGGCGTGGAAGGCGGCCCATAGCAGCGGCGCCCGCGCGTTGGAGCCGGGGAAGTACACGGTCGTACTGGAACCGGCGGCGGGGATCGTGCTGCTTGAAAACCTTTATAGTTCACTGGATGCCCGCAGCGCCGATGAGGGCCGGAGCTTCCTGAGCCTGCCGGGCGGCAAGACGCGACTGGGTGAGAAGCTGGTGGACGAACAGGTGAATATCTATTCGGACCCCTGGAACGAGCAACAGCCGACCTACAATTATAACGGCGAGGGACTCCCGCAGGAGAAGGTCTCGTGGATCGAAAGAGGAGTGGTGAAGAATCTCATGTATTCGCGTTATTGGGCGCAAAAAAAGGGCGTCAGGCCGACGCCGTTCCCGGACGGGTTTATCGTGACGGGGGGAAGCGCTTCGCTGGACGAGCTGATCAAGGGCACGCAGAAGGGTATCCTGGTTACCCGGCTCTGGTATATCCGGGCGGTGGATCCGCAGACCTTGTTGCTTACGGGATTGACCCGCGACGGCACCTTTTATATCGAGAACGGAGAGGTCAAATATCCCGTCAAGAATTTCCGGTTCAATGAAAGCCCGGTGATCATGCTGAACAACGTGGAGGCGATGGGAAGGCCGGTGAGGACGGTGAGTGGGGAGAGTGGAGCGACGGCATTGGTGCCGGCGATGC
>Ga0310811_10004478_pt1 | contig 17549 bp, 15 predicted proteins | sample YCmetagenome_FD_207642 | JGI IMG/M metagenome (GOLD analysis project Ga0310811, IMG submission 207642) | Soil microbial communities from experimental microcosm in Duke University, North Carolina, United States - YC | ecosystem: Engineered > Artificial ecosystem > Soil microcosm > Unclassified ...
GAACCCGAGCGGCACACCCGCCGCCGCCCGCCCCTGGTTCGATCCGGTCCATACGCCGCTCCACTCCGCGGCGAGCGTCACGGCCGTCGGTACTGCGCCCACGATCAGAAGCGTTCGCGACGGCACGGTCGCGAGTATTGCGCGCGCTCGCGCGGCGATGACCGCGACCGAGCCGATCGCGGCACCCGCATAAATCCCGATGCAGCGGCCGCACACGGCCAGCTGCGCCCCGAACAGGTGGAACGATCGGTCAGGTCGCTGATGGCAGATGTGCGATCCGATCGCGTAGAGAGCGGCAGCGACGGTCGTCGGCAGAACAGGTGCGGCGACGAGCAGCGCCAGCCACGCCAGCGCGGCGACTGCGATCGCGAGGAACACGCGACGATATTAGCGCAGGCTCAGCTGGGTCTTGGCGACCTGATACCCGGAGCGCGTACGGGTACGGACGTTCGGTTCGTCGACGCGCACCATAATGCGGCGGAAGCTGCCGTCCTGCTTCGGGTTGTTCGACGTGTAGCCGATCGCGTACTGATTCGAAAGTTCGTCGGTGATCATCCCGTAGACGCCGGCCAGCTGCGTGATATCGGTCGGAAAGAAGGAGCGCGCGCCCGTTTCGAGCGCCAGCGACTTCATCGCGAACTCTGCCTCCGAAAAATACTTCTGCGTGGTCAGCGCGATCGCCGGATAGGCCGATTTCAACGCGATCGTGTAGACGGCAATCCCAGCCTGTTTGGCCAGCGCAAGCACGTCGTCGAAGCTGACGAGACTGGTCGTGTCGTCGCCGTCGGTGAGCACGGCAATCGCCTGGCGACGGAAATCACCGTCGGTTGCATGGACCTTCTGCATCTGCTTAATCGTCGTGTACAACGCGTTGTAGAGCGCAGTACCTCCACCCGCCGTTGTGTGGCGGATCGCCTCACAGGCACCCTTTACGTCGCCATCGAGCGGGTGCAGCATGCGTGCGCTGTCGTTGATGCCGATCACGGAGATGCGATCGCCCTCGCGCATATGCGAGGCAAATCCGATCGCTGCCTCCTGCACGGTCATCATCTTGTCGCTCATGCTCGACGATGTGTCGAGCAGGATGGCCAGATCGAGCGGCACGTTGGCGGCGGCGAAGAACGAAACCTCCTGCTGCACGCCATCTTCGAACACCGTGAAATCGTTCTGCTGAAGGCCGGAGACGAATTTCTCTTTTGCGTCGGTGACGATCACGTTGAGTGAGACGAGGTCGACGCCGCTGCGGAAGGTCCCCTGTGTGCTCTGGGCGCGCACTTCGCCGCAGCACAGCAGGAACGCGATCGCGACAACAAGCACCTTCATGCATCCCTCCGCATCCGCCGCCCGCCGAGAGCTCGCCGGGTACACCTCGCGCACTGTTGCGCGTGAAGGACGGGGCTGCAAAGGATGTTCCTGCTAGACTTCGGGGAAAGATGACGGCAGGTATTGCGGCTGTATCAGCCGCACTCCTCATGACCGAGCTCGCGCTCACGCGCATCTTCTCGGTCACGATGTATTACCACTTCGCATTCCTCGCCATCTCGATTGCGTTGTTCGGGCTGAGCGCCAGCGGGGTCGCCGTATACCTCGCGCGCCGTCGGCTGACGGCAATGGACGTAGGGGTGGTGCTCTCGGCGACGGCGCTGACTCATGCATTGGCAACGCTCGTTTCGCTCGCATGCCTCGTTCGCATACGCGTCGGCCTGAACTACTCCCCCGAAAATCTCGGCCTGATGCTCTCAATCTATGCGCTTGCCGCCCTTCCGTTCTTCACCGGCGGAAGCGTGATGTCGATCGCCTTCACGCGGATGGCCGATCGCATCAACGTGCTTTACGCCGCGGACCTGATAGGCGCTGCAACGGGATGTCTCGTCCTCATTCCGCTACTCAACTGGCTCGGCGCACCGGGCGTGGTAATGACAGCCGCGGCGCTCTCAACCTTCGCCGCTATTTCGTTTGCGCCCTCAATCCGCCGGCCGCGTTTCGCGACACTCGCGCTTGTATTGATCGGTGTGGCGATTTCTGCACAGCTCGCGGGCGCGGCGCCGTTCGACGTCGTGGACACCAAAGGCCACGTCGGCGACCGCATCCTGTTCAGCAAGTGGAACTCCTTCTCCCGTGTGGCCGTTTACGACCGGCCGCACGGCGAATGGTCGCTGAGCCCGAAGTTCACGGGCACGCGACCACCGTCCCTTTTCATGGATATCGATTCCGCGGCCTCGACGCCCATCCTTAAGGGGACAGGCCGCGTCGCCGACGCCTCGTACCTTCGTTACGAGCTCACAGCTATTGGCTACCACCTGGCTGAGCATCACGCCGGATTTACGTCGCTGGTCATTGGTCCTGGCGGCGGCAGGGATCTGTTGTCCGCGCTCGTGTTCGGCGCGTCGCGTGTGGACGGGGTCGAAATCAACCCGATCATCGCGCGCGATGTGATGCTCGATCGCTTTCGGGATTTCTCGGGTGGCATCTACGCGAACCCGCGCGTCGCCATTCACGTTGACGATGGGCGCAACTTCGTCCGGCGAAGCGCGGAGAAGTACGACGTTATCCAAGCATCGCTCGTCGATACCTGGGCGGCGACGGCGGCCGGCGCCTACACGCTGACCGAAAATTCGCTCTACACGAAAGAGGCGTTCGGTGAATACCTCGATCACCTGAGCGAGCGCGGTCTACTGACCATCACGCGCTGGGTGTTTGACGGCTTGCGTCTCGTCTCGCTGGCGCAGGATGCCTGCGCCGCGCGCGGTTTCGATGCGTCCACGCGGCTCGCCATCATCCGCTACGACCGCGTGGCCACCTTCCTGCTGAAGAAGCAGCCGTTCACGCCAGAGGAAGTGAACCAGCTGCGCGACATCAGCGCGCAGCTTGGCTTCGAGATTCTCTATGCGCCCGGCCTGCTGCCGTCAGTAGGCACCGAAGATCCGATCGAGATGCAACGTACCGGCACGAGCTCGGCGGATTATCGTCGCCTCATCCTCACCAACAACCGGCAGCAGTTCCTCGCCGTCTATCCGCTCGACGAGTCGTCAACGACGGATGATCGGCCGTTCTTCTTTCACACGACGCGGCTGCGCGATCAAATGCAGGTGGCCTTCGGCCGGAGCATGTTGTTCGGCAATGGCCTCAGCGCGCTGATGACGTTGATGGCGATTTCGGCGGCCCTGGTCGTCATCTTCGTGATCGGCCCTCTGATCATCGGCGGCGAACGGCCGGGTGCCGGATGGGCGGGTTGGCTCGCCTACTTCGGCGCGCTCGGCGCGGGATTCATGCTGCTCGAAGTGGCGCTGCTGCAGCGCTTCGTGCTCCTGCTCGGACATCCGGTGTACTCGCTGACGGTAACGCTCTTCTCGCTGCTGCTGGGAACCGGCGTAGGGTCACTAATCAGCAGGCGGATTGCACCCGACCGTGTGCGCGACCTCACCGTACGCGCGCTTGTCGGCGTCGCGTTCGTGGCGCTTGCCGCCGCGTTCGGCCTTGCGCGTCTCGTCGACATCGGCATCCCATGGGAGCTGCCTGTGCGCATCGCCTTCGCGGTGGCGCTCATCACTCCGGTCGGCATTCTCCTCGGCATGCCGCTGCCGGGCGGCATGCGCCTGCTCGCGGCCAATCGCGCCGATATCATTCCGTGGGGCTGGGGCATCAACGGCGCGTTCTCGGTCGTCGGCGCCACCCTGGCGGTGTTTATCGCAATGAATTGGGGCTTTTCGGTGACGCTGATGAGCGCAGGCGCGGTGTATCTGCTGGCGGCGTTGACGCTTTGGAGACGCTCACTTTGATTGACCTCGTTCGCGGCACCACATTCGACGACTTTCTCTTCAACCCGCAATACAGCATCGTCGAGCGGCGCGACGCCAATGCCGTCGATCTGACCTGCCGTTTCTCCACAGGCGTAACGCTGAAGCGCCCAATCGTCTCCGCCAACATGGACACCGTGACGCGGTCGGAGATGGCGATCGCTGTCGCCGAAGAAGGCGGCATCGGCATCATCGACCGCGGGTTTCGCAGCGGCGAAATCGATCCGCAGGTACGCGAGGTGGAGATCGTCAAGCGCCGGCAGCACGGCATCATCACGGATCCATACACGATCGGCCCCGACGCCAGCCTGCGCGACGCCGCGACACGTATGCGTGCGACCGGCGTCGGCACGCTCGTAGTCGCCGATGCTGACGGCCGGTTGAAGGGTCTGCTGACGACGCGCGATCTTCGGTTCGTCGATCATTCACAGGGAACGGTCGCGTCGCGCATGACCCCGCGGGAGCGGCTGATCGTCCAACGCGGGACGCCCGATCTTCCAGTCGCCGAGGAGGTGATGCGCGCCCAGAAGATCAAGAAGCTGCCGCTCGTCGACAAACAGGATGTGCTGATCGGATTGATCACGGCGAAGGATCTTGTACGGCAGCGGCAACTGCCGTTCGCGACCCGCGATCAGCAGGGACGACTTCGCGTCGGCGCGGCGATTGGCGCGAAGGGCGATTACCTTGAGCGCGCGACGGAGCTTCTGCGCGCCGGTGTCGACGTCATCGTCATCGACATCGCACACGGTCACTCGGTCGTAATGGCGCGCGCAATTGAGGCGTTCCGGAAGCGATTCGACGGTGTGGAACTTGTGGCCGGCAATGTCGCCACCGCGGACGGCGCGAAGTTCCTGCTCGAGCGCGGCGTGAACGGAATTAAGGTGGGCATTGGTCCGGGCGGCGGGTGCACGACGCGTTTGAACACAAACTTCGGCGTGCCGCAGGTGCAGGCGCTGGTCGAATGCCGGCAGGCGGCTGATGATCGCGTGCCGCTTATCGCCGACGGTGGCGTGAAGCGCGATGGCGCGCTCGTGCAGGCACTGCTCTTCGGCGGCGACACCGTGATGCTCGGCAGCGCGCTGGCCGGCACTACCGAAACGCCCGGCGATATCGTCCAGAAGCCTGTTGTCGTGCCCGAGTCGCACAAGACCGTGCGCGTGCCGTTCAAGGTGTTCCGAGGGATGGCGTCGCTGGAAGCGATTGTCGACCGCCTGGATGTCGAGGATCTGGAAGCGGCGGACGTCGAAGCGCTCGGCGCCGAGGGCATGGAAGTCGCGGTGCCGGCGCGCGGTTCGGTACGCCCGGTGATCCGCGACATGCTGAAACATCTGATTTCGGCGATCAGCTATGGCGGCGCCGCCTCACTCGCCCAGCTGCAGCAGATGTTCCGCAAGGATCCGCAGCGCTACGTTATTAGACTGACCGAATCAGGGCGGCGCGAGTCGTTCGATCGTTGATGCGCGACCTGAAGCTAGAGGCTCAATGATCCGAAATGCTGTTCGTACCGCTCGCTGAATTCCTCGATGGTGTAGGCGTGACTTTGTCCACCTAGGTGCTCGAGCGCGTAGGTCGCGGCGACGGTGCCGAGCTGCGCCGATTCCTTGAACGACTTGCCGCACGCCATCCCTTTCATCAATCCACCACGGAATGCGTCACCAACGCCTGTCGGATCGACGATGCGATGCGGCGTCAGCGCCTTGACGTCGGCGCGGCCGGTCTTCTCGTAGACGGAGCAGCCGTCCTCGCCGCGGGTAATGACGAGTACTGCACCCTGCTCGAGGATGCCTTCCTCTCCGAGGCCAGTCTTCTGACGGACCAGCTCGAACTCGTAGTCGTTGCAGATGACCAGCCGTGCGCCGCGGATGCCGTCGCGCAGCTCGTCGCCTGACAGGCGAGCGCACTGCTGGCCCGGATCGAAGATGAACGGGACGCCGATGGTGCGGCACTCCTCCGCGTACTGGACCATCGCTCCGGGATCGTTCGGCGAAATGATCACCAGACCCGCGTGCGGAATCGTTCTCAGCGACAGCTCCGAGGCGTTGGCCATCGCGCCGATGTAGAACGACGCGATCTGGTTGTTCTCGGTGTCGGTGCTGCAGAAGAACGACGCGGTGAACTTGTCCGGCACGTGATACACGTGCGATGTGTCCACGCCCGCCGCCCGCAGCCATTCGTCATACTCCCTGAAGTCCTGACCGGCGGCGGCGACGAGATACGGCCGCTCGCCCAGCAGCGCGAGCGTATAGGCGATGTTCGGCGCACAGCCGCCGCGGCGCTTGTCCATCGAGTCGACGAGAAAACTGAGGCTGACACGCTCCAGATGCTCGGGCAGGATGTGCTCGGTGAACTTGCCCGGGAACTGCATCAGGTAGTCGAAGGCTATCGAACCCGTGACGATGAGCTTCATGAGATGTATTTGCCGATAATCGGCGCGAGATCCTTCTTGACTTGAGCGGGGACGACTTCGGGCCGGGTTACCAGCGCAAACTTCAGCGCGGATGCGCACTCGCAGGTGCGCTCGTACGGCAGCTGCGCCACCGCGTTCGCGATGATCTGCTGCGCGGTCGTGGCGTTCTTCGCCAGCGTCGACATAATCATTTCAACCGTGACCGAATCATGATCGGGATGCCAGCAGTCGTAATCGGTGACGAGCGCAATCGTCGTGTAGCAGATCTCCGCCTCGCGCGCGAGCTTCGCCTCCTGCAGGTTGGTCATGCCGATGATGTCCATCCCCCATGACCGGTAGAGCTTCGATTCCGCGAGTGTCGAGAACTGCGGGCCTTCCATGCAGACATAGGTGCCGCCCTTGTGCATCGTCGCACCGGCTGCTCGCCCGCTTTCGTAGGCGATGCCGCTGAGGATTCTGCAGAACGGGTGGGCAAAGGCCACATGCCCCACGAGCCCGCGGCCGAAAAAGCTGCTCGGTCGACCCTTTGTGCGATCGAAAAACTGATCGGGAATGACGATGTCGGCGGGCCTGTATTCCTGTTTGAGACTGCCGACGGCGCTGGCCGAGAGGATGAACTCGACGCCGAGCGTCTTCAGTCCGTAGATGTTCGCGCGAAAGTTCAGCTCCGACGGCGACACGCGATGTCCGCCGCCATGCCGCGCCAGAAACGCGACGCGCGTGCCGCGCAGCGTGCCCAACAGGTACGGCGCCGACGGCTCTCCAAACGGCGTGGTCACCTTCACTTCTTCGCGATCGGTCACATCGGCCATGTCGTACAGACCGGAACCGCCGATGATGCCTATCTGAGCTCGCTGCATTTCTGTCTCGCGTATCGGGATCCGGGATTCGGGAGCCGGATCCGTTGGGATGTGGGTTTTTGGATCTGGGAGTTGGGATTTTACTTTTGTTTCAGCTCCACCAGCACACCATGCGCCGCCGACGGATGAATGAACGCCACGAGCGAGCCTTCCGCACCGGGTCGCGGCTGCTCGTCGACCAGCCGCACGCCGCGCGCCTTCAGCTGATCGAGCACGGCGCGGATATCGTCGACACGCAGCGTGATGTGATGCATGCCGGGGCCGCGCTTCTCGACGTATTTCGTGATGGGTGAGTCGTTCGCGGTCGCCTCGAGCAGCTCGATCGCGGACTCGCCGACCGGAATGAAATGCGCCCGCACCCGCTGCGAAGCGACCTCCTCCGGCATCTCGACGTCAAGGCCGAGCGCATCGCGAAAGAAAGCGAGCGCCTTGTCAATATCCTGGACCGCAATGCCAACGTGATCCAGGACGGCCTTGGTGCGGGCGCGTCCGCGACTCGCGGCCGCCGCGCTCGTCGCTGGCCTCGTCCCACATACGGTCTTGAGGATCGCCGAAGCCGCGGAATAAGGATCGACCTTTCGAGCCGCGATCCCGTCGACGATTCGCTCGAGCTCGCCGTCAGGCAGAGACTCCTCGACGAGATGCATGAAGCGATGCGAGAGCAGATCGCGCAGGCGATATTCCTGGCGGGCGCGCTGTCGGGTGGCGCGCGTCGCCGCCGAATGCGCGCGGAACTCTTCGATCGTCTGCATCAGCTGCGGAACGCCCACGCCTGACGTCGCCTCCGTCTTCAGGATCGGCGGTCGCCATCCCTCTCGCGGACCCGGGGGGCCTGCGCTGCTGAGAGCGAGCATCGCGGCGACGGATTGCGCCAGACGATCGGCGCCCTCCCGATCTGCTTTGTTGACCACGAAGATGTCGGCAATTTCCATGATGCCGGCCTTGAGCGCCTGGACCTCGTCGCCAGTGCCGGGTACCAGCACCACGATCGAAATATCCGCGGTACGCACGATGTCGACCTCGTCCTGACCGACGCCAACGGTCTCGATGATGACGATGTCCTTGCCGGACGCGTCGAGAACGAGCGCTACCTCGCTCGTCGCGCGCGCCAGGCCGCCGAGATGCCCACGGGTCGCCATGCTGCGGATGAAGACACCGTCGTCACCGAAGTGCGCAGCCATGCGGACGCGATCGCCGAGAATGGCGCCTCCCGAGTAGGGACTCGTTGGATCCACAGCGATGATGCCGACGGACTGGCCGGCCTTGCGAAGCTCCGCGATCATTCGATCGACGAGCGTGCTCTTGCCCGCCCCGGGCGGACCGGTCACACCGATCAGGTAGGCACGCCCGGTGCGCCGATAGATCTCGCGAACGAGCTCCGCACCGGCGGTCGATTCGTCTTCGATGAGCGAAATCGCGCGCGCGATCGCCCGCGCGTCGCCCGCGAATACGCGTTCCGCGAGGCTCATCAGCCCTGTCTCGTCGTTGCCGGAGGCGAAGGCTGATGCATGAGTTGGCGCGCGATCACCAGCCGTTGTATTTCACTTGTGCCTTCGCCGATGGTGGTCAGCTTGACGTCGCGGAAGTATTTTTCCGCCGGGTAGTCCTTCACGAATCCGTAGCCGCCGTGAATCTGTACGCCGTCCTCCGACGCGCGCACCGCGATCTCGCTCGAATAGAGCTTCGCCATCGCCGCTGCGAGTGTCGTGCGGCGCCCCGCATGTTTCATGGACGCCGCGCGGTAGGTCAACAAGCGCGCCGCCTGGATGCGGATCGCGTTGTCCACCAACTTGGCGCGGATGCTCTGGAACGTGCCGATCGGCTGGCCGAACTGCTTGCGCTCGAACGCATACCGCCGCGCCGCTTCGTACGCGCCCTGTGCCAGACCGACCGCAAGCGCGGCGATGCCGATGCGGCCGGCATCAAGCACCTGTAGTGCGTTGATGAAACCCTGATCTTCCTGTCCCACCATCTGCGAGCGCGGCACGCGGCAATTCTCGAAGATGACTTCGCTCGTCTCGCTCGCACGCATGCCGAGCTTGTCCTCCTTCTTACCGGCGCGAAAACCGGCGGTCCCGCGCTCGACGACGAACGCGCTGATGCCGCGGCTGCCTTTCGATTTGTTGGTGACTGCCGTCACCACGATCAGATCGCCGCTTCGCCCGTGAGTGATGAACTGCTTGGTCCCGTTGATCACCCAGCAGTCGCCCTCGCGCACCGCGGTGGTACGCATGGCGGCGGCGTCGCTGCCGGACGACGCTTCGGTCAGGCCCCAGGCGGCCAGCTTCTCACCGCGCGCCAGCGGCGTCAGATATTTACGCTTCTGATCGTCGCTGCCGAACATCGCGATGTGCGCGGCGCCAAGCCCGTTGTGCGCAGCGACGGTCAGCGACACCGAGGGATCGACCCGGGCCAGCTCCTCGATGCAGATGCAGTAATCGACCGTGGACATCGCCGCCCCGCCGAACTCCTCTGGAAACTGAATTCCCATCAGGCCGAGCGCCGCCAGCTTCGACAGCAGCTCGCGCGGGAACTGCTGCGCCTCATCCCACTCGCGGATGTGCGGACGCAGCTCCGATTCGGCGAATTCGCGCACGCTGCGACGCAGCAGCTCCTGATCCGACGTGAATTCGAACTTCATCGACGCATCCGATCGTATCATTCGGGTGTGCGACTCTTCCGCGTTCTCCCGCTGCTCGTTTTGCTCATGGCCGCATGGGCGAGGCCGGCATTTGCCGACGGGACACTGTTCATCGGCACCGTCAACCCATCCGACGCAACGAACGCGTCGCAACAGACGACGAAGGGCTTCGCCATCGGCGCAGGCGTGGTCATCGTCGGTGTCGAGTTCGAGTACGCAGCGGCGGGCGAAGACGAAGAGCATTTCGGCCCGTCGCTGAAGACCGGCGTCGGCAACGTCTACGTGCAGACGCCCATTGCGATTGCGGGGCTGCAGTTTTATGCGACAACCGGTGGCGGGATTTATCGCGAGAAGAGGACGGCGGGGCTGCCGCAGGAGGTGACGAAGACCGGGGTTACGTCGAACACGGGAGGAGGCGTGAAGATTTCGCTGCTCGGTCCGCTGAAGGCGCGGGTCGACTACCGCATCTTCAAGCTGCTCGGCGACAAGCCACTACCGACTTGGCGTTCGACCGTCCAGCGTTTGTACGCCGGGATTACCCTGGGGTTCTGATCCGACCGGCTGCAGATTGATCAGCGTCTGTCCTGCCGCGGCAAACGCGCCGGTATACATGCGATACAGGTCCATGATCTCGCTCGGATACGCTTCGGCAAGAATCTTCGCGACGCCGTAGTCGGCGCCCTTCACGGCAGGATCCATCACGAACACGTAGAGCACGCTGCCGTTGGGGCCCGGCTCGGCCGCCTTGTAGACCTTCCAGCCCCACCCCTGCTGGTTGCGCACTGGGTCTTTCGAGTTGGTAAGCGCCGCGCGCAGCTTCGCGATCACCGTCTCGAAGTCCATCACTTTGTCGGGACGGATCGCGTTGAAGATGATGCCGTGGTCGGAGGCGAAGACGCGCCCCATCGGCGGCGGTGAGACAACGCTTTGGCCCGGTGGCGGAGCCGGCGCGGGCGGGGCGGTTGGCGTCGGTGGCGTGGGCCCGGGAAGCGGCGACGTCTGTTGCGGCTGCACGGCGCCTTGCGGCGTCGGCGTCGCGCCCTGGAGCGCGAGCGCGAGAGCAATCGGGACAAGCATTGCCATCAGTGTAAATGCAAAGAGCCACGGGCGCGTGCGCGTCCGTGGCTCTTGAACAGCTGTGGCTCGCCACTGCAGGGCAGACCGTCAGGTCCGCCCAGTGCATCATTTCGAGAGATCGTTGACGAGCGGCCCCTGGATGACGAAGAGCGCCTGCTTCATCGCGCCGCGATACATGTCGAATACTGCTTTGGCCGCGGCGGGATCCTTCACCGCCGTATAGATGTTGTTCATGATCGAGTAATCCGCATCCTTGACGACGGGCGAGATGATGTGGATGTAGACGATCGAGCCGTCCGGATTCGGCATCGCGTTCTTGATGACCTTCCACCCGGCCAGCTGCTGCTTCGCCTCGGGCGCTTCCGATTTCGAGAGCGCATCCTTCAACTGGGCGATGACCTTCTCGTAATCTGCTGTCTTGTCGGGATTGATCGCATACGCCATCACGACGACGTCGCCGGTGAAGGTCGTTTTCTGCGGCGGCTGCTGCGCGTACAGGTCGCCGTGTCCGTGCGAAAACGCCGGTATGAGAAACATCGCACACGCCAACAGAACGCCGGACAGTCGTCGCATCTTCGAGCCTCCTCGGAAAGGCCGTTAATCTACCACGGAAACGAACTCGGACATGATCTCGTTGGCAAGAAGCATTCCTGCCCTCGAGAGTCGCAAAAGGCGCCCATCATAGATCAACAGGCCTGCCTCGCGGAACCGCTCCAGGCCTTCACCATACAACGTCCAGATATCCGCCCGATATCGGGTCCTCACGGTATCCACGTCGACTCCGCCAACGAGCCGCAAGCCTGTAAACAGTGCCTCTTCGAGCGCCTCACGTTCGGTCAGCTCGCGCCGATCCACGGCCGTCTGACCTCCTGACACGACAGCCGCGATGTACTCGGTCGTTGACGAGAGGTTCTTCCAGCGGACAGCTCGTCGGGTGGAATGCGCTCCGCATCCGAAGCCAAGCCACTCGCCGTCGGTCCAGTACTTCAAGTTGTGACGCGACTCGCGACCGGGCCTGGCGACATTCGAGATCTCGTACTGCTCGTACCCCGCCGCATCGAGACGAGCCATCGCCTGCAGATACATCTCCGCCGCGTCATCGTCTGGAGCGAGCGACCACTGCGCACGCGCCATCGTGTCGCGAAGCGGCGCGTTGGGATAGAGCTCCAGAATGTAGAGCGAGGCGTGCTCCGGGCCGAGCGCGATGAGCGCGTCAACGGATTCCAGCCATTGCCCCACCGTCTGCTGTGGAAGCCACATCATCAGGTCGAGCGAGATATTGTCGAAGCCGGCGGCGCGGGCCATGGCGAAGGCGTCGCCAGCGCGCGATGCGGAGTGGAGGCGGCTGAGGCGCTGCAGCTCCTCGTCGCGAAAGGACTGCACGCCGTAGCTGAGTCGATTGACACCCGCGGCACGGAAGCCGGCCAGGCGCTCGGGTGTGACGGTCTCGGGATTGGCCTCCATGGTGATCTCGGCATCTCGCGTCACCTGGAAGGCACGCTGACACTCCTCGATGATCGCGCCGATTTCCGACGGCTCCAGCAGCGATGGCGTACCGCCGCCGAAGTAGATCGTGTCGGCAGGCGACCCGTCGCCCTGCCTTGCGATGGCCTGCTGCAGCGCGCGCACGTACTGCTGTTTCAGCGCTTCGTCGAACAGACCTCGATTGAAGTTGCAGTAGTTGCAGATGGCCGAGCAGAACGGGATGTGGACGTAGAGGCCGAGCACTACTTTCAGTCTACCGGCTCGAGGCGTCAGGCTACTGACTTCCGGCGCGACCGCCCGGCCACTTGAGGTCGGCCTTGCCGTCACGAGTCTTCAGCTGGGCGCGCGCTTGACCACCGGTCTTCTGGGGCAGCGAATTGCGGGCGCGAGCGTCATCTTGTTGTTTGCGCGTCAAACGGTTCTTGGGTGAACCAGGTGAACTTCTCTCCCACTCCGTAATGTCGTTAGCTGTCGGATGCGGGCCGACGTCCCGAGTGTCCACGCCGTCCATGCGAACCCATTGACACATTTCCTTCAGTCGAGACCGAATCCGCAACCCTAGCTGGAAAGCGAAAGAGTTCGGCTCAGTGTTGTCAATGTCAAGTAGGTTCGACGTGCACACCGTGAGGCGACGCTCGTTGTAGCGCGTGTTGATAACTATCCCGAGCATCTCCTCTACCCACGCAGACTTGTTCTCACGACCGAGGTCATCCAGCACCAAGATATCGGCATGCAGGACCGGCTCGAGAACTTCAAGTTCCGTGGCCTCGACACTGCTGTTATACGTATTGCGAACGAGCTTCAGCAGTTCCGCGGTTTCGTAAAACACACCCCGGGCTGCCTTGCGTCGAATGGTTTCTCTGAGGAGCGCAACCGCCAAGTGCGTCTTGCCAACACCGTTATCACCGTAGAGAAGCAGACCCTTCTCATTAACGGGAAAATCTTCCATGATGCGAACGGCGCGTCGAAACGCATCGATTTGGCTGTCAGTATGCCTCTCGAAATTTGAGAACTCGCAGTGGAGATACCGGCGGGGAATGCGTGCGCTCTTCAGTAGCGCCTCGAAGCTGCGCTGATGCCAGCAGTCGCAGCGTGTGACCCGCGAGACGCCGTCGACTTCAATCGTTTTCCATCCGGCATCGTCGCAGATCGGACACGGCACGGACTGCATCGTAACCGATCATTTGCGATTTGTGATTTGTGATTTGTGATTTTTAGTTTCAAATCACGAATCACTAATCACAAATCATTTCTTCATCTTCGTCTTCTCGGTTTGGGCGTCAGCCTGAACGGGTGGCTGCGTACGACGTACGAGATCGGTTGGTGAAGACTTGACAAGCGCAGTGCCGAGACGCTGCTCCCAGTCGTCGATGCCGCGCGCGAGCTCACGCTTCACGTAATCCATGAATTCGTTCACCTCGCCCTGCATCTGTTCGATCTTGCGCCGCATGTTCAGGATGATTTCCACGCCGGCGAGGTTGACGCCGAGATCGCGTGTCAACGTCAGGATCGTTTCGAGCTGCTCGAGGTCCTCTTCGGAATAGAGGCGCGTGTTTCCTTCCGTGCGTGATGGCTTGAGCAGCCCCTCGCGCTCGTAGAGGCGCAGTGTCTGCGGATGGATGTTGTACTTCTGCGACACCGCGCTGATCATGTAGTAGGCCTTGCCGCCAGGTCGCTTCGCCATCATTCAGTCCTGACGTTCTCTCCATTGATGCGGCCGAACTCGCGCAGCAGCTGCTTCGAGCGCTCATCGAGCAGCTTCGGCAGGACGAGCCTGACTTCCACGACGAGATCGCCGCGGCGACCGTCGCGTTTCGACGCGACACCCCGCTCCCTCAGCCTGAAGCGCTGGCCGGATTGCGTGCCGGGCGGAATGCGAACCTTCGCGCCGCCGTCAGGCGTGGGCACATCGATCCGCGCGCCGAGGCCCGCCTCGTGAATGGCGATCGGTACGCTGATGAACAGATCGTCGCCTTCGCGGCGATACATCGGATGCGCGGCCACGTGCATCGTGATGTAGAGATCACCCGGCTCGCCGCCGCGCAGCCCGGAGTTGCCTTTGCCGGCCACACGCACGCGTTCGCCGTCGGCGACACCGGCGGGAAGTCGCACCTGTACCGCCTCTGCGCGCGTCAACTGTCCTGCCCCACTGCACGGCTCGCACGCACGCGGCCGCTGCTGCCCGCTGCCGCCGCATCCTGGACAGCTGCGCGAAAACACCATGTGGCCACGGACCGTCCGGATCGATCCGCTGCCCTGACATACAAGACAGGCGCCGGTCGTGACGCGCGTGATCCCCGTACCCGCGCACGCCCGGCACGTCTCGCGGCGCGTCACCGTAATCGTCCGCGCCGTCCCGTTGAAGGCTTCTTCGAATGAAAGCGACAGCGTCTGGTGAAGATCCGCGCCGCGCTCGGCGGCGGGCCGCTGTTCCGCGCGTGCTGTGAACACTTCGGCAAACAGATCGCCGAACGTGGCCGCGTGATCGACCGCGCGGCCGGAAAAGTCGAAGCCCTCGAACCCGGTGGACCGCCCCTGATGGCCGGCGACCGGCGTGCCCGAGTCGTACTTCGATCGTCGGGCCGGGTCGATTAACGTCTCGTACGCCTCGAGGATCTGACGAAAGCGCGCTTCCGCCGTCCGGTCGCCCGGGTTGATGTCCGGGTGATACCGTCGGGCGAGGCGTCGGTAGGCACGCTTGATCTCCGACTCCGTCGCGCCGTGCTCGAGTCCCAGGATGACGTAGAAATCCATGCGATCTGTGATTAGTGATTCGCGATCAGCGTTTTCAAACGACGAATCGCGAATCGCGAATCAGCAATCATTTCTTCTCCTCGTCCACTACCTCCGCGTCGATCACGTCGCCCTGCGCCGCGCCCGCCGCAGCACCCTGAGAACCAGAACCCGCCGAACCCTCTGCACCCGCTGCACCCTCCGGACCCTGGCCTGTGGACGCTCCTGCGTTCTTATAGAGCGCCTCCGCGGCTCGGTGCTGCGCCTGCGTCAGTTGCTCCATCGCTCGATTCATCGCCGCGGCGTCGTTCTGCGCGATGGCGCCCTTCAGTTGTTCGATCGCTGTTTCGACGGCCGCCTTGTCGCTGCTGGCAAGCTTCCCGCCCATGTCCTGCAGCATTTTCTCGGCGCCGTAGACGGCCTGATCGGCCCGATTGCGCACCTCGATCTCTTCCTTGCGCCGCTTGTCGTCTTCCGCGTGCGATTCGGCATCCTTCATCATCCGCTCGACCTCTTCCTTGCTCAGGCCGCTCGATGCGGTGATGGTGATCTTCTGTTCCTTGCCGGTGCCGAGATCCTTTGCGGAGACATTGACGATGCCGTTGGCGTCGATGTCGAAGGTGACTTCAATCTGCGGCACGCCGCGCGGCGCCGGCGGAATGCCCACCAGCTGGAACCGGCCGAGGGTGCGGTTGTCGCGCGCCAGCGGACGCTCGCCCTGCAGCACGTGTACTTCGACGCTGGTCTGGCTGTCGGCCGCCGTCGAGAACGTTTCGCTCTTGCGCGTCGGGATCGTCGTGTTGCGCGGGATGAGGGTCGTCATCACACCGCCGAGCGTTTCGATACCGAGCGACAGCGGCGTGACGTCGAGCAGCAGCAGGTCCTTGACCTCGCCCGCGAGCACGCCGGCCTGAATAGCTGCGCCGACAGCGACGACTTCGTCGGGGTTGACACCCTTGTGGGGATCCTTGCCGAACAGATCCTTGACGATCTGCTGCACGCGCGGAATGCGCGTCGAGCCGCCGACGAGCACCACTTCGTCGATCTTCGAGGGGTCGAGGCCGGCATCCGCGAGCGCCTGCTTGGTGGGGCCGACGGTCTTCTGCAGAAGGTCTTCGACGAGCTGCTCGAACTTCGCGCGCGTCAACTTCATCTGCAGGTGCTTGGGACCGCTTTGATCCGCGGTGATGAACGGCAGGTTGATGTCGCTCTCCATCACCGTCGAGAGCTCCATCTTCGCCTTCTCCGCCGCTTCTTTCAGGCGCTGCAGCGCCATGCGGTCCTTGCTCAGATCGATGCCGTCGCTCTTTTTGAACTCCGCGATGATCCATTCGATGATGCGCTGATCGAGGTTGTCGCCCCCCAGATGCGTGTCGCCGTTGGTCGCCTTGACCTCGACGACCCCCTCACCGACTTCCAGAATCGAAATGTCGAACGTGCCGCCGCCGAAGTCGTAGACGGCAATCGTCTCGTCCTTCTTCTTGTCGAGGCCGTAGGCGAGTGCGGCCGCGGTCGGCTCGTTGACAATGCGCATCACCTCGAGGCCGGCGATCTTGCCGGCTTCCTTTGTCGCCTGGCGCTGCGCGTCGTTGAAGTAGGCCGGAACGGTGATGACGGCCTTGGTCACCGCCTGACCGAGATATTCCTCCGCCGCCTGCTTCAGCTTTTGGAGCACCATCGCCGAAATCTGCGGCGGCGCGTACTCCTCGTTGCCAATCTTCACCCGCACGTCTCCGTTCGATGCGGCGGAGACGGTGTAGGGCACCATCTTCATTTCCTCGGTCACCTCGGTGAAGCGCCGTCCCATGAAGCGCTTGATCGAGAAGATGGTGTTTTCGGGGTTGGTCACCGCCTGGCGCTTCGCCACCTGGCCGACGAGCCGTTCGCCCGTCTTGGTGAACGCCACCACCGATGGCGTGAGTCGGCTTCCTTCCGGATTGGTGATGACGACCGGTTCGCCGCCCTCCATCACGGCCACAACGGAGTTGGTAGTGCCCAGGTCGATGCCGATGATTTTGCTCATGATGTCGTCGATCCTCTAGCCGCAGCGCGGACCTTCAGGTCCGCGATCTTTAGGCTGGTCGTATTATGAAATCTGAGTGAGGTTCAGTCAATTTTAGACCGCCCGCACGCGCTAACCCCTCCGCTATACTGCGTTTAGTGGAACAGCAAGACCCGATTACGCCTGATACGCCTGTTGACCCCAATCGGGCGAAACGGCGCGTGGTGCTGCGCGTCGCTCAGGTCGGGCTCGTCCTCCTGTTTGTGATCGCTGCGGTCCTCGGCACGCTCAGCGGCGTGCTCGTCGCGTTTGCCGGCGACGTTCCCGAGATCAGCGCGCTCGACGATTACCGCCCGAACACGATCACGCGCATCGTCGCGCGTGACGGACAGACGATTGGTGAGTTCGCGACCGAGCGGCGGCTTGTCGTCAGCTACGACCAGATCGCGCCTGTGCTCCGCAACGCAATCATCGCGACCGAGGATGCCGGCTTCAATCAGCACTTCGGCGTCAGCATGACGCGCATCGCGATCACCGTATTGAAGGA
>Ga0310811_10004479_pt1 | contig 17548 bp, 17 predicted proteins | sample YCmetagenome_FD_207642 | JGI IMG/M metagenome (GOLD analysis project Ga0310811, IMG submission 207642) | Soil microbial communities from experimental microcosm in Duke University, North Carolina, United States - YC | ecosystem: Engineered > Artificial ecosystem > Soil microcosm > Unclassified ...
TCTTTCCGATGGTGACGGCGGCAAGACGGAGCGCGGCAGCAGCCTTGCTGGACGAGCGCCGCGTTTTCGAGGACAGGACCTTCCCGCCAGATATCTTGTTGCCAGGCGCCAGACTGCGTAATTCGCGGAAGCTGGACACGCGTTTCGCGTGAAGGTGGACAGCTATTTCGTGCGAAGCTGGACAGTCGGAGCGCAGCGACGCGGGGTTTTCGGTTTTTACTCTGACTGTGTATGGGTGGTCAAACTCTTTTTGCGCTTTCGCATGGATTCGCCGCTTAAGCTGATGCGGTAAGTGTTGTGCACGAGCCTGTCGAGAATGGCGTCGGCGAGCGTGGGATCGCCGAGCGCAGCGTGCCAGTTCTCGACTGGAATCTGACTGGTGACCAATGTCGAGCGATGGCCATGACGGTCATCGAGAATCTCGAGCAGGTCGCGACCGACGCCATCGGTCATGGGCGCCATCGCGAAGTCGTCCATCAGTAGCACGTCGGTCTTCGCCCACTGCGCGAGCAGCCGCGCATAGCGGCCGCTGCCATGCGCGATGGCGAGCTCCTCATTGAGCCGGGGCATCTTCAGATACAGCGCCGAGAAGCCATGCCGGCATGCCTGGTTGGCCAGCGCACACGCGAGCCATGTCTTGCCGAGCCCGGTCGCGCCGATGATCACGGCGCTGTTACGTTCGCGAATCCAGTTACAGCTCAACAGCTGCCCTACGAGAGCGCGGTCCAGTCCGCGAGCCGAGCGGTAGTCGATGTCCTCGGGCACGGCATCAGGGAACTTCAGTTTCGCGCGGCGCAGCCGCGCCGTGGTGTGCCGGGATTCGCGCGCGCTGGATTCGCGCTCAACGAGCAGGCCCAGTCGTTCCTCGAAGCTCATCGCTTCGATGTCGGCGAGTCCCTGCTGCTCGGCGAGCGCGGCGGCCATGCCACTCAGGCGCAGTTCGTGAAGCTTCTCGATAGTCGGATGTCTGAGCATGTTTGCCGTTCAATGATAGTAGTTGGGCCCGCGCACGTTGGCGTGCGTGAGCGGCAGGTCGGTCTGGACAGCGACTGGCGAGGGTTGCTGATCCAGACCGTTCTTCAGCGTCGAGACGATGAACCTGTAACTCGGCGCTTTCAGATCGATGGCGCGACTGCAGGCGGCTTCGAGCCGCTCGTTGCCGTAGTCCTTTGCAAGTCGAAGCACGCCCAGGCAGGTGCGGTAGGCCTGTTGCGGATGCTGGCGGCCGCCCAGCAGATGCGCGACGACGGCGGCCGTGTGCACCCCGATGGAGGCCGCCCAGTTACGAAGACGTTGCGGGTCCCAGCCCGTCACAGCCTGATGGTTGGCCGGCATGTGCTCGGTCAGGGTGGTATGGGCGCCGCGCCGCTCGCTCTTCGCGTGCGCAGCGATGCGCTTGCCGCGATGGAAGATCTCGACCGTCGAGGTGGTGTAACGAACGTCGACCTGTTCGCGCGCAAAGCGGTGCGGGACCGAGTAGTAATGGCCGATGAGCTCGATGTGGTAGTCGATGCCCACGCGGGCGATCTTCCAGTCGGCGTACTGGTACGCAAGCGCGGGCAATGGCCTGAGCGCCGGGCGATCCAGTTCCTCGAAGGCACTGCGGCGCGAACCCGGCAGCTTCCTGAAGGCCTTGCTGTTCAGGCCGCCGAGCAGGTCCGCGATCGCCCGGTTCGCTTCAGCCAGACTAAGGAAGCGCTGCTTGCGCAGCCGGGCGAGAATCCATCTCTGGACCAGGAGCACCCCCTGTTCAACCTTCGCCTTGTCGCGGGGCTTGCCGCTACGAGCCGGGAGAACTGTGATGGAATAATGCGCGGCCATCGCACCATAGGTGCGGTTGATGAGCGGATCGTAGAAGCTGGGTTTGTGTACGCCCGACTTCAGGTTGTCCGGGACGACGATCTCAGGGCAGCCCTCGATAAATTCGAACGCGCGCACGTGTGAGCCGATCCAGTCCGGCAACTGCTGCGTCCATGTAGCTTCGGCATACGTGTAGTTCGATGCGCCGAGTACCGCGACGAAGAGCTCCGCTTCGCGAATCTCGCCGGTCGCCGCGTCGATGATCGCGATCCTGTCGCCAGAGTAGTCGACGAACAGCTTCTCGCCCGGAGCATGCGTCTGGCGCAGCGTCAGCGGCAACGAATTCGCCCACCGGTTGTAGTGCGTACAGAACCACGTGTACGCATAGCCGTCCGGATACTCCGCCTTGTACTCGTTCCACAGCAGGTCGAGCGTGACGCCCTTGCGAGAGAGCTCACGCCGCACCGTGGGCCAGTCGGGTTCGGGACGTTGCCCTTCAACCTGCGGAGGTGGTGGAAACAACCGGGCTTCGAGCTCGTCATCGGACAGTGTCGCCGACAACGGCCAGCTCAGCCCCGCGCGCTGCATGCGCCGCACGTACTGTCCCACCGTCGTGGGCGACGTACCTACTGCCCGGGCGATCTCTCGCTGCCTGAACCCGCAGTCGAAATGCAGGCGCAGCACTTCACGAATTTTACGCATGGTCAACGTTGGATATGCCATGTGGCTCCCCGACAAAATCGTCGAGCCTGCCACGGTTGACCCGCGTCGCTACCTCATGCGGCTACTGTCCAGCTTCGCGTGAAATCGCTGTCCAGCTTGCCGCGAAATCCGTGTCCACCTTCGCGTGAAACGACTGTCCAGCTTGCCGCGAAATCGCTGTCCAGCTTGGTGCGAAATACGCAGCGATGCCCATGCTGGCGATGGAAAAGCTCTGAACCATATGATCCTCCCGGGGCAAAGGGGACTCAACTCGCAAGGCCGGCCGTTGGGTATCAGGCTAGTGTTCGCGTCACGGGCGACGCGTCTTCTCACGGATGAGATCGGGTCCAGATGCGCACCGCTTCGCAATCCATTCAGTGCAGAACAGCGCTCACCCTGATCGCAGCACGGAACGAAAAAGACCCTTGGGAGCGCTCGACCTCGGCTCGTGACAGCTGCAACGTTTTTTTTCGGTACGTAGTGCCGGTAGCCCGGCTGATTTTTAAAAAACGGCGTCTCGGTTGCCGGGTTGATTTGCGATCACGTCTGCTGTTGAGCGAACACCGGACGTTCCTTGATCTCGTCGCGGAGACCGCTGCGGGTCGGGTTGTGACTGCCGCACGCTGCATACGCCGCATGCCTTATCGATTCAGCATCGGACGGAGTGCGGCCAAGTCCGGTCGTCGACCGGTTGAATCCGCAGGTCTAACTGAGACGGCTGTCACGCCCCGCGACGCCTCCGATGCAACAAACATGCGATGGCGTCCGTTAAAAATTCAATACTACTTTCCCGCGGTGTACTTCCGTGCCGAATTCGCCGCTCTATAATGCTCTTGCGCTGCGCCGGCGTGGGAAGCAGCAGGGCCGCCGCCGTACACAGTTTCGCATGCGCGGTGCACACCAGATTTGGTAACTTGGTCAAAAGGGATTGAGACATGGCTATCGATCGCCCGCCGCTTTATTCAGTGTGGGAGAACCGCGCCGGTGAAAAAATTTTCGTCGAGGAAGTGACCAAACCTTTGACCGAAGAGGAAATCGCCAACGATCTAGATGCTCACGGATTGACCGGCGAAGACTTCGAGCGCGAAGCGACCGTCATGCGCGCAATGTTCGTCCTCACATATGTCGCGTACGAGAGTCGCGGAAATCTTGAAGTCACCAGATTTGAAACGGACGAAGGACACTGGGCACAACTGACCGGATCAGAGGGCTTCCGCATGACAGGCATTGAGCCCGTCCCGTCAATCATCCAACGGGTTCCGAAACACGGCTGAGCAGGCCAAACGTGTCAGGCGTCGCGCGGCGCGCAAACGCGACGTGCGGCGTCGTGCTTGCCGCGCACCATCCACTACAGCCTGACTGGTTCCCGCCGGCCTTTCACGGCATTCACTTTATGCGTCTATCGGGGCGGGCCTGGTTTTCATCGAAACGGTCTTCGGCGCAATTACCGGAAAACCGCATCAAGGGCGGCGTGTGGCGCCCGGCGGCGGCTGCGGCACCCCCGGTACTTGCGGATCCGGTTGCAGAGCAGGGTCTAGCTGATCGTGTTCCGGCGCATGCGGGCCTTGCTTGGGATGGTCCTCGCCGCTGGGGATCGAGGTTTCGTCCACGTTTCCATGCGGTTCCTGCGCTACCTCGCCATCACGCTCAATCGTGACGTCGTCGTGTCCGCACTCTGATTCATGGCGGTGATCCGCGTGTTCGACAGGATCGGTGAAGCCTTCACGGCTTCCGCGCGCGGGGCTGCCTTGTTTTCCACTGGGGCTCATCGCTAACTCCTTCTCAATCTCTCAATCGGATTGGCTTCGAGTGCAGGTATGCATCGCGCGTGCCCGGTTCTCTGATCGCAGCGCATGGGAAGTCGATGCGGCGTCGCTCGCATCGGATGGACCGCCTCAATCGATCGGTCACGCGGGAATTGCAACGAGCGAACGGGTAAAACAGATGGATCCGGCGGCGTGGTCGCAAAGCGTCAAACGGACGCGGCGTCAGGAGCTCGCGGCGCAGCCTCTCATGTCGATGGCTCGATGCCCCGTTTGGCTTGCTGACGCCGACACGGCGGTCGCTGACGGGAATTGTGCAGACGCTGGCGATGAAGCAGTTGGTCGACCTGGCTCGATGTCGTCCAACCCTGGCTCTATCATTCGTGGATTCGTGTCACACCGTCCGCGGTTCGAAACAGGGGGTTGAGCGAACTTCGAGCTTGCAGCGTTGCCTCCGAACTGCGCTTCGTCCTGCCTCGCGCAAGTGGTCCGTCATTCATCCGTGCCGCTTGTGACTGCTGACTCCGACGCCGGTACTTTGATCTACGAACTACAGGAACGTCGGGCGACCGCAATCGGGCCTACGCGACCGGAAAACCTGCCGGTGCCACAGCCCGCTTCCCGGCGACATCCTCCGCGAGGTAGCTTCGGCGCTTCAGCGCGCGAGATTCAAAACTTTGGTGACGGTCTTGTCGCAGGAGCGCGCACAGTCTCATGGCATAGTGGATGCTGAGGAGAACATGTCGATGCGTGGCGGCACGCTCACACTGTGCCGGTAGTCGTCTCGGGACGGTCCGCCATTCGTGCGCCGCAATCACTTTGCCTGGAGAACTTTCGTGTATGGCGCATTCATTTCCCATCAATGACACACTCCGTCCGTGGACGGATCGCCGCATCCGCACCGCATTCGCCCCGCTGCGGCTACTTGTAGTCGACGACAATCCCAATTCAGCACACGCGCTTGTCGCCTACCTGTCGCTTGAAGATATCGAATGTACCGTTGCTCTGAGCGGAAGGGATGCGTTCGCATCGTCCATGTTGGACGATCCGCACGTCATTCTGATGGATATCTCGATGCCGGAGTGCGACGGCTACGACGCCGCCCGTGCCTTGCGACGTCACCCGAGGACACGAGAAATCGTGATTGTCGCGCACACCGCGCTCGATGAAGCAGAAGTCCGTCGTCATCTGCACGGCGACGAATTTGACGGATATCTGCAAAAGGGCGAATCGCCCCGTCGGATCGTTAGGCTACTCGCCACGCTAAGGGACGAGCGCCCTGACGCTTTCTGTATCGCGTCGAGCAACTGGTCGGTATCAAACGGCTTGTGTAACGCCGTCCACTCAAAGCCGAGTTTCTCATCCTCAGCAAGTGTGTTTCCGGAGGCGAAAATGACGCCTATCTCCGTGTTCAAATTAAGCGCGCGTCGGGCCAGTTCCTTTCCCGACATCCCGGGCAGGGCCAGGTCGGTCAACAGGATATCGAAAGGCTGCGCGCGCAGCGTTTCAAGTGCCAGGTGAGGATTGTCCGCCCTGACCGGCGTATGCCCGAGCATCGTCAGCAACTCGCAGACTGCCTCGAGTGAGTCCGTGTCGTCGTCAACGACAAGAATCCGTCGTCGTTCGAGCGGCGAGACCGCTACGTTCCCGGAAGACTGCTGTACCGGCTCTTCTATCCTATCCGCAGGCTCACTGTCGCCTGGGCCGAGCATCTCGCGAATCTTGTAGGCGAGCTGCTCACGGCTGTACGGTTTGCTCAACAGTTCCACGCCCTGGTCGAGCCGGCCACCATGAACGATTGCATTCTGCGTGTAGCCCGAGGTGAACAGCACCTTGAGGTGAGGCAACAAGCGTGTCGCCTGTCGTGCCATCTCCGGACTGCGGACCGGGCCGGGCATGACAACGTCTGTAAACATGAGGTCGACGTGCACGCCGCTGCCAATCACGGCGAGCGCCTGTTGCGCGTCGTTGGCCTTGAGCACGGTGTAGCCCAGACCCGCAAGCATGTCGATTACCGTTGACTGCACAGTGAGATCATCCTCGACGACCAGGACGGTTTCACTGCCATGCCTGATGTCGCTGCGAGTCGCCGGACGCAGGTCGGCCACGGCCTCGGTCGAGCGCGGCAGATAGATCTTTACGGTGGTTCCGTCACCTATCTCACTGTAAATCCTGATATGGCCGCCGCTCTGCTTAACAAACCCGTAGGCCATGCTGAGGCCAAGGCCGGTGCCTTCGCCTTCGGGCTTGGTGCTGAAGAACGGGTCAAATGCGCGCTCCAGCACATCCGGCGTCATGCCGGTGCCGGTATCCGTCACCGCCAGCATTACGTACTGGCCGGCCGAAACATCTGGCAGCGTCGCGACATAGCCGTCGTCAAGCATTGCGTTGGCGAGCTCAAGCGTCACTTTGCCGCCGTCGGGCATCGCATCGCGTGAATTGATCGCGAGGTTCAGTATGACGTTCTCGAGCTGGTGCGGGTCGACCATGGTGTTCCACAATCCGCCCGCCACGACGGTTTCGATCTCGACAGGCTCGCCGAGCGCCCGGCGCAGCAGATCGTCTATGCCGCGCAGCAGACGTGCCGGGTTGATGACGACCGGTTGTAGTGGCTGCTGACGGCCAAACGCGAGCAGATGGGCCGCAAGCCGCGCTCCTCGCTCGACTGCATCAACTGCCTTGCCCAGACGGTCGCGGGTCCACAGGTCGCGACCATACCGGCTTTCCAGTAGCTCCAGATTGCCTCGCATCACCTGCAGCACGTTATTGAAGTCGTGCGCTACGCCCCCCGTGAGCTTGCCGAGTGCTTCCATCTTCTGTGCCTGGAACAGCGCAATGCGCGTCTGCTCGAGCAGTGCACCCGCATTACGGCGTTCCGTAATGTCCCGCGTCACCTTGGCGAAACCGACCAGTTCACCGTCTTGGTGTATCGCGTCGATCACGACGTGCGCCCAGAACCGGCTGCCGTCGCGCCGCACGCGCCAGCCCTCCGCTTCAAACCTTCCTTCGCGCCGGGCGATTTCAAGCCCGCGCATCGGAACGCCTGCGGCGGCATCCTCGGGTGTATAGAAGCGGGAGAAGTGCGAACCGACAATCTGCTCTTCGGTGTATCCCTTGATGCGCCGCGCCCCGGCGTTCCAGTTAGTCACGTAACCGTCGGGAGATAGCATGAAAATCGCGTAATCAACGACGCCCTGGACGAGCAGGCGAAAACGCCGTTCGCTTTCCAGCGCAGCGTCGTGGACGGCCTTCTTGTCGCTGACGTCGCGGACCACCTTGACGAAGCCGATCAGACGGCCGTGCGGGTCACGCAGGGCCGTGATCACCTCGTTTGCCCAGAACAGCTCCCCGCCCTTGCGCAGGCGCCATCCCTCCGTTTCGTGCCGGCCATCCAGCGCAGCGGTAACCAGCGCGGCTTCCGGGGTGCCAGCGCGCCGGTCATCCTCGGGATACAGCACCGAGAAATTCTGCCCGACAATTTCCTCACGCTGGTAACCATGAACCACCTGGCCGCCGCGGTTCCACGTCAGGATGCGTCCATCCGGCGCAAGCGCGCAGATCGAGTAGTCCTCGGTGGACTCTGCCCACAGAGCGAGCCATTGGGACGTGAAGTCCCCTGATCCAGCTCCCGTTTCAGTCATCACGATTCCAGTGGTTCGAACGAAAAGCCCGCTGCAGCCAGTCAATGGCGGGCCAGACAACGATGGATTCCGCCTGTTTACCGCTCGTGGCATGCGGAACCTGACCGGGAGGCGCTCGAATGCACCGTGTCGCCGGTCGCGGATGCAGCTAAGGACACCCTTATCTGTTCATGCCCGGGCGGCAAAAGTTCACCGGCAAAAAAGCGCACTGGTCAAGGTCTATCTCCGTTGTCTGCGTAGACCCGGCGCAGACTGTCTGGAGACCTTGCCGCCACGCACTCTCTGGCTCAACGGTCAGATGAGAATCGATCGCGCGAGTGAAACGAGTTCCGCTCCGTCGCCGCCTTTGCGAAACACCGCGTCAAAATGAGAGAGTGGGCCCATCGTCCGCAGCTCGGCCTCGCTGTAACCGGTCGCGGCGACTATGCCGACCTCTCGGGTCGATCGCATGTTCCGGATAATTGAGGCTACCTTGAACCCGTCGTACCCCGCGAGTTTGATATCAAGCACAATCAGATGAGGCACCCACGGCCCGATCCGCGTGACTGCTTCGATGCCGTCACGGGCCGACCGGACCTCGAAACCCTCGATTTCCAGGAGAGCAGCGAACGCGCGGACATTAGCCTCGTCATCATCGACGATCATGACTCGTGCTACTTCGCCTGATAGCCGGACCTGGCGCTCTGTCAAGCGACAAACCGGACCCGCGAAAGGTGTTTTCCCGGTGGGATGCATAGTCAACCGAGGCATGCATACCCGAACGTACGCTCGTTCTGGTCAGTCGCGGCGGGTTGCGCACCCCACGCCCGGCTTTTTTTACTCGTACTGCAGGCCCTGCCGTGGAGTACAACAGGCGGGACGACAGCGTCTGTCAGCTCTCTGCCCATGGGAGCCTCATCAGGAACCAGTTGCAATAGTACACGCGTTCGTAACTGGCCATGGCGCAGGGCGCCACCATGTCTTCCGCATTGACGAACAAACGGTTGTTTTCGGTACGCTCAGGAAACAAAAAAATCGGTTACAGAGGTACGGCTGTATCGCGATGTCAAGCTTCGACCTGGCCGGCGCCTAGGCCAGCAGTGCAGTGCGCCTGTGAGCTTGACCTGCTTCAACGGACAGATTTGCAGTTGGGTTAGTACGATATTGATCGTCCTTTAAGCGTTGAGTCGCGGGTTGTCCACGGGCGGGCAGCGGTTCGCCTGTCACGACCATGACGCTGCCCGCCGGTGGGCAACCCGCGCGACGATGACGTTTGATTGTTCGCATGCAGGTTTTCGAATTCAAGTGGCGAGCAGTAGCCGATGCTGCTGTGAAGGCGACGAATGTTGTACCAGCTCTCCAGAAAGGAGAAGATGCGTCGCCTGGCCTGTTCGTGGGTGGCGAAATGTTCGCGACCGGGCAGTTCGGCTTCGAGTGTGCCGAAGAACGACTCGCACATCGCGTTGTCATACGCATCCCCCGCTGTACCCATCGACGGCTGCACGCCCGCGTCGCGACAACGCCGCCCAAAGGCAATGGAGGTGTATTGACAGCCCTGATCGGAATGTAGGATGACGCCCTCGTGGCGGCGCTGTTGCAACGCCATGTCCAGCGCACGCAGCATCAGTTCCGTGTACAGGTGGTTCGACATCGCCCAGCCGACGACACGCCTGCTAAATACGTCCAGCACCACGGCCAGATACAGAAAGCCTTCATCGGCGGGCACGTAGGTCGCGTCAGCCACCCACAGCACGTTGACAGCGTCAGCGCTGAAGTGCCGGCGTACTAGATCCGGTGCGCGTCGGGCTCCCGCACGTGGGCGCGTGGTACGTGGCCAGCGGCCCCGGCTCGCGCCACATAGCCCTGCCATACGCATCATCAGCCGCGCGACCCGCTTGCGTCCAACGTGCACGCCTTCGCGCGCGAGTTGCGCATGAATACGCGGCGCCCCGTACGTGCCGCGCGAGCTCGCATGCAACGTACGGATACGCGCGAGCAGCTGCGCATCGCTACATATGCGGCGCGATGGTTCGCGTATCAGCCACCCGTAGTAGCCGCTCGTCGAGACCCCGAACAGCCGTGCCATCGTCGCAATGGGCCAGCAAGCCCGGTTCGCTTTCATGAATCCGTACCGCCCTTCGGTGCAATGGATCCCGTCTCCCTCGCGAACCAGGCTGCCGCGTGAGAGAGGATGTCGCGCTCCATCTTCAGTTGCCGAACTTCACGACGCAATCGTGTCAGTTCCTGCCGCTCGGCCGTGGTCAGTCCGTCATGACGCACACCCGCGTCACGATCGGCCTGCGCTACCCAGCTGTAGATGGTCTGCGCGGTCGGCTCGAACTCTTTCTCCAGCTCCTCAGGTCTGCGGCCAGCCTTCACCAGCTCGACTATTTGCGCCCGGAATTCCGCCGGGTACGGCGTACGATGCTTGCCCATAATCGGCACCTCCTGATCAAAAGATAGGTGTCCGTTTTCGCGGGTCAAGTTCAGAAGTCCTTGTGGACAACATGAAGACGGTGATCCTCAAGCGCGATGCGTATGGCAAGAAGCAGCACCGCTAGCATCCCGGCTTCGCTGACCTCGCCAAACATCACGGGTTCGTGCCGCGCGTGTGCAAGCCATAGGGCCCTCCAGAACCGAACGGTATCAATGTGCCAAGGTGGATTGCGATGCACCAACTTGACGAACGGCGGCCCCAAATGAACGCGAATACATTGCCGCTTACCGGGACGCCTTTCGGCTGGTGTTGGCCTACGCCGAGCGCGAACTCGGAAAGCCACCGGCCAGACTTACGCTGGGTGATTTCGACGCAGAGCTGATTCGCGGCTTCCTCACGCATGTAGAAGCTGAACGGCACAACACCGCAAGGACCCGAAATGCAAGGCTCGCTGCAATACGGGCCTTCGCGCCATACGTTGCCGCCCAACGCCCGCCAGCGCTACAACTCGTCCAGCAGATTCTCCCGATTCCGATGAAACGCTTCGACAACACCTGCTGCAGTCCGCAGTTTGACCTCTCGGTCATTGCGCTTTGGCTCGGGCACGAGAGTCCAATCACGACTCACGGCTACATTGAAGCTGATCTGTCCATGAAAGAGCGTGCCTTGGCCGCGATCACGCCGCCTAAGACTCGAGGTACCCGCTACCGGCCGACGGACGCGTTACTGAGGTTCCTGCAAGCGCTTTGATTATGCGCAGTTGAAAGGGGCGAGTCGCCCTGACCGCGGGGGACTCGCCACGATCAATCAGCATAATCGCCGACCGGACATAATTTCGTTATGCCGAGATCGGCATAAACGCAAGAACTTCCTGTTCGCCTGCTCCGATAGCGGAGGCGAGCGCGCGCCGGCCATGTACCCGCTGATCGGCAGTTGCAAGCTCAATGATGTCGATCCGCGTGCGTACCTGACCTATGTTCTTGAGCGCATCGCCGATCACCCGGTCAACCCCGTCGATGGACTGCTCCCATGGCAGGTAGCCCACCTGCTTCGCCCGATCTGCGCACATACCTCAGCACACAAGTGAGAGCCGGGCTGCACCATGCACTCACGCGAATGCCGTTTTCAACCATGGCCAGCGCAAGGTGCTTACGACAGAACCGTCGCATTCACCGGTAAAGCGCGCCCGCAGATGAACCGTATCAGATAAGCCACCGGCTCACCCACGAGCGTTACTACCTTCCGCTTACTGCGTTGTGCTATTGCCGCGGGTCACGGAGGCGAGCCTTACTGGAGAAGCTTCAGCACTTGCTGCGGCTGCGAGTTCGCTTGCGCGAGCACCGAGATACCGGCTTGTTGCAGCACTTGCGCCTTGCTCAGGTTCGCCGTTTCCTGTGCGAAATCGGCGTCTGTGATCTGCGACTGCGCGCCGGACAGATCGGTCGACTCGTTCTGCTGCGATTGCGAAATCCCGGCGAAGCGGTTTTGCTCGGCGCCGAGCACTGCTTGCAGGTTCGCGATCGAGGCGAGTGCGTTGTCGATCGAGTTCAGCGCGTTGTTCGCCCCCACCGTCGAGCTGATGTCGATCTGCGACACAGACGTCGGCACGTTCAGCGTGTTGACGTTCGCGAGCGACGAGTTTGCCGGCTGCGTGCCGGCCACGGACGAACCGATCGTGCTGGTCGGCGCCGTGCCGGCGAACGAGACCGCACCGGTCGAGCTGACGCTCACCAGGCCTGCCTGCGCGCCCGACGAGAGTGCCTTGCCATGCTGGTCGATGAACTTCAGACCGCCCTTGCCGTCCGACTCGACTGTGACCGACGTGATCGTGTTCGTGTCGCCCGTCGGTGCGTCCTTACCCGTCGTGGAATCGATGTTGATGCCCGAGATCACGCCGAAGACCGTGCCGTCGGTGGCCGTAGCGGCACCGGCGCTAGCCGCAGCGGAGATCGCCGCGACTTCATTTGCCGGCTGGAGCGCGCTGGCGCTGCCGAGCTTCAGCGACGAGACGCCGTTGGTCGTCGTCGTCGTGAACAGGGCTGCCGATGCCGCCGTCGAGATCGCGTTGCCGTTCTGGTCGGTGAACGTGAAGCCGCCGTTGCCGTCCGAGACGATGTTGATCGACGTGATCGTGCCTGCGCCCGATGCGTCCGCGCCGGTCGAGTCCAGGTTCAGGTTCGTGATTGTGCCGAGCGTTGCGCCCTTCTGCACGAAGCCGCCGCCGAGCGATGCTGCCGAAACGCCCTGGCTCAGATCGAGCGAAACCGTCTGACCGACGTTCGCGCCGACTTGCACCTGGATCACGCCAGCGCCACCGTCCAGCAGGCCGATGCTGTTGAACTGCGTTTGCGAAGCGATACGGTTCACTTCAGCGATCTGCTGCGTGACTTCCTGCTGCAGAGCTTGCTGGTTGGCCGTCGTCAGCGTGCCGCCTGCTGCTTCGCCAGCCAGCGAGCGGATACGCTGCAGGCTTGCCGTGATCTGCGTGAGGCCCGTGCTGGCCGTTTGCACCAGCGAGACGCCGTTGTTCGCGTTCGACACGCCCTGGTTCAGGCCGTTGATCTGCGTCTGGAGCGAGGTGGAGATGGCGAGGCCAGCTGCGTCGTCCGCCGCGCTGTTGATGCGCTTACCCGACGACAGGCGCGTGATGGCTTGCGACAGGGCGCTGCCGGAACCGTTCAGGTTTTCCTGTGCGACCAGCGAGGGGGTATTGCTGTTAATGCTAAGCATGTGGCTCTCCGTAGAAAGATTAACCGTGAGGCGTCGGAACATTGAGATCGGCATGACACTCGTGCATTGCCGGGTACCTCAACCGCGTTGACGGCAAAGAAAAGGATTGTTTTAGGCTAAAGCGAGTGCTGGCACGCTAGAGCAAGAGAATGTGGTCGCAGGGGCAAACGCCAGCAAAGACGTTGGCACAAGATATATCCGTCGCGATTCTTGGCAGAGGTCTGGATGCATGGCGACGGAAGTCACCTTCAATTGGAGATTTTAATTTCAAACCGATGCGTCTTTTGGCGAACCTCCGAAAACGCCAACGCGTCGTGGATCTCATGCGCTCATTCCGCTGCCGCGCAATCCATCCGGCTACCGGAATGATGCGGCCAACCTAACAGGATCAAACCATTTGAATTTTAGGGATGTCAGCGCTAAGGACGCAGCAGCGCTTGCTAAGGAGCTGGAGTTTCATGAGCCGTATCGAGAAGCACTAACCGGACGACAGCTGACCGAATGTCTACTGGTGCTAGCGAAATGGGATAAGGATGAAACCTGCCGCCGGGCGGGTCTGTCACTTGCTGCCCGACTTGCAGGCAATGACCGCCTCGGCGAGTCGCTCGATGCACGGTATGTCGCCGACTGTCTGAGTGCGCTCTGCACGTGGGAAAGGGAGCCATTGTGTCGAGCCGCAGGCGTACGACTCGCGATGAGAATCGCCACGGAACGATCGCTATGCGATGCACTGGACAGGCAAGAAATTGCCGGTTGTCTGAACGCGCTGGGCAGATGGCATGAAGAGAACGCATGCGTGGCGGCGGGCATGCGTCTGGCGGAACGCATCGTTCATGATCAATTGCTGCTCCAGAGGCTCAACGGCCTTGCCGTCTCGCAATGTCTGAATGCTTTCGGGAAATGGCACAACAAAGATATATGTCTCCACGCAGGAAAGCAGTTGGCGAGGCGGCTAGCAACGGACGAGACTCTCGTTCGGCAGCTAAATGGTGTGCGCGTGGCTAACTGCCTTGGTGCACTAGGCATATGGAGTAAAGATGACACATGTCGTGCCGCGGGAAGAAGGCTTGCGAAGCGGATAACAGAGGACGGCCCGCTTCGGCATCACCTCAACGCAAGGCATGTAGCAGTCTGTCTGAATGCGCTGGCCAACTGGAGCACCGATGAGGTATGTCGCAAAGCCGCCGTTCAGCTGGCAAGACGGCTGTCATCCGACGCATCGATCTGCGCCCGACTTACTGCGAAGCATGTCGGCAACTGTCTAAAGGCGCTGAGCAGGCTAAGCGGAGAGCCCGCCTGCCGGGCGGTAGCGATACGACTTTCGCAACGCATCCTGACCGAGGAAACGCTATTCGACGAGTTCGACGAACAACAGATCGGCATGTTTGCCGAAGCACTCGATGCTTGGGGGCAGGAAGTTCTATGCGTCAAGGCCAAGACCCGGCTGACCAACTCATGCGCAACATCAATCGCAATAGCGGCGCCGCTGTAGGGATATGGGGGCTAGGTCCTGCGTGTGCGACGCGAAGGCGCGGTTGTAGAAACCCTTCCCGGTCTCCCGAAAAAGTATTCGTCAACCCATAAACATTTGTATACCTGATGAATGCAATCAACCAGTTCGCGCAACGATAATTTTTGGCGGTATCTCTCCGTATCGATGGAATCCGTCAGTTTCATCGGGGATTCCATTTGTCCTTTTTCTGCATCATATGCACAAAAAGCCTCCAGCGGCGCAGACGGACACTTGACGAGCGAACGGGTGTTATATGAAGCGAAGTTTCCTTCTTGGGCTGGTCGGTTTGCATATCTAAAGATAAAAAATTTAGGCGATCATTAAGGCTACGTAGATTTTACGCGCAAAGGTTTTGGACTGATTTTGCACATATCGCTCGGTATTGAACATGATACGTTTCGCCACGCAAGCACTTTGCAATAAAAGAACCAGAACGGAAGAGGAATGGCGAAAACTGGTGAAAAGAGACTGGAGCATGGAATGCAATTTCGATTGTGCAGGCGGGCATCAGATTCTTGCTAATTCGTGGTTCATGGGTGACCTGAGATTCGAAGCAGCAGATTTGTCAGGGCAGTATTGGACATGGAAACCGGGGCCAGGACTGGACAATTGGAGAGGAAACAGCCTAGTCATATTCCTGATTGAAAGTGGCGTGATCGAGGTGGAGCAGGAGGGCGGGCGCGTCAAGCTTACCGAAGGTTCATTGCTGCTTCTCGACGCAAGCATCCGATATACGCAAACGTCTGGCAACAATTCGCGCGGAATAATCTTACGCGTATCTAAAACGTCGCTTGAGAAGCGGGGCAAGGCGATGTCCTGTCATGAGATGTTCACGCCGGACCCGGCTTCGCCCGATGTCGCGATGCTGAAGTCACTGCTTGCCAGTACAGCCGCATACGGCGAGCAGTGCAGCGCGTACAGTGCCACGCTGGTCGCAGAACATCTGACAGATCTGATGGAACTTATCACCGACGACATGACGGCGCCAAAACGCGTCCTCAGTCCGGACGTCATCCTGAGGAATGTCAAACGGTTCATCGAGCGTAACGTCGGAAATGAGGCTCTTGACCCTGACGCGGTCGCGCACGGAACGGGAATTTCGCGGCGCTATTTGATGAGGCTTTTCGAACGCGATGGATCCTCTGTGATGCGTTATGTGTTGCAGCAACGGCTCGAAAGGGCAAAGAAAATTTTGACGAGCAGCGGTACCACGCTTCGCATTAGCGATGTCGCATGGCAGTGCGGGTTCGTCAGTGCGGCGCATTTCAGTCGGGCGTTTAAGAAACATTACGGGAGAAGCCCCACGGATATTCAATGCGGCGGTGCAGACAACACCTGCGTCTCTCAAGGTACTCCTTGACGTCAGCGGAAAGGGCATTGTCAAGTACCGAGAGTGAGACGGTACGATGGCAGTGTGAGGACTATCAGGAAACGGTCGCGCATTGACTCAGGAGTTTTGCGACCCAGCGGTGCGCATTGATTCACGTTTTTCGTCACCGAGCTAGGCTGGTTGCCTCAAGTATTTCGCTACTTGCCAGACGGCCAGGGGCGATTTATGACGAGGCGGGAAATAGTTCGACTACGCCCTGTCTCTTACTCCACTCTCGACATGGCAGGGCTGGCTTTACGTTGCCTTCGTAATCGACGTGTTTGCCTGTTGCATTGTTCGCTGGCGCATCAGTTCATCGATGACCACGGTCTTCGTTCTGGATGCACTTGAACAGGCACCGCACTCTCGCCAACCGGGCGACGACGGGACATTGATACGCCACTCCGATAGGGGGTCCCAAGGCGGATTCAACCGGTCGTTGCAACATCTCCAAAAGGAGGTGTCAAATGGGACGACCACAGGGTTGGGGTTCGGAACAGACGGAAGACCAATAATGCGATCGCCTGGCAGGCGAAGCGTCAATCAGATAGAGACAAAGAGAGCGTTCTGGAACTGTGTCGGGATTCGTGCCGTTAAAAGTTCTAAAGCCCCACGAAATTTTCCCAACCGCACCGACAGAGTTCGGCCCGTGAGCGGCCTTTCAACGTTACCTGGCTAGGTCCTCAGAACGACGGATGGACACTCATTTGCGGTAATTCGGTCTGACGCAGACAATCGGCGTCGACCGCGTGCGCCGCCGAATCATCGGGGGCACGATTCCTTGGAACTTGTAGCGTGTTCAGCGCCTGCTGGATGTTGCGGCTCTTGCCAACGACCGAGGCGGCTCAGCTATGGATGACCTCGCCCGACCAGATGTGGTCGAAGGGAGCCTCGGCTTCCCGTTGCACATTTCGGACGGTCTCCGCGTCGGGCGCTTCATACTCACAGATCATGTGCCGGCGATCGACGGATACCACGCTGCGTATCCAGACGACGCCGTGTACTTCGCTGCACGGCGCAAGACGGTCTTCCACGAGGGACAATTCTTCGTCCGACTGCGGTGTCGGAAAGCTCCGTTCGACGACGACGTGCGACATGTCAGTCCTCCCATAGCGACGCAGTTTGCACGCAACAATTAATGCGGCTGCGTTTGAACCACCGTTGCAATGCCCGGACAGCGGTCGTAAAGCCGTTGCAGTGCCGCCTGACCGCGTGGAGCAATCGGCTTCTTGACCAGCAACCCGCGCAAATAATAAAGATGACCGTCGTGCTGTCCCGTCGTTCCGTCGGAGCGAGCTGCTTCGATAAGTAAAGCTGTTGCAACAATTCTTTCAGTAGGTGAATCGAGCGCCTCGGCAGTAAGCAGAGCCTCACGCCCGAGAGCCACAACGTCGGCGCTACATCGACGGTCGAGAGACGCACGCATTACTTCGTTGAGTGCATAGGAAAGATGCCGTTTGTCGTCAGCTCGCCGAAGCGCGTCGAGACCCTCTGACACGAACGCGCGGGCGTCGTCATTGGCTAGCCGCAGATCTGCAATCTGGCCGATGACTTCGGCATATGGTGCACCGGAGTCGCCCATTTTTTGGGCGGCTTCGATGATCTCCCCTGTTA
>Ga0310811_10004481_pt1 | contig 17535 bp, 15 predicted proteins | sample YCmetagenome_FD_207642 | JGI IMG/M metagenome (GOLD analysis project Ga0310811, IMG submission 207642) | Soil microbial communities from experimental microcosm in Duke University, North Carolina, United States - YC | ecosystem: Engineered > Artificial ecosystem > Soil microcosm > Unclassified ...
CGATGGCCGACTTGGCATTCGCCATCGTCGCGCCTCTTGCCTCGCCCATTCAGCCGGTCGCGACGTCAAACAACACAAGTCGTGACCGCCGCTCATCTCTTCGGAGCTGGGGGCGTCTAGAACTGCAAGATGGTACCCGACGCCCCTGCCGTCAATAGCTAATAAGGGACAATGTGACGCCCCGATCTAGCGTTGCTTCTACCGCGTACCGCGCTAAGTTCAACTCACCGGCCGCGACAGGTTTCGCCCGGCAAAGGCTCCTTTTATCGAACCGGGTTTGCCGGGCTCCTGCGCGACTTTCGCGCACGAGGCGGATACGCGCGACCTGAGGGCGCGCCGTTTCACCCTGCGACCACGAGCAAGGAGACCGGTGCCATGGCCACACAGTATTTCGCAAGACCTAAACTGCAATTTTTCGGCGTTTCCACCGTATTCGTTGTTCGCAGGATCGGCCTTTCCGACTTGATCGACGCGTTGCGCCTCGGCTGGGAAGACTTCAAGGCCATACCAACTCACGCTGTTGTTCTATGCGTGATTTATCCCGTTATCGGTCTTGTCCTATTCAGATTGGTCCTTGGCTATTCCGTGCTGCCGTTGCTCTTTCCGCTGGCCGCCGGATTTACCTTGATTGGCCCTTTTACTGCGCTTGGTCTCTATGAACTCAGTCGACGCCGCGAGCGCGGAGAGGAAGCTGCTGCATGGCACGCAGTGCGCGTGCTGATTGCACCGTCTTTCGGCGCCATCCTTGGACTCGGTACATTCCTGTTCGTCCTGTTCGTGACCTGGATCGCCGCCGCGGACGCCATCTACGTTGCAACCTTCGGCTATGCCCCGGCTGCAACCATCCCTGATTTCGCAAGGCGCGTGTTGACGACGCCGGAAGGTTGGTCGCTCATTATCATCGGCTGCGGCGTCGGCTTCCTGTTCGCGGTGGTCGCGTTGTGCATCAGTGTCGTGTCGTTTCCACTGATGCTCGACCGGCATGCAACTGCGATAGACGCAATCCGAACGTCGCTCCGCGCTGTGATGATGAATCCAATTACCATGTCCGCATGGGGGCTGATTGTTGCGGTGCTGCTCGCGGTCGGTTCGCTACCATTCTTTGTAGGACTTGCCGTCGTTCTGCCGGTGCTCGGTCATGCCACCTGGCATCTCTATCGGAAGGTGGTGGAACCTGACCCGAATCCCCCACAAGAGCAGCCCCGCCCGGCGATAGGTCACCGCTATGCGGCAGATTTCCCGGCTTCTCTCTTCCCCTGGAGCCGCGAGAAGTGAGAGCAAGTGATACGAGGCTTGTAAGCGGCAGCGGAGGTGCATCATGTCCATAGCTCCCACACTGCAGCGATACTTGATTACCGAAAACATCCAATACGATGTGATTCCGCATGACCCTACCACTTCATCCGCACGTACCGCCGAGGCTTGTCGGATTTCGGGGGATCGTTTGGCCAAGGCAATCGTACTGCGGCGCAATGCAGGCTTTATTCTCGCCGTCTTACCGACGTCGCATCACCTTCGCCTTCGGGATTTAAGGGACCAGCTTGGCGATAATGTTGAAATGGCCGAGGAAACCGAGATCGATCCGCTGTTCCCGGATTGCGCGCACGGAGCTGTTCCACCCCTCGGTCGCTGTTACGCGCTGCCTGTCATCGTGGACGACAGCATCGAGGCGCAGCCGGAGATCTATATGGAGGCGGGCGATCACGAGACGCTGCTTCGTATAAGTCATGCGCAGTTTGCTCGCTTGATGGAAAATGCACGACACGGGCGATTTAGCGAGAAACCGCCGCACGGCATAAGCAGCTCGATTGTGTGGGGGTAAGGTCCCCGTTGCGGCCGCGTCGCGGTCGCGGTTCATTACGAGGCTGCGAATATGGAGATTTGACAGATTGCCGTCAAAAACTTTGCCGGAGCTTGCGTCCGAAGGAGGATCCAAATGACTACGGTGCGGCAGTTGCTTGATCAGAAGGGCACGAGCATTTGGTCTATTCACCCGGATGCTACCGTCTTCGACGCCATCGCGAAAATGGCTGAAAAAGACATTGGATCGTTAGTAGTGATGGAAGGCGAGGAACTCGTTGGTATCATCACCGAAAGGCACTATGCACGCAATGTTGTTCTCAAGGGCAAGACGTCTCCTACAACGCCCGTGCGGGACATCATGGAAAGACACGTCGTCATTGCACAGTCAGGACAATCCGTTGACGAATGCATGGCCGTCATGAGTGAGGAGCGCGTGCGCCATCTGCCGGTATTTGACGGAAAAAAGCCAATTGGCATTGTTTCAATCGGCGATCTCGTCAAGAGCATCATCGGTGATCAGAAGTTCGCCATTGTTCAGCTGGAGCAGTACATCCACGGTGAGCGGGCCATCGTCGACGGCTGAATGCGATCGCGAACGACGCAACGCTCGGAAGCATTACGTCCGAACATCGCCGCGCCGAATTGCAGAATTCGCGCTGCATTGTGACGGGGAATCTGCCTTAAACGGCAGCGCCGGAGGCACATGTCTGGAAAATGAACCCTGATTTGTCTGCGCCATTGACCCACGAGGAATTCGTCTCGTTGCAGGCCTGCGCCAAGGGTTTGATGCACCGGACAGTCCCAGCCGAACACAAGGACCGACTGATCCAACTCGGGTACATACAGGAATTGTCCGGCGGACTTCGACTAACGAACGCTGGCAGGCGGAGGATTGCGGAAGGCGAATGATCGACAAGCACACCAAACGCCCCAGGGACCGACGTTAAGGGCACCGAGGCCTATCGCATCTTCGCTCGCTCGCTGCTCGAACTTACGGACAATCTCGATGGCGATGCGATCGTGCCACCCGACGACACCGTGCGGCACGACGGCGTCCTGGCAGAACTTGCCAGCGATAGCTGTTGCGAGCGACCAAACCATAGATCGTATCGCGGATAACCCGTGGGATGAAATCCGAGCGCTTTTCTTAAGGAACGATCTACGGCCCCTTCAGCTCGCTTCCAAGCCAATGAGAAATCTTACGCCATGCCCCGTCAAGGACCCTAGTTCCCAGGAACAGGCTCAAATGGCCGCACGGTTCCGTTATCTTCTCCAACAATTCGGCCGGTGTGCCGACCAGCTGCGTTGTCGCGAACAGCTGATCGACCGAAATGACCTCATCATTGCTTGCAGCGAGAAGACAGATTGGTGCACGAAGCTGCGCCAGATCGATCTGTTGCCCAAGGGCGACAAAGCACCGTTCAGCGATCCGGTTTTCCTTGAATATCCATTTGACGACTTGAAGGTAGAATATCCCGGGCAAATTGAGCGTTTCGGCATACCATTGCCGAAATCGGTCACACAATGCACGCCCTCGCGCCGTGTCGAGGTCCGGCGGATTTTGAAGAACCGCCTCCGCATCATTGAAGCCCGATGAGATGCCCCAAGGTCCGAGGATGCGGTCACCGTGCACGATGCCCTTTCCCTCGCGCACAAGCTCGTCGAACATCCTGAGCGGAACATCGGCGACGAAACGGGACAGTGGAGATTCAGCGGCCGCAATGTCGATCGGCGCTCCGACAAGAACTAGCCGTCGCACCTTTTTTGGAAAGCGCGCGGCATAGACCAGCGCCAACCAGCCGCCTTGGCACAAGCCAATCAGGTCGACCGGGGGTCCAAGTTCGTCTACCGCAACATTGAGGTCGGCAAGGTAGCTGTCGATTGAAAAGTAACGTGTCTCCGGGGTTGCAGACCGCCAATCGGTGACAAACATGCGCGACAAGCCACCCTGGCTCAACGCCTCGACTACGCTATGACCCGGAGCAAAATCGGCAATGGTTGCACCGTGTAGCGCATAGGGTGCACAAATGAGTGTCGCGGCGCCGCTTGCCTCGATGGAAAAATTCCGCAATCGCATCGATGCGAGCTCAAGAGCGACCGTGTTCGAGGTCGTCCAAGGCAACGGCGAACTCGTCGGAACACTCCGCTTACCCGATACCGGCGACATGAGATCTTCAAGAAACCGCACGTTCGCCTTCGCCGCCAGCGCTGCTGCGGCAAGCGGCCAGACAAGAAGGGATTCCAAGGGCGGATCCGACCGTGACATCCCGGGTTCAGCTCTTCGCTGCCTCCCTGGCGCGTTCGCCTCATGCTTCGAATTCACAGATCCAGCTCGGTTCCACGGGCAAGTCCGGCCTCGGGCCGACGCTCGGCTTTACACGCCGCGGATAGGTGTCCGGAAGACCCGATCGCCGTCCCCTCTCCTCCCCGATCAAATGGAACGAAGTGGACGTCCGCGATACTCGCTGCGGCAATTATTGGACGAAACGCGCGTAACCCGGCCCGGTTCCGGGGCACGTTGGTGCGCGCGGAACGGGACCACCGCCTGACGCAATGCTCTCCGTACCCGCTGATGAAAATGGGTGGAGATGGCTAAGCCTATCCGCCCGGTGTCGGTTCTACAGGTGCCGGTCAAATAGTTTCCGTTGTCAGACCATCTTGCCAACAATCGTCATCATCTCCGCAGCCGAAAAAGCTCGCAACGATTCGGTGCGGACGTTGCCGAGCGCGCCAAGACTGAAGCTAAGCGACATGGCGGAAGACTCATCTGGCGCTTCGACGATTGTCACGATGTCATACCGTCCCTGTGTCCAGAAGATCTCCTTCACGGTCACCTCAAGCGTCTTCGCCAATTGCCTGAAGGCTTCTGCCCGTTTCGGAGATTCTTTCGCGTTGCGGATTCCTTGATCGGTGAACTTCGCAAGAACGACATAAGTTACCATGGTCATCCTCCCTCGTTGGAACCCTGTGCAACTTGGCATGACGAAGTTGTGCTGTGCTTGCCACAGCAGCACCATATCATCGTGGCGTCCGACATGCATGGCCAGAAGCTCGACACCGCGACCTGCAGATTGCCGCACGTCGATCTTCATACCGTCGTGATCGACGAGCAACGTCAGCCCTTTATCTGCCTCGCGTGATCCCCGCCGACGGTCAAAGTTGGTCCTGATCAACGTCACTTCGCCTCGTCTGACCTTGGGACGAGATGAGTGAGCAGATCCGTCGGCAGCGGAAAGACAATGGTTGAGGACCGCTCGCTCGCGGTGTCGTGCAGAGCTGCGAAATAGCGCAACTGCATCGCCTGCGGTTCCCGGGCCAGAAGTCGGCCAGCCTCGACGAGCTTCTCGGCGGCCTGCTGCTCGCCTTCGGCATTGATCACCTTTGCACGCCGCAACCGCTCGGCCTCGGCCTGCTTGGCGATCGCGCGGATCATGTTTTCGTTGAGATCGACATGTTTGATCTCGACGTTGGTCACCTTGATGCCCCAGGCGTCGGTCTGCTGATCGAGAATCTCCTGAATGTCGGCGTTGAGCCGATCCCGTTCGGCCAGCAGTTCGTCGAGCTCGTGTTTGCCAAGGACGGAGCGCAGCGTGGTTTGCGCCAGTTGGCTGGTCGCGGCCAGAAAGTCCGCGACCTTGATGATCGCTCGTTCCGGGTCGACGATGCGGAAGTAGAGAACGGCGTTGACTTTGACCGTGACATTGTCGCGCGTGATCACGTCCTGCGGCGGCACGTCCTGCACTACGACCCGCAGATCGACCTTCACCATCTGCTGCGCAAACGGAATGAGAATGATGAGTCCGGGGCCCTTCACTCCGGTAAAGCGCCCCAGCGTGAAGACGATGCCGCGCTCATATTCCCTCAAGATGCGAATCGAAGTCGCGAGAAACATGACGACGACGACTACGAGAAGAAGGTAGCTCAGATAGTCGAACATCATCACACACCTCCCTCGCCGGCGGTTCGTGCCATTCGCCGCCGCACTACAAGCGTCAGGTCCTTGATGCCGGCCACCTCGACCATCTCTCCGGGCGTAAGGGCTTCCACCCCGTGGGCTTGCCAGCGCTCGCCATGAGCGAAGACGTGACCTTCGCTGCCGGACCAGTCGAGAACTTCGGCAGGCAGACCGCGCATGGCCTGGCCCCCGACCCGGGCCTGGTTTCTGCGGGCGCGCCAGAGCGAGCCGAGCACGACGACGGTCAGGCTACCGATCATCGCCGTCGCGATGATGACGACCGTCCATGACAGCCGGTATCCCGGGGCCTCGATCCTGAACAGCATGGCGGCCCCGAGAAGAAACGCGGCAATGCCGCCAAGGCCGAGAACCACGGTTGGGTTGAAGGTTTCGACGACCAGGAAGGCGATCCCCAGCAGCATCAAAGCCAGGCCAGCGTAGTTGATCGGCAACATGTTGAGTGCATAGAGGCCGAGCAGCAGACAGATGGTCCCGACCACTCCCGGCGCGATGGCGCCCGGGCTGGAGAACTCGAAGATCAGACCGTAGATGCCAACCATCAGCAGAATGAAAGCGACGTTGGGATTGGTGATGACGGACAGAAGCCGGATCAGCCAGCCGGGATCGAGCCGTTCAATCGTCAGGCCCTTTGTCGCCAACCGCCGCATATCGCCACCTGCGAGTTCGACCGTGCGGCCATCGATCAGGTGAAGCAGTTCGGTCGGGTTGCGCGCGACGAGATCGATGACCTTCGCCTGCAATGCGCCGCTGGCGGAAAGACTGGCGGCCTCGCGCACCGCTTTCTCGGCCCAATCGGCGTTGCGCCCGCGCAGCTCGGCGAGGCTGCGGATCAGCGCGACCGCGTCGTTCGTCGCCTTCGCCGTCATGGCATCCTTCAACGCGGGGGGTTGCGCATCGTCCTTTTTGTCCTTGCCGTCCTTGTCTGGGGCGCTGCCTGGCAGACCAGGCAGCGGGCCGCCGATCTGCACCGGTGTCGCGGCACCCAGATTGGTGCCCGGCGCCATGGCCGCGATATGTGTTGCGTAGAGGATGTAGGTGCCCGCGCTCGCCGCATGGGCTCCGGATGGGGCGACATAACCAATGACAGGAACGGAAGACCCGAGCACGTCGGCGATAATCTCGCGCATGCTGGTGACGAGGCCGCCCGGTGTGTTCAGACGCAGGACGACGACGTCGACCCGCCGCTCGCCCGCCGTGGTCAGCGCTTCCTTCACGTATCTGGCGGTTGCCGGACCGATTGCCCCGTCGACCTCGATCATAAGCGCGGGTCTGCCGCTTTCCTCCGCTGACAGGAACGTGGAAGAGGCGAACTGGACAACGGCAGCAATCGCCGCAACAAGGGCCGCCTGCACCATTTTCACGGCAAGACTCCCCAATAAAGGGATATATGGGGGTAGTCTTCCCGCGCCTCAATAGGACCGACGCGCGCGGCTATCACGGGAATATCGGCGTTGCAGGGCGTGATCCTCGCATTGCGTCGGTCGAGCACCGAATTGCAAGCGGCATCGCGAGCGATGTCGGCGCGCGTTGTCGCACTTCTGCCGTCAGTTTCGAAGATCGAAATCGGTCCCCGGTGCGATCCCCCGCTCGAGATCGGACAACTCGTCCTGCGGCGCTGCGCCACGGGCTCCGTGACGATGTGAACCTTCCCGCGCCCACACGCCTCTTGGTAAAGTTCGTCGGTTTCGGCGGGCGTCTAATAACCGCTGCCGCCGCTGTGGTCTTTGTTGCCCAGTTCTTCGCCGAAACCCTTCGGCGCTGGCACTGTCGTTGCGCAGCGGCGATTTTAGCGAACCGGATCAAGTGGCGCAATTTTTCGAACAACCGATCGAACAGCATCCGGATGCGCCGCCATAGGAGACAGTTACCAGGCCGGGCCCCTCTGGCAGCCAGCGGGCTGCGATGTCGGACTGGAGTTAAGTTGGAGTGGCCCTTTTGATATTGCGGCACAGGATTTGCGGCACGTATCGGTGAACCCCATTACGTCTACGCATTGCAAAAACCTCGCGTCGAATGAGGGGCCGTTCTCCCGGCAACAAGGGGAGCGTGACCCGTGTTTGAGTTTCCCGGCCCAGGTGTCCTGACCGCGCTCTTACAGGTCGTTCTGATCGACCTTGTGCTCGCCGGCGACAACGCCATCGTCATCGGCCTCGCCGCTGCGGGCCTGCCTGAGGCGCAACGAAGCAAAGCGATCCTGATCGGCATCGTTGCCGCGACGATGCTGCGCATTCTGTTCACCGGGTTGGCGACGCAAATTCTGCAGATTGTCGGCCTCCTGCTCGCAGGTGGCATTCTGTTGTTGTGGGTATGCTGGAAGATGTGGCGAGAGTTGCACGCCTCCTCCGCAGGGCCCACAGAGGCGAAGGAGGCCGCCGGAGCAATTGCAGGAGCAAACCCCGAAGGCAGGCCCCGGAAGACACTCGTCCAAGCGACATCGCAGATCATCGTGGCTGACGTTTCCATGTCGCTCGACAACGTCCTGGCCGTCGCAGGCGCGGCACGCGACCATCCAGTGGTTCTGATTTTCGGCCTGCTGCTTTCCATTGCGATGATGGGCGCGGCCGCTTCTTTCATCGCGCGCCTGCTGCAGCATCATCGCTGGATCGCTTATGTTGGCCTGATCGTAATTCTCTACGTCGCCGTCGAAATGATCTTTCGCGGAACGCTGGATATCATGAACGTTGCGTCAACATGACATAGGGCGCTGCCGTGTGACAGGATTTGGCGACGCGCACAGGCAGCGGCTGTGCTCACCTGCGTCGCAAAGCCGCAATGACAAGCACAGATCGATTGCGGCGGTCGCGCGTTGAGAGTGACGGGCGACCAACGAGTTCGCAGGTAGCGACGCAGCGCAAACCGCCGCGCGGGGGTGATTTGCAGCGCGCTTCGCAGTGCCGACCCACAGGATGCCGAGGCGGCTCGAGCGGCTCAGCACCATCGCCGGGCTCCCCTACCACGCCTGGCGGCGCGGCCTGCGCGCGGCGTTTGTGCGGTGGGCCGGCCACGTGTTCTGGCGGGTCATCAAAGGACGGCACAAGAGCAACTTCATCATATGAGCGAAATCGCCTCGCTTGCTCCAACCATCCCGATAAACATCTCAACTGTGAGAAGCTCCGAAATGGATTGGCACATCTGAGCCATGTCGGCAACGAACGGGCGCACCGTCACCGTGTTCGGCGGAACGGGCTTTCTCGGCCGCCGCATCGTTCGGCATCTGCGCGATTGCGAATTTGCCGTTCGGATCGCGTCAAGGCATCCGGACCGGGTGCACGGGCTGTTTGGTGCTGATGATCCGCACCTGCAATCCGTAGAGGCCAATATTCACGACGAGCGATCGGTCGCGGATGCACTTGTCGCCGCTTATGGCGTCATAAATGCGGTCAGCCTTTACCTCGAACGCCAACGGGAGACCTTTCATTCCGTTCACGTCGAGTCGGCCCAAAGGGTGGCGGCGCAAGCACGCCGCGCCGGCGTCGAACGGCTCGTTCAAATTTCAGGAATTGGCGCAGATGCCGCGTCACCATCGCGCTATATCCGAAAGCGCGGCGAAGGCGAACTGGCGGTCCGAGAAGCATTCCTCGATGCAATTTTCATCCGGCCAGCAGTGATGTTCGGCCCGGACGATGCGTTTCTCACCACCGTCCTCAAGCTCCTCCGCCAACTTCCAGTCTATCCGATGTTCGGCCGCGGCCGGACCAGATTGCAACCGGCCTATGTGGAAGATGTTGCGGAGGCAGTTGCTCGAGTCATGCGGCGAACCGAGACACATTCGATAATCTTCGAGCTCGGCGGCCCCCGCTTCTACTCTTACGAGGAGCTTCTTCGAGCCGTCGCGCACCAGGCAGGCCTCGCGCCCCGACTGGTCCCGATCCCGTTTGCCGTTTGGCACGCACTCGCATGGGCCTCCGAAATACTCCCGAGCCCGCCCCTCACGCGCAATCAAGTGGAACTGATGCAAATCGACACCGTGGCATCGCCACAGCTGCCTGGATTTGCTGAACTTGGGATTTCGCCGCACTCGATCGAGGCAATACTTCATAAGATGCTGCCGGCTCCTTAAACCGCCTCAACGGCCGACGGTCCTCGCGCGACACTCTTGATTCCCTGCGACGATCTGCGCCTCGCATCGTCATCGGTGCATTCTCATATCGGAAGAAAGAAGGGAGGTGAACGTCATGATGCGCATTCGACACTGGCAAGACGCCGCCAGCCTAGTGGTGGGCGTGTGGCTGGTCTTGTCACCGTTCGCCCTGGGCTTCGCCGGGGCGGCTGCCTGGATAACTGTCGTGCTTGGGTTGAGCGTCGTTCTGTTTGCCGTAGAGGGACTTTTCATTCCGTCATATCTGGAGGAATGGGGAGAGCTTCTCATCGGTCTGGCTCTGCTTGTGGCACCTTGGATCTTCGGCTACGAGCCGGAATTGGCCACGGTAAGCAGTATGGTGTCGGGCATACTGGTGATCTTGTTCGCAATCTGGGAACTCATGACCGATCGCGAATTCATCGCTTGGTGGCACGATCGCTGGCACCACCCCGCCGGCTGAGAAGGGCAACTGCCTGAACGCCTAACCCGGCCGCTATCTGCTGGTGGTCGGAGGAGAGGATGGGCTTGGCGGCGTGGGTGCCGCGAGCAAGGGCCTTGGCCTGCGACTGTGAACCGCGAGAAAAATGTGCGGGGAACGGCGGCCCCGCACATCGGCGACGTTGTTACGATGCGGCTCTAGGCTCTATCGGTTCCCAGATGCTGATCTTACGAGTCTCCGGCATTAGAAAGAGCGCGAGCACGAAGCACACCGCGGGAACCGCGATCGGGTAGATCAGCGCGTAGCCGACGCTGCCGGTGGCCGCGAAAGCTGCCGAAGTGATGAACGGCACCAATCCTCCGCCCCAGCCGTTGCCGATGTGATACGGCACCGACACCGAGGTGTACCGAATTCTGCCGGGGAAGAATTCCGCCAAAAACGCCCCGACCGGCCCATACACCATCCCGACGTAGCAAACGAGGACAAAAATGATGAAGGTCGCGGTCGGATAGTCGATGTTGCCAGGCTGCGTGACCGCTCCGAGCCACAAATACAGCGGATAGTACGTGATCGCGGCGAGCAACATACCTCCCAAGATCACCGGCTTGCGGCCGATGTGGTCTGACAGCCAGCCAAAAAAGATCAAGCTCGGCGTTGCAATGAGCAACGCAGCTCCCACGATGTAGGCTGACGTCAGCGCGTCCACCTTGGAAACCTGCTGCAGAAAGTACAACGCCCAGAACTGACCGCTGTACCAAACCACGCCCTGCCCGATCAGGACGACCGTGGCGATCAGAATGTATTTGATGTTCGAGCTGAGGAAGGCCTCCTTCCAGGGATTCCTGGTCATCTGTCCCCTCGCCTTGATCTCCTGGAAGATCGGCGTCTCCTGCAGCTGGAGCCGGATGTAGATCGCGATGGCCACCAGCAGGAACGAAAACAGGAACGGAACGCGCCACGCCCATTCGTCAAATGCCTGGTTACCGAAATAGGTCCGGGTCGCAATGATGACGGCCAGCGACACCACAATCCCGAGAGTCGGAGAGGTCTGCAGCCAGCCGGTGTAATAGCCGCGGCTGTCGTCCGGCACATGCTCGGCAACATAGGTGATCGCGCCGCCATACTCGCCGCCCAGGCACAGGCCCTGGATCATCCGCAAGCCGAAGAGAAGGAACGCGGCGGTCAGACCGATCGATTCGTAGGTCGGGATCAATCCGATCGCCCCCGTACCCAGCCCCATTCCGCTGAGTGTAACAAGGAACGTATACTTGCGGCCGACCCGGTCGCCCATCCATCCGAACAGGAACGCCCCCAGTGGACGGATCAGGAATCCGGCGGTGAACAGCGCTATCGTACTCAACAAGGCTGCGACCGGGTGGGATTGTTCAAAGAACTTGACCGACAGAACTGCGGCCAAGCTGCCGAAGATATAGAAGTCATACCACTCGATGACGTTTCCCACGGACGCAGCGACAATCACGCGGCGGAAATCGCTCGGGATTTGAATTGCCATGTGCGGCTCCTATTGTTTCAAGGCACTGCCTCCATTTTTCGGCGCTTTGTTCTCTCACGGAGCAAGGTTCGTGCGCGACGTTTACAGGCGCTAATTGCGAGCGCGTCTGCGACGCCTGATCCCGGGGGAACTTTGAACCACCCGAGGAGAGCTCCAACGGCCATCGGCACCGCGAGCCACCGGCTGCCTCGTTTCCGTCTGTCGGGGGCGAAAGCGCGGAAAACAGCGTAATCCTTAATAGGACAGTCACCTTGTGCTTTCGGCTCAATCGAACTGAGCCAAGCGGAAGGGACCATCGCTGAAGCCAGCAGATTGGTCGGTCGGGATCCGACAATCGCGACCCGCTGGCCTCGGCGTCGTGATTCACAAGCGATGCCGGCCGTCAACTTCCCGAGATCTTTCCCAATTCCGATCGGTGCTGCGCGGCAATCCAGATTCGGGACAAAGTGCCATCGAAGCCGACATTGCCGCACCTGCACCACCTGACGAACATTAACATCGAATGGTCCGCACCGAATTAGGCACCTTGTCGTACAGTTGCGACGAATGTTCGCACCTGTCGATGAAGGACTTCAAATTCCGTGCTCGAGCGCTGTTGCTTGCAGATACCAACTCTTGAGTAGTTGCGCTTGCTTCCGAAATATTCTCGTCTACCGCCGGCTTGTTTGCAGTACGATCTGCGTGGAAGCAGCACTGCCTACGTTTGCCGAGATTTCTCGGTTCGCGATGGTCCGCTGTTCAACAATACTCGCAATGCCCATGGCGATCGCTCGGCAAGATCTCCTTGGACCAACCAATGACTGGCGACCACTAACACTGACGCATCTCCGCCGCGGGCCTCCTCCAGGCAGCTCGAAGGAACGGCAGGCAGCGCTGAAAGGCCGCGCTAAGCCCTTCTGGAGCTGGAGCACGACTGAGCGTAACTTCTCCTCCTGACGCGCAGGGTCCATTCTTTTTCTGCCGCTGAAGTCGCACCTGACTGACTTCAGGTATGTGGCGGAGCTGGGGGAAGACATATGCGGTGTCGGAAGCAAACGCGACGTTCGCTTCTCTTGAAGACGCTCGCCACCGGAGCGTTCCTGGCGGGAGGGAAGCTTGCTGCGGCGCAGGAAGATCAGCCCGGCAGCAGTGATCGGCCGAGGAAAGGCGATCTTCTTGCTATTTCCGAAGGCGAGCGTGCCGGCGACATCATCAAGCCCGATGATTTGAAGGCCGGCGAACCGCCGCTGCACGCCTGGCCAAAGGACCACACGACCTCGGTGTTGCGCAACGGCTCGCGGCTGAACGAGATTCTGATTCTAAGGCTTGATCCCGGCGAAATGGACGAGGAGACCCGATCACGCTCTGCTGACGGCATCGTCGCCTATTCGGCGATCTGTACGCACGCCGGATGTTCTGTCACCGGCTGGCTGAAGTCCGACACAGGGAACAAAGACGTTCTCAAGTGCTTTTGTCACAACTCCGAATTCGATCCCCGGGAAGGCGCGCAAGTCGTGTTCGGGCCCGCGTCCCGGCGTCTGGCGGCACTGCCGCTGGCGATAGCCGACGGCGCGCTCACCATAGCTGCAACATTCGTTGGAAAGGTAGGTGCTCAATAACCGGGATGATGGAGCGCGGTCGCATCGGATTCCCGTGCCCCAGACGCCACCGTGGGTGGGCAAAGAGAACAAGCTAGGGAGATGACGTCCATGACCAGAAAGCAATGGCTACTATCGGGTTGTGTTGCGTGCACAACCCTTATCTCAACTGCAGCTGTCGCCGGTCCGATCGAAACTTACAGCCCGGTGACGCAAGCCCGTCTGGAAAATCCCGAACCCGGCAACTGGATGCTGTATCGGCGGACGTATGACGGGCATGGTTACAGTCCGCTCGAGCAGATCAACACCTCAAACGTCAAGACACTCACCCCGGTGTGGACCTTCTCCACCGGCGTGATCGAGGGTCACGAGGCGCCGCCGATCGTCAACAACGGCGCGATGTTCGTCACCACACCGATGGGCCAGGTGATCGCGCTGAACGCCAAGACCGGCGAAGAATATTGGCGCTACAAGCGGTCGCTTCCCGACGATCTGTTCCAGTTGCATCCCACCAATCGGGGCGTCGGCCTGTGGCAGGACAAGCTCTATCTCGCGACGACCGATGATCACCTGGTCGCGCTAGATGCGAAGACCGGCAAGGTTCTCTGGGATACAAAAGTCCAGGACTACAAGAAGGGGCAATACCTGACACTGATGCCGCTGGTCGTCGACGGCAAGGTCATTGTCGGCGGCTCTGGCGGCGAATTCGGCGTCCGGGGCTATATCGTCGCGTATGATGCCGATAACGGCAAGGAGTTGTGGCGCATCTTCACCATTCCTGCTCCGGGAGAGCCGGGCAGCGAGACGTGGACCGGCGACGACTGGAAAACCGGCGGTGGATCTGCCTGGATGACCGGCAATTACGACAAGGACACCAAGACGGTTTATTGGGGTGTTGGTAATGCTGCGCCGTGGCCTGGGGACGCTCATCTTGGTGATAACCTCTATACGACCTCCGTGCTCGGCCTCGATCCCGAGACAGGCAAGATGAAGGCACATTTCCAGTACCATCAGAACGACTCCTGGGATTGGGACGAGGTGGAGGCGCCGATGCTGGTCGACCTGCAAAGGGATGGCCGATCTATCAAGAGCCTGATCCATCCAGGACGCAACGCGATCTTCTGGGTCCTGGAGCGCAAGCCGGACAAGATCAGCTACGTAGCCGGCTGGCCCTATGTTTACACCGATGTCTGGAAGGGCATTGAGCCCGAGACCGGCAAGCCGATTGTCGACCCCGCCCACAAGCCGGTCGTCGGCAAGCGGGTCGAGTTCTGCCCCTCACTGTGGGGCGGCAAGGACTGGCCGTCGGCGGCCTACAGCCAGAAGACGAAATATGTCTACGTGCCGGCCAACGAGAATACCTGCGGCGGCTTCTCTGGCGAGAAGGTGCCGCTCGTTCCAGGCCAGCTCTGGCTTGGCACCAAACCTGAAGACATCGGTCTGACGCTCCGTTCCGGCGCCAAACACATCGGCGAACTGCAGGCCTGGGACCCGGCAACCGGCAAGAAAGTCTGGTCGCATAACTTCCCGAAGTCGCAATTGTTTGGTTCGGTACTGGCGACCGCGGGCGATCTCGTCTTTGCCGGCGGGACCAATGATCGCTACTTCCGCGCTTTCGACGCCAAGAGCGGCGAACTGTTGTGGGAGCAGAAGACCAATTCCGGCATTATGGGCATGCCGATGTCTTATGAGGTCGACGGCACGCAATATATTGCGATCCAGTCCGGCTGGGGTGTGGACGCGCAACGCATCCAGGATGCGCTCGTCACCCAGAACATCGGGGTGGAAAACAACGTGCCGCAGGGCGGCGTGGTTTGGGTGTTCGCCGTCAAGAAGTAGCGGCGTGGCGAAGTCTTAAGGCGAGAAGCGGCGGGCTGAAAGGTCCGCCGCTTCTGTTTGGACTATTTGCCCTTGGTCTCGACCTTCGCTTTTTCGTCCTCGTTCATTTTCTTCACCGTCGGATCGCGGCTGGATTCGCCGGTGGTCTGCGTCGTGGTGGCCGGCGGCGCGTTGCTGGGTATGGAGCTTTGGTTCGCGGGCTCCTTGGCCGGCCGGGTGGCGGTGGCCGGCGGCGGGTTTGCTTGCGCACTCGCCGCCTGTGCGTTCAAAACAAGGGCGCCCGCCAATAGCGATACCGCGAGCGCCATTTGGTTGGGTTTCATTGATCCGTCTCCTGTTCAGATCAATGAAACGGTCTGTACGATCTAGCGTTCCGCCTCACGTCTCCAATTGCTTGCCGATCGGCAACGCCCGAATGCGACTGCCGGTCGCGGCGAAGATCGCGTTGGTCAGCGCCGGCGCAAACGGCGGCAGGCCGGGCTCCCCGACGCCGCTGGGTGGCGTGTCGGGACCGGCGGGCACAATGTAGACATTCGTTACGCCGGGCGATTCGTCGATCCGGATCACCGGGAAATCGTCGTAATTCCCCTGTTGCACCTTGCCGTCTTTGAAGGTGATCGCGCCATGCTTGGCGAGACTGAGGCCCATGATCGCAGTGCCCTCGATCTGTGATTGGATCCGCTCCGGATTGACGTAGGTTCCGCAATCAATGGCGGTATCGACCCGGGGCACGGTGAGCTTACCCTTCTCGTCAACAGCCACCTCGACAATGGTCGCGATATAGCTGACGAAGCTCCGGTGCGCGGCAATGCCGAGCCCGTGTCCCTTGGGTACGGATCGCCCCCAGCCAGCTTTGTCGGCAACCAGTTCGACCACCTTGCGCAGCCGTCCGGTGTCGATCGGATAGCTGTCATAAGGCTCGCCATAGTTCCACAAATCCTTCACCGAGGTGAGGTTGACGATCCGCGGTGGGCCGATCAACTCCAGCAGCATGTCCTTCTGGTCGCGGTTGGTTGCTTGCGCGATCTCGGCGACCATGGACTGCACTGCGAAGGCGCGCGGGATGTTCGATACCGAACGGAACCAGCCGATGCGGGTATGCGCGGCCGCTTCCGGGTTCTCGCATTGCACATTGGCGATCTCGAACGGCATGTCGACCAGCCCCATGCCGAGTTCGAACGGCGCCTGGTGCACCGTTTGGGCGGCAAAGGTCGAGGCGATGCTGGGCGCAACGCTGCGATGCCGCCAGGCGATCACCTTGCCGCTCTTGTCCAGGCCCGCCTCGATGCGCTCCACCGACACGGTGTGCAGGAAGCCGTTGCGGATGTCGTCCTCCCGCGTCCACTGCACCTTGACCGGTGCGCCGAGCTCCTTTGAAAGCAGAGCCGCTTCGAGCGCAAAGTCGCACTTCGATTTGCGCCCAAAGCCGCCGCCGAGCAGGGTGACGTTGACGGTAACGTTCTCCTGGGGGATGCCGAGCGTCTTTGCGACGTCTTCGCGGGTGCCGCCGGGGCTTTGCACGGGTGCCCAGATCTCGGCCTTGTCGCCCTTGACGTCGGCGACAGCCGCCGGCGGCTCCATGGCGACGTGGGCGAGATGGGGCAGGTAATACTCACCGACGATCACCTTGTCGGCGCCTTTCAACGCGGCCTCCACGTCGCCTTCCTTGCGCACCACCAAGCCGGGCTTGCGCGCGGCCTCCTCCAACTCGGCCCGATAAGCGACCGAGTCATACCCGGCGTTGGGCCCGTCGTCCCACGTGATCTTGAGCGCGTCGCGGCCCTTGATCGCCGCGCCGGTGTTGCGCGCAACCACGGCGACCCCACCGAGCGGTTGGAATTTCGAGGGCCACGGCCAGCCCTTCACTTCCAGCACCTTCTCGACCCCGGAAACGTTCATCGCTTCCGCCCCTTCGAACGACACCACCTTGCCGCCGGTCACCGGTGGGCGGGCGATAACGGCATACTTCATGCCGGGGAGCCGCACGTCGGCGCCGTAATGCGCAGCACCGGTGGTGATGTCGTGGAGGTCGACGGTCCCGATCTCGCCCTTGCCGAGATAGCGAAAATCCTTCGGGTCCTTCAGCTTCAACCCTTCGACGCTCGGTACCGACTCCTTTGCGGCATCGGCGGCCAATTCGCCAAAACCGAGCTTGCGTCCGCTGGCACTATGGACGACCTCGTGATTGACGGCCTTCACTTCGGCCGCCGGCACGCCCCAGCGTTTGGCGGCAGCCTGCTCCAGCATGGTGCGAGCGGACGCGCCGATCTGGCGCATCGGCATCAGGTAATGCCGCGTGCTGCGCGA
>Ga0310811_10004482_pt1 | contig 17533 bp, 10 predicted proteins | sample YCmetagenome_FD_207642 | JGI IMG/M metagenome (GOLD analysis project Ga0310811, IMG submission 207642) | Soil microbial communities from experimental microcosm in Duke University, North Carolina, United States - YC | ecosystem: Engineered > Artificial ecosystem > Soil microcosm > Unclassified ...
ACATGCTCCGCACCTATCTGTGTCCTGTAAGCGAAGAAGAAAAGGACACGAACCTTATCGGCATCCGCCTCGATTTCTTTGAAGCCATCGTCCGCGGTTACCTCGAAGAGATGGCCGACATCCTCACTCCCGACGAGAAAAAAGCCTTCGTCTACGCCGGTGAGTTCATGGTCTACATGCAGGCCCTCCGCTTCATCACCGACTATCTCCTCGGCGACTCCTACTACGGCAGTCGCTACGATGGCCACAACTACGTCCGCGCGCTCAACCAGGCCACGCTCCTCCAGCGCTTCACCGAACAATCCCCCACACTCCGCAACATCGCCGCAAAGGTCCTCGCCTCCGCTTAAGACATAACACTTAAGGGAATAGATCTGCTAAATGCAATCGTTTGCTTTTAGCAGATATCATCGATTTGCAATCCTTAGCAAACGTTTGCACGATAATTCCTTGAATTCTTTGAATAATTTTAGTCAGTAGGCATTACAATCGTACCGGAGATTGTCACCTATTATTTAACCAAACACAAAAATTGCTTATGACCAAAAACTCAGTTCTGTTGGTTTTGTTCCTATTGGCATGTACCTGCATGGTCTTCGGCCAGGGCCGGACCATCAAGGGGACAATCTCAGACGAAAACAACAAACAACCGGTATCCGGTGCGACCATTGTCGTAAAAGGCGCCCGGATCTCCACAACCGCCGATGCTAGCGGCGCTTTTACCATCTCAATTCCCACAGATCGGGCGACTCTCGTCATCTCTTCTGTCGGTTTCGCTTCAAAAGAAGTTACCGCCGAAGCTGGCCAGACCCTGACGATCTCACTTTCGACGGACACCCGCCAACTGGGCGAGGTCGTCGTCACGGCCCTCGGCATCACCCGCCAGTCCAAAACCCTCGTCTACGCCGCCCAGACCGTGGCCCCATCCCAGCTCACCGGCGTCAGGTCTACCGATAACTTCCTGGGCTCTCTTTCCGGGAAAGCCGCCAACGTGCAGTTCACCCAGGGCTCCGGTGGTCTCGGCAGCGGCGCGATCCTCATCCTCCGCGGCAACCGCTCCATCGCCCCCGCCAGCGGCGGCAACAACGCTAACCCCAACAACGCCCTCATCGTTGTCGATGGCGTACCCATCAACAACACCACGTTCGCGACGGGCAACAACGACTTCGGCTCCCTGCAAAGCTCCGATGGCGCCTCCGACATCAACCCGGACGACATCGAGTCAATGACCGTCCTGCGCGGCGCCTCGGCAGCCGCCCTTTATGGCAGCCAGGCCGGTAATGGGGTCATCGTCGTCACCACAAAAAAAGGCCACAAAGGACGCTACGACGTGACCATCAACTCAGGCATCGGCTTCGAACGCCCCTTCGCCCTGCCGGAATTCCAAAACTCCTACGGCCAGGGAAACCAGGGTAATATCGCCACGGATTCTTCCCAGAGCGGAGCTAGCTGGGGCGCAAAAATGCAGGGCCAGAGCTACGTCGACTACCTTTATAAGCGGAACACCTATTCCCCCCAGCCGGACAATATCAAGAAGTTCTTCAAGACCGGCCTTAGCCTGAATAACTCGGTAGGCGTTTCCATGGGCGGCGACAAAACGCAAAGCTATTTCTCCTACACAAACAACTACGCAAAAGGGATCATCCCCCACAACGACCTCAACCGGCATATCTTCGACTACCGCATCACCAGTGACATCAACAAGAAGTTCAGCGTCGACGCAAAGGCGACCTACATCCTGCAGATCATCAACGGCAAACCCCGTACCGGCGAAGAGAACAGCCCGGTATTCGACGTCTATCAGCAACCCCGCCAGATCAGCTATGAAGAGGCAAGTCAGAATTTCCAAACCTTCGACGCCTTCCAGATCGCTCACCCCGCCAACTGGGCCTCTACCCAAAACTCCATCTACCAGAGCCCCTATTGGATGACGAACAACACGTTCATTACGGAAAATCGCGAAAGAGCCATCGGCTTCGCCTCTTTAAAATATAATATCACTCCCTGGCTAAGCCTTCGCGGCTCCGCCAATCTCGACCGCACCTATGACGAGATCCAGCAGAAATACCAGCAGGGCACCCTCCTCTGGAATACCAATGCCGGCGGTTCTTATGCGGTCACCGACGTAACCATGACCAACAAATGGTTGGACGCTATCTTTGAAGGTCGTAATGACCTCGCAAAGGACCTAAAGATCAACTATCACGCCGGGATTATCTACTATGACCGGCTCTATGCCAACAACACGGCCTCCACAAACGGCCTGAATGTGATCAATAAGTTCAGCCTCAACTTCGCCTCCAATCCGGCCACAACCCAGGATGGCAGCGAACTCCTCACAGAGTCGGTCTTCGGCCAGGCCTCGATCGGCTGGCGGGACGCCATCTTCCTGGATGGTAGTTTCAGAACGGACTGGTCTTCCGCCCTACCCGCCCCGCACACCTATAATTATCCCTCGGTAGGCGTGTCTGTCCTCTTGTCCCAACTTGTGACCCTGCCAACAGCCATGTCCTTCCTGAAGGTCAACGCCAGCTACGCAAAAGTCGGTAACGGCGGCATCCCCTACATCACCCAGGCTACCTATCAATATGACCAGGGCGCCGGGAACGGTAGCATCCAGCGGAGCCCGACTTACCCGATCCCCAATCTGAAACCCGAACAGGTAACCAGCTATGAGTTCGGCGTCGATGCCCGTTTCGTGAACGACCGCATCGGCTTCACCGCCACCTGGTATCATGCAAATTCCCGCCAGCAGCTGGTGCCCATCCCGCTGCCCGTTGCAACCGGCTACGCAACACAATACATCAACGCGGGAAACTTCGAGAACCATGGCATCGAGATCACCGTCAACGGCTCACCGGTCAAGACAAAGGACCTTACCTGGGACGTTCAGCTCAACTTCTCGCTTAACCGCAACAAGATCATCGAGCTGACCCCCGAATTGAAACAGTTCTTTCTCGGCGGTGCAGACGCCCGCTCCGGCCAACCGGAAGTCGCAAAAGGCGGCGCCTTCGGCGACCTCTACGGCTATGTATGGGCCACGAACGCCAAAGGCCAGTACATCGTAAATTCCGACGGTACGCCCCTGACTACCAATAAAGTCACCGGTGCAGACCTCAGCTACCTCGGCAACGGCAACGCCCGCGAGCTCCTCGGCATGACCAACACCTTCCAATACAAACGGTTCAACCTGAGCTTCCTGATCGACGGGCGCATCGGCGGCATACTCCTCTCCGGCACAGAAATGAACCTCTCGTTCAGCGGCATCACAAAGAATACCCTGGCCTTCCGCGAAGGCGGCCTGAACTTCCATGGGGTCGACGTCAACGGCGCCCCGGTCGACAAGGCAATCACTGCCCAGCAATTCTGGACGACGGCTTCGCTGCAACGGTATGGAGCAGGGCAGTTCTTTACGTATAGCGCGACAAACGTCCGCATGCGGGAACTGTCCTTCGGATATGACATCCCCGTGAAAAACACGACCATCGTCAAATCCCTGCGGTTGTCTGCAGTAGCCCGCAACCTGTTCTGGATCGTCCGCGGTAAATCAGTATTCGACATTCCCGGCATCGGCAAACGGACCCTGTGGATGGACCCGGATATGTCCAACGGCAACGGCCTCTTCCAGGGTGTAGAATATGGTGCATTGCCTTCGACCCGGACTCTCGGTTTCAACCTGAAGGCTAATTTCTAAACTACTGCAAAGCGAAAAATGATAACATTTATGAAAAGAAAAAATAAGATATACCTTCTACCGCTGTTGGGCCTGTTGGTATTCGGCCAGTCCTGTACAAAGAACTACAAGGACGTGAACACCAACAAGAACGCCATCGCAACGATCGGTCCGTCCACGTTGCCCTTCCTGTTCACCCATGCGGAAGACATCGCCACCGTCAACGCGGGCAATTACCAGGTCGCGCAGAATCTCTTCGCCGACCAGTATTGCCAGTACTTCGCGTGCGAAGCGACCTACTTCGGCTCCGACCGCCTCGTGATCAACCAGAACTGGGTCGGCGCCAATTTCAACCCGTACTATACGGACGTTTTACCCCAGCTGCAGACCATCTTCACCAACTCCGATTCGGCCTCTGCTCAACACGCGATGGCCGAAGTGGTCTGGGTACTCGCCTTTATGAAGGTAACAGACTACTGGGGCCCCATTCCCTATTTTTCCGCCGGCTCTGTCGCTACCTCGGTTCCCTATGATCCACAGGATAAGATCTACGCCGATTTCTTCCATCGCCTTGATGGAGCCATCGCGGTCCTGAACACGCACAAAGGTGAAAACGCCTTCGGCAGCTACGATATCATCTATGGCGGCGACGTAAACAAATGGCTCAAATTTGCCAATAGCCTTCGCCTCCGGCTCGCCCTGCGGGTTTCGAAAGTAGACCCCACCACCGCGAAAGCCGAGGCCGAAGCATCCGTCGCAGGCGGAGTAATGACCGCCAGCCCCGCGGATGACGCCTTCATCACCCGTTCGTCTACAGGCGGCGACATCAACGGTCTTTCTACGATGTCCGACTGGAACGAATTCCGGATGAGCGCCACCATGGCCTCCGTCCTGAAAGGCTACCAGGACCCCCGTATCTCGCAATACTTCCTGCCCACCGACAAGATTGGCGACCCCACTCCCGGTAAATTCGCAAACTACGCGGGCATCCGTAACGGTCTCAGCGTAGCTCAGCAGACCCAACCGCAGAACCTGGCAGCCGCCAATTCCCACCAGGGACCACGCTGGTCCTCTACCGGCGTAACCGTTGGCGGCACGATCGTCGGTCTCGCCTCGTATACGAACACGCCGCAAAATGTTATGGAAACGGCCGAATCCTACTTCCTTCGCGCAGAAGGCGCCCTCCTCGGCTGGAACATGGGCGACAACGCGCAAAACCTCTATGAAGCCGGTATCCGGAATTCTATGGCGCAATGGGGAGTCACCGGGGCCGCCGTCGATGCCTATATCGCCAGCCCCAACACACCCATCAAACCGGGCGACTACCTGAATTCTGATCCGGTATCGACCGTTCCCATCGCCTGGAGCTCCGACCCGGCCGTGCAACTCCAGCAGATCATGACCCAGAAATGGCTGGCCCTCTATCCCGATGGCATGGAAGCCTGGGCCGACTGGCGCCGCAGCCATGTCATGAAACTCTACCCCGCTGCCAACTCGGATAACGTGCTGATCCCCGACCCCAGCGTCAAATGGCTACGCCGCATTCCGTTCCTGACCAGCGAACGCCAGAACAACCCCAGCGGCGTCGCAACAGGTGTAACAGCACTCGGTGGAACCGACAACGAACTTGTCCCGCTGTGGTGGGACAAGAATCCATAAAGATTGCCTACCTTAAAGCTCCCATCCCCCAAGGATGGGAGCTTTTTATTTCAACGACTCCCTCATGCGCTATTCGCTAATCGCTCTCCTCTTCCTTTCATCTTGCACCTCAAAAGAGGCTTCCCATCTCTTTACCCAACTCGACAAAGAATCCACCGGTATCGACTTTCAAAATACCCTCTACGACGGAGAAGCCCTCAACGTCATCAACTACATCTACTTCTACAACGGCGGTGGCGTCGCCATCGGCGACATCAACAACGATGGATTACCCGACATCCTCTTCACCGGCAATATGGTGCACAATCGTCTCTTTCTCAATAAAGGCAACTTCAAATTCGAAGACATTACCGAAAAAAGCGGCATCGCCGCCCCCGCCTTCGAAGGCTGGGCCACCGGCGCAACCATGGTCGACATCAACGGCGACGGCAAAATGGACATCTACATCTGCCGCTCCGCCGACGCCAACCCGGCCCGCCGAAAAAACCTGCTCTTCATCAACAATGGTCCCGACCCCGGCACGGATCCGCACAGCGCGCCCAGCTTCACCGAAAAAGCCGCTGAATACGGCCTCGCCGACGAAGGCTTCTCCACCCAGGCCGCCTTCTTCGACTACGACAAGGACGGCGATCTCGACCTCTTCCTCATCAACCACTCCCTCCACCAATACACCACCGGCGCCGTCGACAACCCCGGCTGGCGGAAAGAATCCCAACCCGCCTTCGAATGCAAGCTCTACCGCAACGACTGGAATGACTCCCTCCACCACCCCGTTTACACCGACGTCTCCGCCCAGGCTGGCATCCACTCCGACGTCCTCACCTTCGGCCTCGGCATAGCCATCTCCGATCTCAACAACGACGGCTGGCCCGATGTCTACGTCTCAAACGACTTCAATGAACCCGACTACCTCTTCATCAACAAAGGAGACGGAACCTTCACCGAATCTCTCAGCCAATGCATGGACCAGACCTCCCTCTACTCCATGGGCAACGATGCCGCCGATTTCAACAACGATGGCCTCATTGACCTCATGACCCTCGACATGCTCCCCGAAGACAACCACACCCAGAAAATGCACAGCGGAGCGGAGAACTTCAACAAATTTCAGGCGCTGTTCCACCGCGGGTTTTACTACCAGTACAGCCGGAATATGCTCCAAAAGAACAACGGCGACGGAACCTTCAGCGAGGTCGGCCAACTCGCCGGGGTCTCCAACACCAACTGGTCCTGGTCGGCCCTCTTCTCCGACTTCGACAACGACGGCAATAAAGACCTCCTCATCACAAACGGCTACGTCCGCGACTACACCGACATGGATTTCTTAAGGTACTCCGCCGACAACGCCATGCACGCCAACACCACCGACAAGGAAGCCGCCATAAAGGACGCCATCAGCAAAATGCCGCAGAGCCCCGATAAAAGCTACCTCTATCGCAACAACGGTAACAACTCATTCAAGCGTGTAAACCGTGAATGGGGCCTCACCCAACAAACCGTCTCCGCCGGCGCCGCCTACGCCGACCTCGACAACGACGGCGCCCTCGACCTCGTCATCAACAACACCAACGAATACGCCGGCATCTACCGCAACAACGCCCGCAACAACCCCAACAACCACTATCTCAAAGTCCAGTTACAAGGCAACCCAAAAAACAGCACCGGCATCGGCTCCAAAATAAAGCTCTTCTGCAAGGACACCGTCTACTACCAGGAAGCCTTCCCCGTCCGCGGCTTCCAGTCCTCCGTCGACCCCGTCCTCAACTTCGGCATCGGCGCCCATCAAACCATCGACTCGCTCCTCGTCATCTGGCCCGATGATCACTACGAGATCATCAAAAACCAAAAATCCGATACCACCCTCCACCTCAAACAGGAAACAGCCACCCGGGTCTGGCACTACGCTGCCACACCCAAACCACTGCTCACCGCGGTGAATACTCCAACCCCCGTCCACACCGAGAATACCTTCAACGACTTCGACCTGCAGCCCCTGCTCATCAATTACCTCTCTCGCCGCGGCCCCGCTATGGCCAGCTCCGGTGATCTCATCTTCATCGGCGGCACTGTCGGCCACCCTGCCCAACTCTTCCAGGAAACTCTAATTCCCAGCCCCCAACCCGACATCAAAAAAGACTCCCTCCAGGACGATGGCGCCGCCCTCTTCTTCGACGCCAACGGCGACGGTCACCCCGATCTCCTGGTAACAACCGGCGGCTACGAGCTCCCCGCACCCACTCCGCCCCGCCTCTACCTGAACGACGGCAAGGGGCACTTCAAAAAGGAAAATACCCTCCTTCCACCCATCAACTCATCCTCTATAGCCTCCGCCGATATCGACGGCGACGGCGATCCCGACCTTTTCATCGGCGGCGGCCCGCAGCCAAATAAATACCCGCTCTCCTTCCCAAGCCAGCTATTGCTAAACGACGGCAAAGGACATTTCACCGCCACGACCCTACCCCTCGACGGTCTGGTCACCGCCGCAATTTTCCTGGATATAAACAACGACCACCAACCCGACCTCATCGTCGCCGGCGAATGGATGCCGATAAAAGTATATCTCAACGATCACGGCCGCTTCACCGACGCCTCCGACAAATACATAAAATTTCCCTCCACCGGCTGGTGGAACACCCTCGACACCGCCGACCTCAACGGCGACGGCCGCCCCGATCTCATCCTCGCCAACCAGGGCCTCAACAACCAGTTCACCGCCAGCACCCAACACCCACTGTCACTCTACTATAAGGACTTCAACCACAATGGCACCATTGACCCCATCTTCTGCTACTACATCGGCGACACCAGCTACCCCGCTATCTCCCGCGACGACCTCACCGGCAAGATCCCGGCCCTAAAAAAGAAATTCCTCGAATACCACAGCTACGCAGACGCCACGATAAATGATCTCTTCCCACCCGAAGAGTTAAAAGAGGCAGGCCTGCTCAAAACCGAGACGCTCTCCACCCTTTGGCTCGAAAACAAACGCGACGGTGGCTTCGTCCCCCACACCCTCCCACAGGAAGCCCAATCCGGACCGGTATACGCCATCTCCACCGCCGACATCAACGGCGACGGCCACCCCGACCTCCTGCTGGCCGGCGGCAACCAATGGACCCGCATCCGCTTCGGCCGCTATCACGCCAATCACGGGGTCCTGCTCCTCAACGACGGCAAAGGAGATTTTAGATACATCCCTCAATCCCTCAGCGGCCTCCAGCTTCGCGACGATGTCCGCGGCGTCCTGCCCCTCGGCAAACACCGCCTCCTCTTCGGCGTAAACGACGGCCCCGCAAAAATCTACCGCTATGAGTAAAAACATCATCTTCATCATATCCTTGTTCACAACAACAACCCTTGCCGCCCAGCAGCAGGCAACAATAAAAGAATACACCCAGCCCTTTCCCACCTACGGCTTCTCCGACCCCAGCCCCCTCCCGCTGCTCAACGCCGTCTACCCCTATTTCCGCTACGACGGCTTCACCAACACCCCGGTCAACAAACAATGGAAGGTCGTCGAGCTCCAAAACGACTATATCACCATCCTCATCCTCCCCGAGATCGGCGGAAAGATCTGGACCGCCATCGAACGCTCCACCAACAAACCCTTTCTTTATTACAACCATACCGTCAAATTCCGCGACGTCGCCATGCGCGGCCCCTGGACCAGCGGCGGCCTCGAATCCAACTTCGGCATCATCGGCCATACCCCCAACTGCGCCACCCCCGTCGACTACACCACCCGCAGCAATCCCGACGGCAGCGTCAGCTGCACCATCGGCACCCTGGACCTCCTCTCCCGCAGCTACTGGCGCATGGAGATCCGCCTTCCAAACAATCAGGCGCTCTTCACCACCCGCGCATACTGGTACAATACCACGCCATTGGAACAACCTTACTATCACTGGATGAACGCCGGCCTGAAAGTCGGCAACGACCTCGAATTCATCTACCCCGGCAACCGCTACCTCGGCCACGACGGCGAATACGCCGACTGGCCCGTCAACAAGACAAACGGCAAGCTCATCTCCTGGTATAAGAACAATGATTTCGGAAGCTACAAATCGTATCATGTCTTTGGGAAATATACCGACTTCAGTGGCGCCTACTGGCACAACGAGGACTATGGCATGGTTCGCTATGCCCAACATGATGAAAAAGCCGGCAAAAAATTATGGATCTGGGGCCTCTCCCCCCAGGGCATGATCTGGGAACCCCTCCTCACCGACACCGATGGCCAATACTTCGAGCTGCAGTCCGGCCGCCTCTTCAACCAGAACACCGCCAACAGCACTTCCACTCCCTTCAAACACCGCGGCTTCATGCCCTATGGCAGCGATACCTGGGAGGAAGAATGGTACCCCGTCCTCGGCACAAAAGGTTTCAAGACCGCCAACCGCGACGGCGCCCTCAACATCCAACAGGAGAACGGCTGGATAAAGATCCACTTCTCCCCCACCCGCCACTTCACCGACACGCTCCGCATCACCCTTGACAACAGATCGATCTACACCCGCGCCATCCATTTCCAAACCCTTCACCCCTTCACCGACAGTGTCAAAGCCGACTCCGGCCACACTATCGCCACCCTCGTCAACTCCCACCTCCAATACGATTCCGACCCAGCAGCCAACAACCTCACCCGCCCCGTCGACGCCCCCGGCGGCTTCAACTGGAACACCGCCTACGGCAATTATATAAAAGGCATCGAAGCCATCGATCAAAAAAATTACGCCGCCGCCGAAACCGCTCTCTCCACAGCCCTCGAAAAAGACCCTAACTTCGCCCCCGCCCTCACCGTCATGGCGAACCTCTGCTACCGCAACATGCGCTACACCGAAGCGCTAAAGAACGCCACCCGCGCCCTCGCTATCAACACAGAAGACGGCCCCGCCAACCTCATCTACGGCCTCACCAATGAAGCCCTCGGCAACAACACCGACGCCCGCGACGGCTTCGACATCGCCACCCTCGATCCCGCTACCCGCAGCGCCGCCTATACCTGTCTGGCCCGCCTCAGCCTAAAAGAAAATGACCTCGCCCGCGCAAGAACCGACGCCCAAAAAGCAATCCAGGCCAACCCCCTCAACATGGAGGCCCTTCAACTCCAGGCGGTCGCCTCCCGCCCCAACAATCAACCCATCCTCGGCCTCATCGACAGCCTCGACCCACTCAACCACTTCGCCCACTTCGAACGCTACCTCGCCAATCCCAACGAAACCACAAAGCAGGCCTTCGTCGACGGCATCCGCAACGAGCTCCCCGAGCAAACCTTCCTCGAGCTCGCCCTCTGGTATAATAACAACGGCCTCCCCGGGGACGCCCTCAAAGTCCTCCAATTGGCCCCCAAAACCGCCGAGATCAACCTATGGATCGCCCACCTCACCCCCAAACCCATCGACTGGTCATCCATCGACCCCACCCGCGCCTTCTTCTTCCGCTCCGAAACCGCCGCCCTCCTCGAACAGGAAATAAAAACCGACAACCACTGGTTCCTCAAATACCAGCTCGCCCTAATTTATCACGATCGCAATCGCCTCGACGAAGCAAAACAAATGGCAGATGCCTGCGCAAACACGCCGGACTACGCTCCCTTCTACGCCTTCCGCGCCCAGCTTCCCGGCGCCGATACGCTGAACGATCTTCTGAAAGCCCGTTCCCTCGACAGTGGCTGGCGCTACCAGAAATTACTGACAGAATATTACATCCGAAAAAATAACAACACGGAAGCCCTCGCCATCATCGAGCCCTGGTACCAATCCCACCCCGACCGCAACACCATGGGCATCCTCTATGCAAAAACCCTCCTGGGCAACAACCAGCTGCAAAAAGCGGATAAATTGCTCGCCCAGCTACAGGTCCTCCCGGCCGAAGGCGCCACCTCAGCCCGCGAACTCTATCACGAAGTAAAATGCAGGGAAGCCGCGGAAGAAATCAAAAAGAAAAACTACAAGAAAGCAAAAACCCTCATCGCCGAAGCAAAACAATGGCCCGTAAACCTCGGCTCCGGCGCGCCCTACCCCGCCGACCAGGACACCCGGGTCGAAGACGCGCTATTAAAAAGTATTCAGAAATGACCTAATGAACCACCACCTGTCCCCCCTTCATCACAAAATGCACCTTCATGATCGCATGAATATCCATATCTACATCCCCATCCACCGCGAGGATATCCGCAAACGCCCCGCGCTTCAAAACCCCAACCTCCCCAACCCAATTCAGCTGCTTGCTCGCGTTATAGGTCGCAAATTGTAACGCCTTCGCCACGGGCACCCCCGACTCGACATATCCAATGATCGTATGCTTCGACAAGTAGGCAAACGGCAGCTTGACATCCACATAATCATCCGAACCCGCCGCCACCGTTACTCCCGCCCGCAGGGCCGCCCGAAGCCGCAACCCAAGATACCGCCGGAAACCCATGACCCTCGCACCCGCATTCTTATCATTCGGATTCGCCAGCTCCGCATACTTCGTAAAAATGAGGCTGTCCCCATCCGTCGGCACAAAAATGGTCCCCTTCTTCGCCATCAGCTGAAAGGTGGTGTCATCCACGCTATAACCGTGCTCGATCCCATCCACACCCCCGATCACGGCATTGTACACCGCCCGGTTGTCCGTTGCATGCGCCGTGACTCGGATCCCATACCGGTGCGCCTCCCCGACAATGGCCCGGATCTCCTCCACACTCAACATCGTATTGTTCGGCGTATTGTTGGAATAGATCTTGATCACATCGGCTCCCTGCGTGATATTCTCCCTTACGGCCTGCACGCCGTCATCCGGTCCCTTGACAACCCGGTACTCATCATCCACAAGGTCCTGGTGCTTATAGATCACCCCCGGCAGCTGCCCGCCGGCCGACGATAATCCCCGGCCCGCACATCGCATCCTCGGCCCGGGTACCAACCCCTCCTTGATCGCCCGACGCAACGCCATATCTCCATATTGCCCCGAATTCCCAAGGTCCTGCACCGCCGTGATCCCCGCATCCAGATACGCCCGCGCCCGCGCCGCACCATAGATGGCCCGATAGGCATCGCCCTCCGTCGTCAGCTCCTTGATCATATCCATCGACTCCACGCTATTCCCCGGGTGAAGCTCCTCCCGGTATAGCAAATGCGTATGACAATCGATAAGCCCCGGCAGCACCGCATAGGCCGAAAGATCCACCACCTCCCGGCCCGCCCGCTCCGCCTCGCTAACGTCCCGCTCCTGCCTGACCGCCTCGATCTTTTGGTCCTTTACAAGAATGACCATCCCGGTCTTGAACTCACCGGTTTCGCTGTCAAAAAGTTTACCCGCCTTGATTAGATAGGACGATGCTTTCTCTTGCCCAGCGGCCTTCAGGGCCACCAGCAGCACCAGAGCAATTAGGTAATTTTTCATACCCTAAGTTACAACGCGGCGTCCACAAGCCGCACTAATTCCATTTCCCTGTCCTGCCGCCCCCGGTTGTTTAAATTCACCGTCATCAAAAATGCACAATAACCCCGCCCGTTCACCACCCAGGGGAAGCTCCCAAAAAGGCCCGGACTGCTCACCGCCTCACCCATGATCCATTCTCCATAACCATAACCAACGCCCGCCCCGCCATGCTCCGCCGGCGTATACGCGATCCGGATATCCGGCCTTAGTCGGTCGACCTGCATCTCCGCCACGCTCTTCTCACTCAGCACCCGCACACCATGATAGGTTCCCTTATTCAGGATCATCTCCAGGAACCGGATATAATCCTCTGCCGTACTATACCCACCGCCCGCCGGCATCGCCACGGGCCCTTTCCCAAAGTCCGTATTCGTCATTCCCAACGGCCTCGCGATCCGCTCCGCAAACATGGCCTCGAAGGACTCACCGCTTATTTTCTCAAGCACGGCCCCCGCGATCTGTAAACCCGCATTGCTATAATGAAAAACCGTCCCCGGCGCCCCCTCCATCGGCATCTCCGCGATCAGCTCCATCGCCTCATCCATACTCCTGATCCGGCGCAATTCACTCAGGCTCTCCCGCAACGGCGGCTCTTGGATTCCGGTTAGGTGCGACAGACACTGCCGCACCGTGATCCCGCCCTTTCCATGCTGCACCAACACGGGCAACCACCGCCCCACCGTATCATCCAGCGACAGCTTCCCCTCATCCACAAACGTCATCACCAGCGCCGCACTAAGCCACTTGCTGCTGCTCGCGATCCGTTCCCGCGAACTCAACGTATAGGGCCCCCGCAGGCCATGAACCCCCTTGGTATGCACGATCTTCCCATCTTTCTCCACGACCAGGAACGCATGCCCGCCCATCGCCCGGACATTGTCTTCCATCCAGGCATCCACCTCCTCAAACCCCTGCCCTTTACACATCCCTACCAGGGCCATCGCCAAAACAAAAAAATAGACTTTCATCCCCCTATGACCCTCCGCAAATGACCAGGTTTAATTCATTATCTTGCAACAATGAGAAAGCTCATCCTCGCCGCCGCCCTCTTCAACCTTACGACAATCACCTCGGCCCAAACCCCGCCCAGCCAGGCCCAAACCTCCGGCAACCCGATCTTCCCCGGCTGGTACGCCGACCCCGAAGCCGCCATCTTCAACAACACCTACTGGGTCTACCCCACCTACTCCGATAAATACAACAAACAGGTCTTCTTCGACGCCTTCTCCTCACCCGACCTCATCCACTGGACCAAACACCCCCATATCCTCGACACCACCGCCATCCGCTGGGCCCACCGCGCCATGTGGGCTCCCGCCATCGCCCGCAAGGACGGCAAATACTATTTCTTCTTCGCCGCCAACGATATCCAGAATGACAGCGCCATCGGTGGCATCGGCGTCGCCGTCGCTGACAAACCCGAAGGCCCTTATAAAGATTATCTGGGAAAACCCCTCATTGACAAATTCCACAACGGAGCCCAACCGATCGACATGGCCGTCTTCAAAGACAAGGACGGACAATATTATATGATCTATGGCGGCTGGGGCCACTGCAACATCACCCGGCTGAAGTCCGACTTCACCGGCTTCGAACCCTTCCCCGATGGGTCCACCTTCAAAGAGATCACGCCAAAAGGCTATGTCGAAGGCCCATGGATGTTCAGCAGAAACGGGAAATACTATTTCATGTGGTCCGAAGGCGGCTGGGGCGGTCCTGACTATTCCGTCGCCTATGCGATCGCCGACGCCCCCACCGGCCCATTCCAACGGATCGGCAAGATCCTCCAGCAGGACACCGCCGTCGCCACCGGCGCCGGCCACCACTCGGTCATCCATATTCCCAACACCGACGACTATTACATCGTCTACCACCGCCGCCCCCTCGGCGAGACCGACGCCAACCACCGCGTCACCTGCATCGACCACATGATCTTCGACAGCAACGGCCACATCCAGCCCGTTAAAATAACAAAGACCGGCGTCACGGCACGGCAATTAATTTCGGATCGCGAACAATGATCTCCGGCTTCCCCTTGTACATCTCCACCTTCCCCGTCACCCGGATCGTCTTCCCATCGATCTGCCCGGCAATCGCCATCGCCTCCCCGCGCAACACCACCGTCATCACCTGATTCGGATACGCCGCACCCAAATTCACCAGCGTCAACCCCTCCAACGCCTTATATCCATATACTTTCGCCGTCACCACCACATTCTCACCCACATGCGCCTGCGCATCGGCAAGATCAACCTTCACTGCCGCTCCCTCCGCCTGCGCTGCCGAAGCCGGCGCCGCCGGTCCCACTACAACCCCATGCGCAAAAAGATGATTCAGCACCCCCGCCAACCGGATCCCCGCCTGCTCCAACCGCTGCTCCACCGTCCCGATATGCTCCTCATAATATTTATCATCGATAGCCCGGCTCTTCATCGCATCCACCTCCGCATATAATTTCTCCGTGACCTCATAGCTCTCCCACATCCAACGGATCATCGGGTCCTTCTGCCACTGGCTGATCTGCGCCGGCGTCGCATGATCCACGGTCGAAGCCAGCTGCTCATAACCAAGCCCCAGCCGGTCGATCAGCTTGCTGTCCCAGACGGCATGCAGATTGGTACCGCTCCCGTTAAAATTCAGCTGCACCGTATTACCCCCCTTGTCCTCAGCCTTACTCACATGCATCGGCTGATGCAGATCGCCCACAAAATGCACGATGAACTTCAACGCCTCCACCTTCTTTTCCCGCGGCGTGGCCGGATCGACCACCTCCTTCTCCAACTTCTCCAACGCACTGTAAACATTGTCCTCGCTCATTCCCTCGACACTCTTCTGGAACTCCGGAAAGGATAGTCCCATCGGCAGGTTCACATAATGCCAGGAACCCGTCTGCTTGTATTCCGGCTTCCCGCGAACCTCATCCGCCCAGGTGCTGACATCCGCCAGCGTCTCGCTCCCCAACAACTCCCGCACCGCAGCGGTAGCCGCCGGCGTCAAATGCTTCTCCGCGATCTTCCCCACCGTCCGGTGTCCCGTAACCCCCCAGGAAAGCAAAAACAAGGCAATAACAACAAAACCAATTATCTTATTCATAACGAGTCAATTATTTTTCAATGGAGTTATGCAGTCGGCTACGCCTCGTGTCATAGTCGCAAAATACAATTATTCCCATTTAAATGCCTTCACCGCCCACACCCCGATCACCACCGTCCAAACCAACAATCCACCCACCTGCACCGGCAACGCCCAGATATGCAGCCCATCGAACGCGATATCCCTCAACCCGTCCACAAAGAACGTCAACGGCAACACATTGCAAATGTGCTGCAACCACAGCGGATAACTCTCGATCGGGAAAAACAACCCACAAAGCAGGATCTGCGGCAAGGTCAGCGTATTCGCCACCGGCGTCACCGAATGCTCGTTCTGTACGACCCCGGAAATAATGAACCCGATTCCCATAAATATACCCAGCCCAAAAAGCGAGAACACCAGCATCTCCCCCACCGTCCCCCACCCATGAACGAGCGTAAAACCAAAGCAGAAATAGCCCAACCCGACCATGATCAAAAACCCGATCACATGAAAAAAAAGCCGGCTCAACAGCTCCCCGCCAATGATCGATCGCTTTCGCACCGGCGTAGCCCGAAGCCGTTTCAACACAAAATTCTGCCGGAGATTGAAAAGAAGAAAGGAGGATCCGAACACCCCGGCCATCAATAAGGAAAACCCAAGCTGACCCGGCAACACAAAATCGATCACCTTATGGAGATGACCCGGCACCTGCACCGTCGACAATTCCCCAAGCGAGGGGTTCTTTGGAAATACCCTGCGGTCCATCTCCCGGAGCGTCGCATCGATCACCGGCCGAAGCAGGCTCATTCCCCTCGATGTCGAATCCGTTCCCGTCAGCGTCACCCGGTAATGCGGCACAAAACCCAGGCCCCCGGCAACCCCAAGAACTCCGCCAGACCCCATTCCATCCCCAACAATATTCAGTTCCGTCCCGATCGTCCCCTGTTTCATCTCCGCAGTGATCTCAGCAGTCGTCAACCCCTTTACCAATTTCACCAGATATCCCCTCCACCGTCTTATAAATAGGATTGGCCGTATCACACCCCGGCGACACGGCCACCTTGATCGGGCCGCCCTTATCTCCCACAAGCGACCCGAAAATGATGATAAAGAAGATCGGAAAAGCAATCGAGAACACCACCGACGTCGGGCTCCGCAACGTCGCCAGCAAACTATACTTCGACAATACAAGCGTCGCCTTCAGCTGACTCATCACATATTTCTTGGATCGGTTCTCGGCTTCATCTGGTATTCATGCGGCGGCACCGCCCCCATCAGGTTCTTGACAAAATAATCCCACCGCCTCCGCATCATATACGGCGCATACGGCCCATAAGCATGCGGGCTGTTCGGGAATACCACAAGATCATAGTCCTTATTGGCCTTCTCCAACGCCTCGATCACCAGCAGGGTGTTATACGGCGGCACATTATTATCCATCAACCCGTGCGCCAGCATCAGTTTCCCCTTGAGGTTCTTCGCATACAGTTGGTTGGCCTGTGCGGTATAATTGTCCGTTCCATCGGCATTCTTCACCAGCAACCCGTCATAACGCTCGCCCCAGTCATCTTCGTAGTTGCGGTTGTCATGGTTGCCTGACTCCGAGATGCCGACTTTGAAAAAATCGGGATACCGGAACATCGCTCCTGCCGTCGCAAAGCCGCCGCCGCTATGACCCCAGATCCCGACCTTGTC
>Ga0310811_10004483_pt1 | contig 17530 bp, 15 predicted proteins | sample YCmetagenome_FD_207642 | JGI IMG/M metagenome (GOLD analysis project Ga0310811, IMG submission 207642) | Soil microbial communities from experimental microcosm in Duke University, North Carolina, United States - YC | ecosystem: Engineered > Artificial ecosystem > Soil microcosm > Unclassified ...
ACGATATGGCGGGACTGGAGCCATCTCACTCCGAACATATCCATGGTCGCCTTGATGGCCCGGTTGCCGAGGCCGTACTTGCTGACGCCGAATTTACGGGGGCGGTGATTTACCGGGATCTCCGTAAGTTTGAATCCCGCGTTCTTGACCAGTGCGGGGATGAAACGGTGGACGCCTTTGAACGGCACCAACGCGACGGCGCACTCCCGCCGCATGGCCTTCAGGGTGCAGCCGGTGTCGCGCACTCCGTCGCCGACGAAGCGGCTCCGAACGAAGTTTGCCACGCGGCTCGTGATTTTTTTGCTCAGCGAATCGGCGCGGTGGGCGCGATAACCACAGACGAGATCCGCTCCGCGGTCGAGTTCGTCGATCAGGCGCGGGATATCCGCCGGGTCGTTCTGCAGGTCGCCATCGAGCATGACGATGCGCTCGCCCCTGGCGGCCTGGATGCCGGCGATCATCGCTGCGCTCTGCCCTTCGTTTTTGACGAACTGCAACAAACGCACGCGCTCCGTGCGGCGCACATTCTCGGTCGTGCGATCGGTGGAGCCATCATCCACGAAGACGATTTCGTAGTCGCGGCCCTCGAGGCTGCGTTCGATCTCGGACTGCAGGATGGGAATGTTTTCCTCCTCGTTGAAAAGAGGAACGACGACGGACAGATACGGCATTTAGAGCGGCATGGTTTGATAATCTTCGCAAAGATACACGCGCAATTTGCGGCTGCCGGGCAGCTCCAGCGTGGCGAAGGCGGTGACGTGGCCGAAGGCGGCGGTAATCGTTTGGGGCAAATCGTCCGGCTCCTCGTCGGTGAGGTAGAGAGCGCTGCGGCCCAGATAGAGGTTGGTTGTGCTGCCTTCCAACTTGAAAAAGTCGTCGGCCGGTTTTTCCGCCGGCACGAAATCATCGTACCGGGGCCAGAGGGCGAATTGGTTGGAGGCGTCCTGCGATTCGCGCAGGAAGACGTCGGGGTGGGCGCTGTGCGCGAGGTGGTAGTTCAGCGCGGCCGTGGCATCCGGATCCGGAGCGATGAGAAAAAGGGGCGACGTACCCGGCTTCTGCGCACGGGCCAGGATTGCGTCCACGGATGAGGAGACTTCTTTCCAGCCGATCTGGTGAGCACTGCGCGCCCAGCGATTCTCAGGCTGCGGCCGCAAGATAAAGGTGGCCGTCAGTAAAAGGAGGATCGCGCCGAATTGGCGGAAGCGCGAGGAGGCGAGAAAGACATGCGCTGCTCCTCCGGCGAGGATGGCGGCGGCAAGGAGCGGTGCCAGGCCCGGGGTGCTCCCATGGAGCACCTGATAGAACCACAGGAGCAAAAAAGGAATCGCCAGACAGAGGACGAGCCGCGGGCGCGCATGGATTCTCGACGAGCGGGCCAGCGTCCAGATGGAAAACCCGAGCGCGGCGAGGGCGGTCAGGGAAAAAAGGGAAACATTCGAGGCGAGCGCGCCGGGGATTTCGCTCCAATGCGGCGTAAGCGCCGTGCGAAGGGTCCCGGAAGCGAAAGCGGGCCAGTCATGGGCGCGGTTCCATAGAATCGAGGGAAGCAGTCCGCAGAAGGCGATGACGAGAGCCACATACAGGCCGGGGCGTTTCCACTCCTCCCGGTGACGGGCGGAAAGTATGCAAACAACGCTTACGCCTGCCAGCAGCAGGATGGCCGAGTAGTGGAACTGAACCGCCAGCGCGGCGAAAATCCCGGTGTGGAACCACCAAAGGGGGCGATGCTCCAGGGCGCGAAGCGCAGACCAGCCGGCCAGCAGGGCAAATGTGAGGGCCGGCAAGTCCGGGCCCACATGAACCGCCGCGAGATTGAAAAAAGGCAGCGTGTTGAGAGCAATCGCCGCCCAAAGCCCCGCGATCTCCCCAAAAAGCGCCCGGCCCAGCAGAAATGTGGCGAAGGTGGCCAGCGCGGCAAAAATGGGGAACGCGAGTCTGAGGCCGAGGGGACTGTCGCCGGGAAAGAGGCTGCCGAGACTGGCCAGCCATGCCGTGCCTCCGGGACCGTCGAAAAACGCCCAGTCCAGATGGTGGGCGCACATCCAGTAGTAGGCTTCCAGCGGGGAGACTTCCGAAACGGCGGAGAGCCAGAGGCGCAGTAAGGTGACGACGGCGAGCAGCGCGAGGGCAAAAATCTTCATCCGGCAATCAGGCTGGGATGCGACGAGGCGACGCGTGGGGCCACGCGCGGGGCGAAGCGGCGCCAGAGGGCTTCACACGCGGCGACCACCAGGCATGCGATCCCGGCTCCGATGACCATGGCCACGATGGTGTCGCTGGGATAGTGGGAGCCCACGTAGATGCGCGAGTAGGCAATCAACGTGGCGGGGATGAAATAGAGCCATCCCCAGCGGCGGTAAAAGACGGCGAGGACCACCGCCACGGCAAAATTGTTCGAAGCGTGACCCGATGGGAACGAGATACCCGTGACGGGCTGGATCGACGGGCGGGAATATTCGATCTTTACCGGTTTGAAGAGGGCAAGCAGGCGAGGGGTCGCTTTTTGGAGGTCGACCATGCGGACCCCCTCCAGCACTTGATTGGGGCGGGGGCGGCCCACCGCGCCCTTGATCGCATCGACCACCACGCCGTCGGTCAACCCGAGCGTAAGGGCCGCGCAGATTACCGCCGCCCGTCCGCGGAAGCCACCGAGGCAGAAGAGAAGAACTCCGGCAATCGCCACCAGCGGCCCCCAGAAAGCCCAGCTCGACAATACCGCCATGGGGAGGTCGAGCCAGGGATTGGTCAACCGCGCGTTGATCAAATAGAAGAGACTTTGATCCAGGGCGACCATCAGGTGTTAAATAAAAAAAAGAGACGTTGATCCATCGAGTCCCGAGCGGGATATTCCGGCGACTTTCCGATGAAACCTTCCGCCACTCAAGCTCTGACCCTTCTCGCGGCCTCTCTTCTTTTTTTCACGGGGCGGGCGTCCCTCGGGGCGGACAGTCCCTCGGCGGACGAGATCATGCGCATGGCGCGGCTGAATCCGATGAGCCAGCAGGCGAAGCTGGCCGGAAAAATCGAGAACGAGGATGGAAAGACGCCTTTCACTCTTTCGCTGCAGAACGGCGTCGTGAGCTACGATTTTCAAAATCCTGACCAGGAAATCCAACTCGTCCTTCGAGAGGATGGATCGGAACTCCGGGAACGACTCGACGGCAAGCCGGTGAAGCCAGCCCGCTATGATCAAAAGGTCAGGGGGACGGCGATTACTTACGAAGACCTCGCGCTGAATCTGCTGTACTGGCCGAAGCCAAAAATCGTCGACGAAGAAACGATCCGCCTCGTGAAATGCTGGGTCATCGAGGTGCAGGCGCCGCGAGGCCAGTCACAGTACGGCGTGGCTCGCCTGTGGATCGATCAAAAGAGCGGTGCGGTCATTCGCATCATCGGCTACGACATGAAGGGCCTGAAGAAAAAGGGTTTCGAGATGATCTCCGGGCAGAAGATCGATGGCCGGTGGATGCTCAAGACCATGCGGGTGGATACCTACGATCCAGCCACTCAAAAGCCGATCGACGATGAGCGAACTCAGCTCACGATCCTCGGCGACGCGAAGTAGCACCGCCGAGGCCGGAGGTTATCCTGTAAAACGGGCCGGGCGTTTAGTCCCAGAAGGTGCCCCAAGGGCCCCAGCTGCCCCAATCCATCGAGGCTTCCTCGTTCATCTCCGCCGCCGAGACCTGGTCCTCCGCGATCTGCTGCTTGAGGGCGAGCGCCTTGTAGCGTTGATAGGCTTTTTCGTCACCGAAGTAGATCAGGACATTCTTCTTGTCCGCGTAAGTGTAGACGATATGGCCTTTGATCACGTGGCGCTGCAGTTCGAAGACCGACAGGCTGTTGTAGAAGGCGATCTGCCGGGGAGTGGTGGGGGTTTTGGTTTTGAAACCCGCTGCGGAAAGGAGGGATTCCGTATTTGGAGCCTCGAGACTGGCGCAGCCGGTGATGCCGAAGGTGGCGGCCAGAACGAACAAGAGAGAGAGGAGCTTGAGCGATTTCATTGGAGAGGATGGGCTGGCGACCACGATGCACACGGGAGGTTTTTGCGTCAATGCCGGGTAATCTGATGTTTCCATTCTTCCCTTTTGACGGAGGAGCCGTATGCGGGTAACCTCCTCGAAAACCCCGGAGATGGTTCCCTATATGAATCGCAATCGAGCCGCCTTCACTTTGATTGAGCTTTTGGTGGTCGTGGCGATCATCGGCATCCTCGTCACCCTGCTTACCGTGGCTGCACCGGCGGTCCTCGACCGGGGACGGCAGACCGCTTCCTTGAATAACATGCGGCAAATCGGGACCGGCTTTCAGCTTTACGCGAACGACAACGAGATGCGCTTGCCCAGCCGGGTACAGACAGGTGATCGCTGGCCGAAGCTCTTGAACCCGTATCTCAAGGACGTGAAGGTTTACGCAGATCCCTCGGATAAGACGAATTTCCTGCTGAAGAAGACTGACCCGCTCTCGAACGCTCCGAACAACACGAGCTACATGATGAACGGCTTCAACGATGCCGGGGCCTTCGAAAACGAAAACGTTTCCATTCGGCTCAATGCCCTGGACAAGCCCAGCGAGACCATTCTCCTGGGACCGCAAAAAGGTCATGCCAATTTTTACATGGACTTCGACGAGGGAAATCAGAATGACGTCTTGAAGAAGGACGCATTCGCCGGAGGCTCAAATTACGTCTTCGCGGACGGCTCCGTGCAGTTCATCAAGAAAGTCGACTACGACCGGGACAGCTACGGGAATAAGCTGTGGCTCGTGCACAAAGATTCCAAAATTCCCTGATCGTTCTCGCACTCGTTTGCGGTGGCGCGGTAGAGGCCTTTTAAAATCTGTGCCCGGATTTGGCCCGGGTGTCTGCGTCCGCTTCATCGAGGCCTTCTTCGATTTCCTCTTCCGCCGCGCTGGCTTCGTCTTCCAGTTGGACCCGCGGAGCTTGTGTGCCGGCACTCGAGGGCGGGACACCTGCATCGGGACGTTCATCTTCGGCCAGAGCATCTGCCGCTAAATCGGTTTCGTCCTCGCCAGCATTCTGGCTCGATGATTTTTCCGCGCGTTCCTCGATTCCGGATTGTTCCGCGGCTTCGGCAAGCCGATCGGAGGGAGAATTTGAAGAGTTTGTTTTCATTATCTGGAGATCGTCCGGGGCGGGGTTTCGGTTGTGGGGGATTGGAAAAGACAATCTTTCCGGAATTGGCACGCGAACTGCTTTACCTTGCGGAGGATTTCAAAATGTTCTGGGGGGAACAACAGGCCGTCGTGGCACTCGTCACGGCGGCCTGTATTTTTTTGGGGAGGGAGATAAATCTGTTTTGTTCGCAACGACCGCTTGAAGCGGCAGAAGCGAATTTCTTCCGTTATGAATCAAAATCCCGAGGATAAGTTGGAATCCGTTGCCGAAACCGCTCGGAGGAGAGCCGTGGAAATCGCCGAAACAGCCCAGGACGGAGCCGTTGATGCGATTGCGGCAGTCGAGAACTACGTGCGCAAGAATCCCTGGCTCGTGGTTGGTGGAGCGGTCGTTGCCGGTGTCGCCCTGGCGGCCCTGCTACCCCGCCGGCAGGAGCCTCCGGATCGCTTGCACGCGGTGAAGGACTGGCTGGAGGATGCCTACACCAAGGTTAACGACCAGCTTCCCAGCAAATCCGATCTGAAATCGCTGGCCCAGTCCTGCGATCTTTCTTCGGGATGGGACACTCTCGGGAAGAAACTCCACCTCTGGTAATCACCGATGGAACCGAATGGCCCTTATCGCTCGTGTGAAGACTCGATCCGACGGGCGCCGCTAGCGTCGGTCGCGATCGCCTTCTTTGCCGGGATTATTTTTAAGATTCTGCCCGTTGGTGCATTGATGGTCGCCTTTGTGCGGGTGGCGCTTTTTCTGGTCCGGCCAGCGTTGTTGATCTTCGGCATCGTCAAGGCGGTCGAGATCGTTCAGGACCGTCAGCGTTCTTGAAGCACTGCCATTTTAAAAACAAAAGGCCCCGCCGCATCTGAGATGCGGCGGGGCTTTTTCGGTTTTGATCTTTTAGATCCTGCGTCCGCGGCCGATGCCTCCCATGACGAGGGAGAGAACGAACAGGACGAGGAACACGAAGAAAAGAATCTTGGCGATTCCTACGGCTGCTCCGGCGATACCGCCGAACCCCAGCAGGGCGGCGATCAGAGCGATAATCAGAAATGTAATGGCGTAACTCAGCATGGGTTTCCTTTTGTTGTTACCCGAAGATCGCGCCTGCTTCTTCGATCGGCCGTGTCCCGTCAGGGAGGAGGAGACATCCCCCGGAAAAAATGTAGGCCACCGTGACGAATGCCACGATGGCCTACTGTTCCCCCCGGAACAGGCGCCAGAGTGCCAGAAGAATGAGAACGTGCAAGCCCGATTGCAGATTGTTTCGAGATTGGCACATAGGGAGGTGATGAGAGCGGGCGCCTCGACGCATGATTCGATAAAATTTTGCATGCGCATCGGCGGATATGGGTGAAAGTGAAGGATGCAAATCGTCACCGCCGCTTTGTTCCTCTTTGTTATGATGCTTTGCGCGGCCGCGGGTACCCCCACGTTCGCTCCGAAACGTCTGCACCGTTAGGTCTTCAGGCCGTCCCTCCGCAACATCTCCCCGGGCAACGCCCCCTCACGAGCAATCGACTTATCGGTCGGTTTGGCTCTGGTGGGAGGGTGGCGTGGCATTTTTGCCGGCTGCCGATGGAGCCTTGGGCGCAAAAATGAGAACGAGAATAATCCCCAGCCCGGTCAGAGCCGAGGCCGCCGCTCCGAAGAGAGCGGCCTGCTTCCGCCACGAATTCCTGTCTGCGGACATCGGTTTTTAGTGGCTCGACTGGCTGGCGCTGTCGATCGCGTTGCCCGACCACGGTGACGCATTGCTCCCGGAGACCGTTTCCTCGAAGGGGCTCGGCCGCGCCGGAGGGATCGGCTTGTCCGGGTCGTCAGGCGGGCCGAAAGGAGAGGTCGTCGAACAGGCGGACACGAGCCCGCAGCTGGCGATGGCAAGTAGTCGCAAGGTTGGATGGAGTTTGGTCGGAAGCATGGAAATTGGTCTGGCTCAATCGAAGGCGCTGGTCACCGGACGGCCCCAGAAGCTCTCGGGGATGGGAATTCCGAGCAGCCAGAGGGCGGTGGCTGCGGTGTCGTACTGGACCACGGCAGCCGTGATCGTGAAATGCGGACGAACCCCCGCGCCCCAGGCGATCCAGGGGATCGTCACATCCTCCGGCGAGGAAGAGCCATGGGTGCCGATCTGTGGAGCCGGCTGTCCCGGTTTGGTGAGCGCGGCGATTTCAGCCGCGGAGCGGTCATGCCCTCCGTGATCGGCGGTCAGGATGATGACGCTCGTGTTGAGTAAACCGGCATCTTTAATCGCCTTCACGATGACGGCGAGTGCGGCGTCGCAATCGGCGAAGGCCTTCATTTTCTCGGGTGAAAAGACGCCGTGGGCGTGGCCCTCCACGTCGGGATCGCCAAAATGAATAAAGCAGAGATTCGGCTTCAATTTGCCAACCATGCCGGCAAAGGCCGCCGCGACTTCGCATGCGATGGGTTTTTCCGGAACCACGAATTCGTTCAGACTCCCTGGCAGCGCCAGGGTCTTGAACTTGATCTTCGAAACGATCATTGCTGTCACCAGGCCATGTTCCTTCGCGATGCTGAAGATGGTCGGCACCTTGACCATGCCTTTTTCCGGTTCGAGATCGTTCCAATCGATTTGATGCTTTTGGATTCCGACGCCGGTGAGCATCGAGGTGTGGGAAGGGAGCGTGAGGCTGGGGACGATGGTATAGGCCTCCCAGGTGTGGGCGCCTTCCGCGGCCATCTTCTTGAGGACCGGCATGTCGGCTTTCTCGATGCCCGCGGGCGCACCTTGATCGAAGCTGACAATGAAAACGTGCTGAGCCCGGGGTGAGCCGGCGTTCGCGAGCCCTGAAAATAAAAGGAGCGCGAGGATGGGGGGAAAAACTCTCTTCGAGGACATTGCCCCCAAGGTAGATATTGCCCTGCGGTCTGCAAGGGCGGAGCCAGAGAGGGGACGAACCCGAGGCGATCGAACCGCCAGATTTTCATTTCGAAAAAATCTGGCGGAGTCGACGGGGCTCGAACCCGCAACCTCTGCCGTGACAGGGCAGCGCTCTAACCGATTGAGCTACGACTCCAAAAAGAGGGAGGCGAAATATGTGCGGTTGCGGCGTTTGGTGCAACCTTTTTTGCGACGAATTTTGAAACGGGGAATTTGCCATCCCGTAACAATGCGGATACGAAGGGAGTAATGCTCAAGGAATGTGATGTCGTCATCCTTGGCGGGGCGTTTTCGGGCGCATCGCTGGCCCTGTTGCTCCGCCGTGAGGCGCCGGAGCTTCGGGTGCTCGTCATCGAGCGGAGCGAGAAATTCGATCGCAAGGTCGGCGAAGCGACCACCGAGATCAGTGGGGAATTTCTGAGCAAGCGGCTGAGTCTCACGAGCTATCTCGCCCATCACCAAATCGCGAAGCAGGGACTGAGGCTCTGGTTTACCCGGGATGAGCACACCCCCTTCGACGAGTGCGTGGAGATCGGCGCGAACTACCAGGTGCGCATGCCGGCTTTCCAGCTCGACCGCGAGAAGCTCGATTCACACCTGCTCGATTGCGCGGTGCAGGAGGGAGCGGAACTCTGGCGCCCCGCAAAGATCGTGGAGATCGAGGATGGGCGGGTCGTGGTACAGCGCGATGGGGAGACGATCGAGGTGCGTGCGCGCTGGACGATCGATGCCTCGGGCCGCGCGGCGCTGCTGGCCCGCAAGCGCGGGACCCTGCGGCAGCTCGACGAACATCCTACCAATGCGATCTGGGCCCGCTTTCGCGGTACGAAAGATCTCGATGGCCACGAGTTGCGCTCAAGGCATGCGATGTTTGGGAAGTCCTGCATCGCGAGCCGGGCGGCTGCGACCAATCATCTGACCGGCTATGGCTGGTGGTGCTGGATCATTCCGCTGAAGGGCGGCGATTTCAGCGCGGGACTCGTTTACGACTCCCGTCTTTTTACGCCGCCGGCCGGCGAGTCGTTGGGCGGGCGGTTGAAAGCGCACCTGATGACTCACCCCGTGGGACGCGAGCTTTTTGCGGACGCCGAGCTGATCGAGGGGGACGTGAAGGCGTATTCGAAGCTGCCCTATTACAGCACGGAGATCGCGGGCGAGGGCTGGCAGATCGTGGGCGATGCCGCCGGATTCATGGATCCGCTTTACAGTCCCGGCCTCGATTATTGCTCCTGGACCGTGCGCCTGGCGCTTGGCCGCATCAAGGCCGAGGCGATGGGGAAACCGTGCGACCTCGAAAGAATCAACCGCCGTTTCCGGGAGTCCTACGACACCTGGTTCCGCGCGCTTTACCTCGATAAATACTTCTACCTCGGCGACGCCGAACTCATGACTGCAGCCTATCAGATGGATATCTCCCTGTTTTATCTCGGACCCGTGCGGGAAATCACCGTGGCGCGGGAGGACGACCTCGACTGCCTTCCTTTCAATGGCCCGGTCGACACCCGGGTGGGACGCTTTATGAAGTTTTACAATCGACGACTGGCTCATATCGCCCGGAAGCGGCGCGAGGCCGGCTGCTATGGCCGCCGCAACTCCGGATGGCGTGAATTGGGGGACGGGTTCGTCCCCGACGGTCGCGTCGCGCGCTCGCTTTATCTCGGCCTCCGGCGCTGGCTGCTGGCCGAGGTGCACGCTCTGACGCTTCGCCCGCGGGCCGTGAAGGAGTCCGTGAGCGAGCATTCCCAACCTGCGCCCGTCATCTAATCGTGGCTCATTCATCCTATCGCGCATTCCTGGAGGAACTCGACCGCGCGGGCGAGTTGAGACGGATCACCGAGCCGGTCGCCACCGAGCTCGAGATTACCGAAATCGCCGACCGCGAGATGAAGAAACCCGGCGGTGGCAAGGCCCTGCTTTTCGAGAAGCCGACCGTCAATGGCGTGGTCAGCCCTTTCCCGGTGGCCATCAATACGATGGGCTCGTGGAAGCGCATGGCGATGAGCATGGGGGCGGAGTCAGTGGAGGCCGTCGCCGACGAACTCGGGTCGCTCATGAAGGCTCAGCCGCCCACGAGCTTCCGGGAGGCGATCAAGTTGCTTGGCACCGCGATCGAGCTGCGTCATGCGAAGCCGAAGCGGGTGAAGGATGGACCGTGCAAGGAGGTTATCCACAAATTCGACGCTCCGGCCGCGCAACCTTCGCCCTGGCCGCCGGCGCCGAATGTAACCGATCTCTCGACCTTCAATCTTCAGCCTCCGACCCTTCTCGATCTGCCGATCCTGCGCTGCTGGCCGCTCGATGGCGGGCGGTTCATCACGTTGCCCTGTGTGGTGACGCAGGATCCGGATACCGGTGAGCGGAATGTCGGGATGTACCGCATCCAGGTGTATGACGACCGCACCACCGGGATGCACTGGCAGCTCCAGAAGGTGGGCGCCAGGCACGGGCGCCGCTATTATGAGACGGGCACGCGGATGCCGGTCTCGATTTTCATCGGAGGAGATCCGGTATTCCCGTTCGCGGCGACCGCGCCTTTGCCCGACGGGCTCGATGAATTCCTGCTCGCGGGCTATCTCCGCCGGAAGTCGGTGGAGCTGGTGAAGTGCGAAACGAACGACCTGGAAGTGCCGGCCAATGCGGACTTCGTGATCGAGGGATATGTCGACCCGACCGAGCCGCTCCGGGACGAGGGGCCCTTCGGCGATCACACGGGCTATTACACGCTGCCCGAGCCGTACCCTGTTTTTCACATCACCGCGATCACGCATCGCAAGGACGCGGTTTATCCCGCGACGATCGTCGGCATCCCGCCGATGGAGGATTTCTATATCGGTGCGGCGTCGGTGAAGCTGTTCCTGCCGGTCTTCAAGATGAACTTTCCGGAGATCGTCGACATCGCGCTGCCGGCGGAAGGGGTCTTTCACAACGCCGTCTTCGTCTCGATCCGGAAGACCTATCCGATGCAGGCCTACAAGGTCATGCATGGCCTGTGGGGCATGGGGCAGATGATGTTTTCGAAATACATCGTGGTCGTGGATGACGACGTCGACGTGCAAAATACGAGCGATGTCCTCTTCCGCCTCTGTGCGAATACCGACCCTCAGAGGGACAGCATCATGACGAAGGGGCCTTCCGACGTGCTCGATCATGCGACAAGCGACATCGCGATGGGCAGCAAGCTCGGCATGGATGCCACGAAGAAGCTGGCCGGTGAAGGATTCCATCGCAAGTGGCCGCCGCTGATTCGCATGGACGAGCAAGTGAAGAAAAATATCGAAAAATTTCTTCGCTAGAACCGGCCTTTTGCAAGGTCGCCCGCCGAGTGCCAGCCGATCTATGCGGAGATAAAAGCATGAACGATCAAGCCATCGAGAGCCGAAGCCCCCTCTGCACCACTGGCGTCGAGGGATTGGATGACATTTTGAACGGCGGCCTGCCCCGAAACCGAATCTATCTGATCCAGGGGGATCCCGGGGTAGGCAAGACGACGCTCGCCCTTCAATTCCTGCTCGAAGGCGCGGCGAAAGGGGAGAGAGGCCTGTACATCACTCTCTCCGAGACGCGGGAGGAACTGGACGCCGTGGCCGGGTCCCATGGGTGGAATCTCGACGTGATCTCGCTGTTCGAGCTCTCGGCCATCCAGTCCGCCTTCGAGGATGAGACCGAAAACACCTTTTTCCATCCCTCCGAGGTGGAGCTGAATCGCACCACCGAGGCCTTGCTCGGAGAAATCGAGCGGATCAATCCAACCCGCGTGGTGTTCGACTCGCTCTCCGAGTTGCGGATGCTGGCGGAGACGCCATTGCGATACCGGCGGCAGATTCTCCGATTCAAACAGCATTTTGCCGGTCGCAAGTGCACCGTCCTCCTGCTCGACGATCGCTCTTCCGGGCAAAATGATTTGCAGATCGAGAGCATCGCGCACGGCGTGCTGGACCTGCAGCGGCTGTCACCTGCCTATGGTGTGTCGCGCCGGCAGCTCAACATCCGGAAGATTCGAGGGGTCAAATTTCGCGAAGGTTATCACGACGTGATTCTCCAGACCGGGGGGATGGTGGTGTTTCCAAGGCTTGTCGCCGCGGAGCATCATGCGAGTTTCAGCGCCGAGGGGCTGACCAGCGGGATCCCGGAGTTCGATGAGATGCTCGGCGGCGGCCTCGATCGTGGAACGAGTTCCATGTTCATGGGCCCTCCCGGGACGGGTAAGTCCACGCTGGCGATGCAATTCGCGCATTCGGCGGCCCGGCGCGGAGAGAAGTCCTATTTCATCGCCTTCGACGAGACGATCGGGACGCTCGTTTCGCGGGCGAGGCAGTTGGGAATGGAGGTGCAGCCTTTTGTCGACTCTGGGTTGCTCCGGGTCGAGCAGGTGGATCCGGCGGAGATTTCCCCGGGAGAGCTCACCGACCGCGTGCGACGTGCGGTGAAAGACGGGGTGAAGGTCGTGGTGATCGACAGCATCAACGGCTATCTCAACGCCATGCCCGAGGAGCGCTTCCTCAATCTCCAGCTGCACGAATTGCTCTCGTATTTGAACCAGCAGGGAGTGGTCACGATCATGGTCCTCGCGCAGCAGGGCCTGGTCGGTTCGATGCAATCCGCGGTGGACGTGACCTATCTCGCAGACACGGTGGTGCTGTTCCGATACTTCGAGGCACGCGGAGCGATCCGGCAGGCCATTTCGACGATCAAGAAGCGGAGCGGCAACCACGAGCGCACGATTCGTGAGTTGCGGTTGAGCGAAGGCCGGGGATTTCTTTTCGGTGAGCCGCTTCGTGATATGCAGGGAGTGTTGACGGGTATTCCCGTCTATCATCGCGATGGACCGCATGACGACAAACTCATGAATCTTGGCGAATGAGTGATTCCGAGCGGGAGCCCGAGTCGATGGATCTGGAAGGGCGCGTCCTTATTCTCGCGCCCACCTCCAACGACGCGGCCATCACGGCGGATTTCCTGAGGCGTTCCCACATGATCGCGGAGATCTGCCGGGACATCCCGGAGCTCTGCCGGAAAATGGAAGCGGGTTGCGGCTCCCTCCTGCTTGCGGAGGAGACTCTGGCGGGGGCGGCCATGGCGCAACTGGTCGAGGCGCTGTCCCTTCAGCCGGCATGGTCCGATCTGCCGATCATCATCATTACGAGCGGTGGCGAGGTGAGCCAGATGCGGCTCCGCCGGCTGGGGATTTTCGGACCGGGAGGAAATGTGATGCTGCTCGAGCGGCCTTTCCGGCCTGCGACCCTGGTCAGTACGGTCGAGGTGGCGCTCCGTGCCCGCCGCCGTCAGCGTGAGGTGCAGGGACTGTTTCAAAAGCTGGAGGCCAGTGAAGAGCGGGTGACCGGCATCCTGGACAGCATCAGCGATGCGTTCATCACGATCGATCGCGACTGGCGCATCAGCTATGTGAATGCCAGTTACGTCGCCATGGTCCGGCCTTTGTTTCAATCCGCCGGCGAGTTGCTTGGACACACGCTCTGGGAGAAGTTTCCCGATATCGCGAATTCCGAGGTGGGGCGCTTTTACCGGCGCACGATGGAGACGCAGGAGTCGGGTACGTTCGAGCTGTTTTATCCGCCATTGGACGCCTGGCTGGAGGTGAGGGCTTTTCCGTCGCCGAAGATGCTGTCCCTTTACGTGCGGGATATCTCCGAGCGGAAACGGCAGGAAGCAGCGGTAACCGAGCTGACGCTCAAGGTGCAGGAGCAGGCCCGGCTCTTTGACACGATCCTCTCGAACATGGCGGACCTTGCCTACATTTTCGATCGGGATGGGCGCCTGCTTTATGCGAACAAGCCTCTGCTCGATCTCTGGCAGAAACCGCTGGCGGAGATGATGGGCAAAAATCTCGTCGAGATGGATTACCCCCATGATCTGGCTGAAAAGCTGAACGCGCAAATTGCCGAGGTTATTTCAACGCGGCGGGGCATCCGGGATGAGGCGTTTTTCAGTGGTGCTGATGGAGTGGAGGAGATCCATGACTATATTTTCAACCCCGTGGTCGACGCTGCGGGGGAGGTCGTTGCCGTGGCGGGAACGACGCGCCTGGTCACGGAGCATCGCCGCGCGGAGAGTGCGCGACGCCAGCTCGCAGCGATCGTGGAGTCGTCGGACGACGCCATCGTGAGCAAGGATCTCAATGGCATCATCCAGACCTGGAACCAGGGCGCCCAGCGCCTCTTCGGCTATACAGGCGAGGAGACGGTTGGAAATTCCATCAACATGTTGATCCCTCCGGAGCTTTACGACGAGGAGAGGGAAATCCTGCGGCGCATCCGGCAGGGAGACCGGATCCAGCACTATGAGACCACCAGGCGTTGCAAGGATGGGCGTCTGGTCACCGTGTCGCTGACGGTTTCGCCAATCCGGGATCGCGAGGGGAGGGTGACCGGCGCCTCGAAAATCGCCCGTGACGTCACGGAGTGGAAACGGACGGAAATGGCGCTGAAGGCGGCCAAGGATGCGGCTGAGTCCGCCAATCGATCGAAGGACCATTTCCTCGCCGTGCTCAGCCACGAGCTTCGTACCCCGCTGACTCCCGTCCTGATGACGGCGAGCGCTCTGGAGATGGATCCCATCGTGCCGGCGGCATTGAGGGCCGACATGGCAATGATCCGCCGGAATGTGGAGCTGGAGACCAAGCTGATCGACGATCTGCTCGATCTGAGCCGCATCACTTCCGGCAAGCTGGCGCTGCATGTACGGTCGGTGGATCTCAACCAAATGGTGCGAGAGGTGTGCTCGATCTGCGAGCCGCAGGTGTCCGAGAAAAAAATCGATCTGAAGGTCGATCTCGATGCCTATGTCGGGCATGTGAATGCCGACCCTGCGCGCTTGCAACAGGTCCTGTGGAATATCCTGAAGAACGCGATCAAATTCACGCCGAGCGGCGGAACGATCCGGGTCACGACCGCTCCGCACCTGCCGGGGAAGGCGCAATTCTCGATTGCCGATTCCGGGGTCGGCATGGATTCCCAGGTGCTTCCGAAAATTTTCGACGCTTTCGAGCAGGGCGACGAGAAGATCACCAAGCAATTCGGCGGTCTTGGTCTGGGGCTCGCCATTACCAAAGCGCTCGTGGAACTGCACGAGGGGAAGATCCGCGCCGAAAGCGAAGGCGCTGGGCGGGGCAGCACCTTCACCGTGGAGTGGCCGACTTCAAAGGTGGAAAAACCTACGGAAGGAAACGGCAGCACCGAGAGGGCTTCCGGTGGCTCGTTGAGAATCCTGGTGGTCGAAGATCACCAGGACACCGCCGCCATGCTCGCAAGGCTGCTCGGCGTCACCGGCTACGACGTGACGGTGGCGAACTCCGCCGCGAGCGCCCTCGAGACCGCGGCCAGGCAGCCGTTCGATCTGGTGGTGAGCGACATTGGGCTCCCCGACTCGACCGGCTATGATCTCATGCGGGGGCTGCGGGCACGGCACGAGATCAAAGGAATCGCGATGAGCGGGTATGGCATGGAGGAGGATATACGGAAAAGCCTCGATGCGGGCTTCACCGAGCATCTCGTGAAGCCGGTCAATTTGTTATCGCTCGAGCAGGCGATCCGGCGGATCGCGGCGCAGCTTCGGGATTAGCACGCCGGCTTCCTGGCCGTGAGCGCGTGGCCCAGGAATTGGCGCGAGATGAGCCACAGCTTCTCGATCCGTCCCAGGCGATAGCGGCGGTCGAAGACGCGATAGCCATCGGCAGCCATGCGATGGAGCAGACGCTCGTACGTCTCGCGCATGATCTCCGCGGGCAGCAATGCCGCGCGGTCGTTTTCCGGCAGCGACCGGCGTGCGAGTTCAAAAAAGGCCCGGGCGCGCTCGGCTTCAAAAGTCATCAGCTTTTGAAAGTTCTGGGAGTTTCTTCCTTCGAGCAGGTCGCTCTCCGGAACGCCGAATCGCTCGAGATCCTCGAGCGGAAGATAGATCCGGTCATTCGCGATGTCTTCGCCCACGTCCCGGATGATGTTTGTCCATTGCAGGGCGAGGCCAAGGGACTCGGCATAGGCTTCGCTCCCGGCGTCCCTGCACCCGAAAATGCGAATGCTTACCAGGCCCACGGCGCTGGCCACGCGCCAGCAGTACTGGCGTGCCTCCGGGAAAGTCGCGTAACGATGAATCGTCAGGTCGGACCGGACCCCGGCGAGAATCTCGAGGAAGAGAGTACGGTCGATCCCATAGCGGGAGATCAGGCTGTCGAGGTCATCGGGAAGGGGGGCGGCCCCGGACAGCGCGGCCTGCCAGGCGTCGAGTGCGACTGTCTTTTCGACGTCGGAGAGGGCGGTCGAGTCCGCGATATCGTCGAGGATGCGACAGAAACGGTAAAAAACGAGGGAGTCCTGCCGTCGGCCCGAGGGAAGGATGCGCAGGGCGATGGCGAGATTCGAAGCTTTTCGGCCCGCCTCGAGTTCCGCGGCGATTGCGGGAGGGATGAGGTCGCTCACGGCAGCGCGGGAGACTCCGTTGTGATGGAGCCGTTCTCGAGTTTCACGGTGTGATCGCAGATCGCGAGCCATTGATCGGGCGGTCCACTCCACAGGCAGGTGATATGGAGATCGTGCGCGATCGAGCGGATATGAGGCATGAGCACGGCCGGGCGCTGGGGAGCGAGCAGGAGCAGGATGCGTGGGCGATGAACGAGGGCACGAGCCAGCGCGGCCAGGAATTGCGCATCCGATCCGAGCGAGCCGGCGCGGTCGTTGGCGAGGTGCTCGATGCCGAGCAGATAGAGCAGCTCGGAGACGCGCTCCTGAGCCGAGTTCTCATCGGCACCCGAGATGCGGAAAAGTGGCATGGCGACATTTTCCGCCACGGTGAAGGCCGGGAGCAGGCAGGAGCTGGGGAAGACATAGCCAAAGACGGAATTCCTGATGGCCCGGCGCTCTTCTTCCGATGCCGGAGAGACTCTCTCGCCGAAAAGATCGATCGATCCAAAGTCCGGCTCATCGAGCAGGCCCAGCAAATGGGAGAGCAGGGTCTTCCCGCTGGCCGGAGGGCCTGTGATGCCATGCACCAGGCCTTCCTCGAGGCTCAGCGAGACATCGTGGACGCACGCCGGGCGGTCCGTCCAGTTGGGACGGTGACAGCGAAGTCGAGAGCAGCTTAGCGCGATCAAAATGGGATTTCTTTGCGGCCTGTGGAGTAGCTCTTGTAGAGGCAGACCCAGCTGGCGATGAACCAGCCGGCGAGCAGGGCCTCGATCCAGGCGGTGATCAAGTGTCCTCCGAGGGCCGCGGCGGTCTCCGGCCCCAGTCGCGAGTCGACGTAACTGGTGACGGCCTCGAGGAGCAGAAAGGTGAGGTATGTGCTTCCGAGAAAGAGGAACATGGATGCCCAACGCGTGCGCAGCAGCCGCATGCTGCCCCGCAGCGCAAGGCGGAGCGATTCGTTGTGGAAGACAAGGGTGGCTTGCATGGGGCAATAGAGCAGCGCAGCGGCAATGACGACCGATCGGCCTATCCAACGCGAAAACCACGCGCAGGCGTCATAAAAATCGGAAT
>Ga0310811_10004484_pt1 | contig 17528 bp, 16 predicted proteins | sample YCmetagenome_FD_207642 | JGI IMG/M metagenome (GOLD analysis project Ga0310811, IMG submission 207642) | Soil microbial communities from experimental microcosm in Duke University, North Carolina, United States - YC | ecosystem: Engineered > Artificial ecosystem > Soil microcosm > Unclassified ...
GACCTGCGCCGCCTGCCGCGCCGCGCCTGGGTGCTGTCGCTCATCCACGCCACCGTGAACTGGGGCCTGGACCTGGCGTGCCTGGCGGCGACGGCGGCCGCGTTCGGCATCGACGTGAGCCTGGTGCGGCTGGCCACCGTGTACCTCACCGTGCAGCTCGTCCGGCAGATCCCGCTCAGCCCGGGCGGCATCGGCGTGGTCGAGGTCGCGCTGCTGGCCGGCCTCGTCTCGGCCGGCGCCGCGCACGGCCCGGCGGCGGCCGCGATGCTGGTCTACCGCCTGCTGTCCTGCTGGATGATCATCCCGCTCGGCCTGCTCGCTTATGCGACCCTGCGGCGCGGCCCCAAGGCCCCGGAGACGCCACCGGTCAAGCCGCCGGCGCTCGCCGGCCGGCACTGAGCTCCACCGCGCTGCGGCGCGGCGGCCGGCAGGCACTGAGCCCGCGCGTTAGCCCGTCGGGCCCTCGCGGCCGGTGAAGGCATTGAGGCGGGCCGGTGCCAGGTCGTGCGCCGGTCGGGCGGTGCGGCGGTGGGGATTGCGACAAGTCGGGCGCTGGCGCGCCACGACTTGTCGGATTTATACCTCGTCAGGCGATAAATCCGGGCAAAAGGGAACCAACGGACGACCGCCGGTCGCCGGTCGCCTCTCGCGCGGCGGCCGTGTGAGCTTGTCCGCGCTCGCCGGCGAGGCGCGACCGTGTTTAGACCATGATCGCGGAAACAAAATGCCGCCGCAGGCCCGTGGGACAGGCGTAGCTAACAGAGATCTTTCAAACCTCACAGCATGATGTTAGATTCGGGCCATGGGAGTGCCGGATCGGCTCGACGTCACGCTGCGGCTCGTGCGAGGCGGCGGCCGCGTCAGCCTCGGCGAGCTGGCCGAACGGCTCGGCGTGTCCGAGATGACCGTGCGGCGCGACCTCGACCAGCTGCAGGAGCAGGGGCTCGTGCAACGGGTGCGCGGCGGCGCGGTGGCGCTCGACGTGCCGGCCGAGAGTGCCGGGTTCGACGTGCGGGCCGGGTGGCTCGCCGCGGCCAAGAGTCGCGTCGCCAAGGCCGCCGCCGCGCTCGTCGAGCCGGGCTCGACGGTGCTGCTCGACGCCGGGACGACGACGGCCGAGCTCGCCGGGCAGCTCGCCCGCAAGGCCCCGCTCACCGTGGCGGTGCTGAGCCTGCAGGCGGCCGCGCGGCTCGCCGACCAGCCGGGGATACGGCTGCTCGTCATCGGCGGGGAGTCGCGGGCGGGGGAGCGCAGCCTCGTCGGGCCCCTGGCGCTCGCGGCGCTGGAGCAGCTGCGGTTCGACACGTTCGTGATGTCCATCGGCGCGGTGCACCACGACCTCGGCTGGTCCGAGTTCGACCTCGACGACGCCGCGGTGAAGCGGGCCGCGCTGCACCGGGCGGGGCGCACGATCGTCGTGGCCGACTCGACCAAGCTCGGGGTGCAGGCGTTCGCGCGCGTCGGGGCGCTCGGCGCCGTCGGCACGCTCGTCACCGACCTGCCGGGCGCCGATGCGCCGGCGGCGGCCGCCGAGACCCTGGAAGCCCTGCGCGCAGCGGGGGTGCAGATCGTCAACGCTGAAGGAGTACCGACGACATGATGATCCTGGTGGCCGGACCTTATCGCTCCGGGACGGGCGACGACCCGGCGAAGCTGCGGGCCAACGTCGACGCCATGAACGACGCCGCGGTGCGGCTGTTCCGGGCGGGGCACCTGCCGGTGACGGGGGAGGCCCTCGCGCTGCCGCTCATCGAGCGGGCCGGGTCGGCGGGGGTCGGCGACGCCGTGTTCGACGAGATCTTCCACCCGATCTCGTCGCGGCTGCTGGAGCGCTGCGACGCGGTGCTGCGCATCGGCGGAGCGTCCGCGGGGGCCGACGAGATGGTGGCGCAGGCGCGCGCCGAGGGCAAGGCCGTGTTCGCCAGCCTCGCCGAGGTCCCGGCGGCGTGAGGATCGCCGCGGCGGTGCCGGGCGACGCCGAGGCGGTCCGCGCGCTCGTGCGGGCCGCCTACGCGCACTACGTGCCGCGGATCGGGCGGGAGCCGGCGCCGATGAGCGCCGGCTACGAGGCGCTGATCGCCGAGGGCCTGGTGTGGATCGCCGGGCGCCCGCCCGTGGTCTTGCTCGTGCTCATCCCGCGCGAGGATCACCTGCTGCTCGACAACGTGGCCGTCGACCCCCGGGCGCGGGGCACGGGGGTCGGTGCGGCGCTGCTCGCGTTCGCCGAGGAGCGCGCGCGGGCGCTGGGGCTGCCGCGCATCCGGCTGTACACCAACGCCGCCATGCACGAGAACCTGGCCTACTACGCCCGGCACGGTTACACCGAGACCCACCGTGCGAGCGAGTTCGGCTTCCATCGGGTGTACTTCGAAAAGCCGACGCCCCCGCGGCAGGACCGCGGGGGCGTCGGATGAGCGTAGGTCAGTGCATGACCACCGGAGCCGGCGCGCCGGCCTCGGCGCTGTCGCTGAGGTGCGACACCTCGCGCTTGCGCGGCAGGAAGGCGATCGGGATGAACGTCGCCAGCACCAGGATGAAGCCCACCCAGTAGGTGGCGGCGAACGAGTCCGCCAGGAACACCAGGCCCTTGTGCACGAGGTCCGGTCCGAACGTCTGCAGGATCTGGTCGTGCAGCTGCGGCAGGTGCGAGGCCTGCGCCACCTCGGCGATGGTGAACGGGTGGCCGGTCTGCGGGTTCGTCGAACCCGGGATGATGTCCGCCTTGTCCTGCTGGCTGGTCAGGACGACCGACATGACCGCGCCGCCGATGGAGCCGCCGATCTGCTGCAGGATGTTCACCAGCGTCGAGCCGCGGGCCACTTCGTGATGTGTCAGCGTCTTCAGCGCCGAGGTCATGATCGGCATCATCGTGCCGCCCATGCCCAGGCCCATCACGAACAGCGAGCCGCACAGCAGCACGTAGGACGTGTCCGCGCCGACCTGCGTGAACGTGAAGAAGCCGATCGCGATGAGGGCCATCGCGAACGGCACCGTCCGCCCGACCGGGATCTTGTCCGCCAGCATGCCGGCGATCGGCATGGTCAGCATCGCGCCGATGCCCTGCGGGGCCATGAGCAGGCCGGCGTGCAGCGTGGACTCGCCGCGCACCTGCAGGAAGTAGCTCGGGAAGAGCAGGCCGGCGCCCATGAAGGCGATGATGAACACGAACAGCGAGAGCGTCGCCACCGTCAGGCGGCGGTTGCGGAACAGCCGCAGGTCCAGCAGCGGGTGCTTCGGCTTGAACGAGTAGAAGATGAAGCCGATGACGAGCACGGCGCCGATGAGCATCGGCAGCCACACCTTGGTGGCCGTGATCGTCTTGGCCTCCGGCAGCGACGACACGCCGAACAGGAATGAGGCCAGGCCGGGCGAGAGCATCAGCATGCCGAGGAAGTCGAACGACTCCGACGGCTCGGTGTTGTCCTTCGGCAGCGCGAACGCCGCGTACACCAGGGCGATCGCGCCGATCGGCAGGTTGATCAGGAAGATCCAGTGCCAGCTCGCCGCGTCGATGAGCCAGCCGCCGAGGATCGGGCCGCCGATCGGGCCGAGCAGCATCGGGATGCCCAGCACTGCCATGAGCCGGCCGATACGCTGCGGGCCGGCCGCGCGGGTCATGATCGTCATGCCGAGCGGCATGAGCATGCCGCCGCCGAGGCCCTGCAGCACGCGGTACCCGATGAGCTGGTTGATCGAGTCCGCCGTCGCGCACAGGCCGGAGCCCGCGGTGAACAGGAACAGCGCGAGCATGTAGAGCCGCTTGGTGCCGAAGCGGTCGGCGGCCCAGCCGGACAGCGGGATGACCGTCGCCAGTGCGAGCGTGTAACCCGTCATCGTCCACGCGACCTTGGCATAGGTCGTGTGGAACTCCTGGATGAACGTCGGCAGGGCGACGCTCACCACCGTCACGTCGAGAATCGACATGATCGCGCCGAGGACGATGACGCCCGCTATCTTGAGTACCTGGGCGTCAAGTTTCGTCGGCGCCCCGCCGTCGCCTCCAGAGGCGACGGCAGCTTCCTGTTGGACCACGTGCTCCCCCCAACGTGCAAACATCACGTACGTACAAGTGATCGGTTTCAGCCACACAGCGTACTGGGCGGCAGTTACCAGCTGCGAACCAGATTCGGGCCCTCACCTGGATCGCGCCGTCGAGGGGCAGAGAGTGACTAAGGCTACGCTAAGCTTCTCGAATGAACGAGGTGGAGGCCGGCCCGGTGCGCCGCAACACACGGCAGCGCGACGCCGTGATGACGCTGCTCGGCGAGGTCGACGGCTTCTACAGCGCGCAGGAGCTGCACGTGATGCTCCGCGAGCGGGGCGCCAACGTGGGGCTCACGACCGTCTACCGCACCCTGCAGCTGCTCGCCGAGTCCAACGAGATCGACGTCATGCAGGCGCCGGGCAGCGACACCCGCTACCGCCGCTGCAGCGACAAGCACCACCATCACCTCGTCTGCCGCGGCTGCGGGCGCACCGTCGAGGTGCTCGGCCCAGCCGTGGAGCGCTGGGCCGACCGGATCGGCGAGGAGCACGGCTTCACCGACGTGAGCCACACCCTGGAGATCTTCGGTACCTGCGGCAGCTGCTGCAAGCACTGAGCGCTTACAGCAGTTCGCGCAGGGCCTCGATCAGCAGCCAGATGCCGAACACGGCGAACAGCGCGGACGCGCCGTACTTGATGGCCTTCTCCGGCAGGTGCCGGCCCAGCTGACGGCCCACGACGATGGCCAGGGCGTCGGCGGCGACCATGCCGACCGTCGAGCCGACCCAGGTGCCGAACCAGCCGTGCTGGGTGGCGAGGGTGATGGTGGCGAGCATCGTCTTGTCGCCGAGCTCGGCCAGGAAGAACGACACGCCGACGGCGATGATCGCGGAGCGGGTGGTGCGCTCGGCCTTGTCGCGTTCGTCGTCGGTGAGCTTGTCGCCGCGCAGCGTCCAGGCGCCGAAGCCGAAGAAGGCGATCGCCGCGACGAGGGAGATCCAGGCGGTCGGCAGGGCGGCGCCGAGGCCGTAACCGACGGCGACGGAGACCAGGTGCACCACGGCGGTGGCGATCGTGATGCCGATGAGGACCGGGACCGTGCGGAAGCGGGTGGCGAACGTCAGCGCCATCAGCTGCGACTTGTCGCCGAGCTCGGCGACGAAGATGACACCGAAGCTGATGGCCAGGGCGGCGAGGAACGCGCTCAAGTGGAACCCTTCCCGGGGCGACCGGGAGGAGGGTGAACGACCTCGACCCGGCCGTCCAGCTCAAAAACGACAGCTGACAGCGAGGCCGAAAGTCTCGTCCGCTCCCTGGAAGGAAGCCGCGCGGCCGGGCGTCGAAGCGCAACGCCAGTATGTCGACCGGGCAGTTGAGGACTACTCCCCTTCGTACGCGTCCACCTTAACCGCACCCGGCGCCCCGCACGACGTGACCATGAGCACGTCGCGCGGGGCGGGAGCGGGTGCTACCTGCGCTTCTCCGGCTTCGTGATGCGGTCGGTGCCGACCTTGTCCCGCAGTACCTCCGGGACCAGGACGGAACCGTCGGCCTGCTGGAACTGCTCCAGGATCGCCGGGAAGATGCGGCTGGTGGCCAGCGCCGAGCCGTTGAGCGTGTGCACGAAGCGGTTGTTCTTGGAGCCCGGCACGCGGTAGCGGATGCCGGCCCGGCGGGCCTGGTAGTCACCGGCCCAGGAGACCGAGGAGACCTCCTTGTACTTGCCGGTGCTGGGCATCCACACCTCGATGTCGATGGTCTTGCGCATCGAGGCGCTCGCGTCGCCGGCGGCCAGCAGCGAGCGGCGGAAGTGCAGGCCGAGCGCGTCGACGAGGCCCTCGGCGTAGTCGACCATCTCCTCGAGGGTCTTCTCGCCGTCCTCCTGGGTGGTGAACTGGAAGATCTCCACCTTGTTGAACTGGTGGCCGCGCACGGTGCCGCGCTCGTCGGAGTGCGAGCCGGCCTTCTCGCTGCGGTAGCAGGGGGTGTACGCGTACGCCTTGTGCGGCAGGTCCGCCGGGTCGAAGATCTCGTTCTGGTACGCCCCCAGGATCGCGGTCTCCGAGGTCGGCAGCAGGAAGCGGCCCCGCTCGTCCTCGTCGACGGCGATGTGGAACACGTCGTCGTAGAACTTCGGGAACTGCCCGGCGGCGTATCCGGCCGAGTCCAGCAGCAGGTGCGGCGGCAGCATGAACTGGTAGCCGGCCGCGAAGTGCCGGTCGATGAACCAGTTCACCAGCGCCCACTCCAGGCGCGCGCCCCAGCCGGTGTAGATCCAGAAGCCGGAGCCGCCGAGCTTCACGCCCCGCTCGAAGTCGACCAGGCCGAGCTCGGTGGCCAGCTGCACGTGGTCGCGCACGTTGTCGATCTTCGGCGCCGCGCCGAAGACCTTGACGACCTGGTTGGCCTCCTTGCCGCCGGCCACGACGTCGTCGCTGGGCAGGTTCGGCAGCTCGCTCATCGCCGTGTCCAGGGCCCGTTGCGTGTCGGCGAGGCGGTCCTCGAGCTCCTGCAGCGCCGCCTTGGCGTCGCGGGTGCTGGGCTCCACGGCCTGCCCGGCCGCCTTGGCCGCGGCGAACGCGCGGGCCTCCTCCTTGCGCCGGGCGCGCTCGGCGTCGATCTCGCCGATGAGCTCGCGGCGCTGCCGGTCGAGGTCGGCGATCGCACTCAGCGCGCTGGACACCTCGGACGGGTCGAGCCTCTTGGACAGGGCGGCCTCCACGGAGGCCCGGTCCTTACGAATCAACTCGATGTCGAGCATGCTGCAGCGCACCTTCGCAATGAGATTGGGGAAATCCCGGACTCTCAGGATGCTACCGGGCGGCCCGCGGCCATTTTCTCGACGGCGCCGATCAGCAGGTCGATGCCGAAGCTGAAATAGCGGTCCATGTCGGGCAGTGCGAGGTAGGTGTCGGCGAGGCGGACCATCTGCGGGTAGCGCTCGGCGGGCAGGCTCTGCAGTTGCACGCGGTGCTGGCGCAGCCACTCGCCGACCTGGTCCGGGGGCACGTTGGCCGGGCAGCCGGGCTGGGCGGCGACCAGCCCGATCGCGCTGTGCAGCAGGTAGGAGGCGATCCAGTAGCCCTCCTCCAGCCCGAACCCGGCCCGCTCGAGCAGCCCCAGCGCGTCGTCGGTGGCGCGCGTGAAGCTTTCCACGCCCTTCTTGTCCACGGCGGTGAGCAGGTCGGGCAGGCACGGGTGCACGCGCATCGCCCGCACGAGCGCCCCGACCATCGCGCGCAGCTGGTCCGGCCACGGGTCGGTGGCGTGGCGGTCGGCGCGCACGTCGGCCATGACGTGGTCGGTCAGGCCGAGCATCAGCTCGTCCTTGTTCTTGAAGTGCCAGTAGAGCGCCATGGGCGTGACGCCGAGCTCCTGCGCGAGGCGGCGGATGGTGATCGCCTCGAGGCCCTCGTCATCGCCGATGCGCAGCGCGCGCTCGGCGACGGCGGTCCGGGTGAGGCGTTCGGCTGATGTCTTCGGCGGCACTTGACAACTGTACAACGTATGGGTAGTCCTATACAAGGTACATGTACGCAGTACAGGTACGTCGTACAGGTACACCGTATAGGGGGACTCTGAGATGAGAAATCGCTGGCTGGCCCTGGTCGCCGTGGCCCTGGGCACCTTCATGACCTACCTGGACAACAACGTCGTCAACGTGGCGCTGCCGTCGATCCAGCGGGAGCTGCACCTGAGCATCTCCGGCCTGGAGTGGATCGCGAGCGCGTACATCCTGGTCTTCGCCGGCCTGCTGCTCGTCGGCGGCCGGCTCGCCGACGTCGTCGGCATGCGCAGCATGTTCTTCGCCGGCCTCGCCATCTTCACCGCAGCCTCGGTGGTGGCGGGCCTCGCCGGCAGCCAGGAGGTGCTCATCGGGGCCCGGGCGGTGCAGGGCGTCGGCGCGGCGCTGCTCACCCCGACGGCCCTGGCGCTGCTCACCGAGCTCTTCCCGGACCCGAAGGAGCGCGGCGCGGCGATCGGCATCTGGGGCGGCGTCGGCGCCCTGGCCCTCGCCATCGGCCCGCTGACCGGCGGATACCTCAGCCAGCACGTCTCCTGGGGCTGGATCTTCCTCATCAACGCCCCGATCGGCGTGGCCACCGCGGTCCTCGGCGCGATCACGCTGCCCGCCGGGCGGCGCAGCGGCAACCGCAGCCTCGACCTGCCGGGCCTGGCCACGAGCGCGGTCGCGCTGTTCGCCCTGACCTACGGGCTCATCGAGGGCGAGTCGCGCGGCTGGACCTCCGGCGTCATCCTCGGCGCCTTCGCCCTGGCGGCCCTGGCCGCGGCGGGGTTCGTGATCATCGAGACGCGCACCGAGCACCCGATGGTGGACCTGGCGTTCTTCCGGCTGCGGGTGTTCAGCGGCGGCCTGGCCACGATGGGACTGTGGGCGTTCGGCGTCTTCGGCATCTACTTCTTCACCGCGATCTTCCTGCAGAACGTGCTCGGCTTCTCCCCGACAGAGGCGGGCTCCGCGTTCGTGCCGATGGCGCTCGTCATGGCGGTCATGGCCACCCTTGCGCCGCGCCTGGAGGCCCGCTTCGGCGCCGGCCGCACGGTCGCGGCCGGCATGGCCCTGATGGGCGTCGCGGTCGGGCTGCTGGCCACCGTCGGTGAGGGCTCCGGCTACACCGACCTGCTGCCCTGGTTCGTGCTCTTCGGTGTCGGCGGCGGGCTGCTCGTGCCGCTGAACAACGTGGTGCTCAGCGCGCTGCCGCAGGCCCGGGCCGGCATCGCCTCCGGCATGCTCAACGTCTCCCGCGAGGTCTTCGGCCTGCTCGGCATCACGATCCTCGGCGCGATCCTGTCCAACCGGCAGAACGCGGCGAGCGGCGAGCCGCTGCACCGCTTCCTCGCCGGCTACCAGTTCTCGCTGGTGGTGGCCGCGGCCCTGGTGCTGGTCGGGGTGCCGATCGCGCTGGTGGCGCTGCGCCGGCTCAGGACGCCGGAACCGACCGAGTCGGCGACCCCGGCTCCGGAGTTGCAGCCGGCGTGATCGCGGGCGGGGGAGCGCTCAGGGCGCAGTGCGACAACGGGCGCTCCTCCGCCTTCTGCAGTTTGGGATTGCGGATCGTGAAGGCGGCGAGCGCGCCGGCGGCCACACACAGGGCGGCGCAGATGAGCACGGCCCGGTGGAAGCCGGCCGAGAGCAGGTCCGGGGAGTCGTACGCCGCCGTGGTGATCCCGGCCGCCGCGGGCAGGACGGCCACGGCGATGAGGCCGGCCGCCCGGGCCACGTCGTTGTTCACGGCCGAGGCCATGCCCGCGTGCGTGGCCGGCGCCGAGTTGAGCGCCGTCGAGGTCAGCGGGGCGACCGTGACGCACAGCCCGAGGCCGAGCACGACCACGGCCGGCAGCACCTGGACGAGGTAGTTGCCGCTCGCGTCGACGCGGGTGTAGAGCGCCATCCCGGCCCCGACGACGACCGGGCCGACGCTCATCTGCAGCCGGGGCCCGATGCGGGCGGCGAGGGCGCCGGAACGGGCGGACAGCAGCAGCATGATGACGGTGACCGGCAGCAGCGCGATGCCGGCTTCCAGCGGCGAGTAGCCGGAGACCAGCTGCAGCTGGATCGGCAGCAGGAACAGCGCGCCGCCCAGCGCGCCGTAGATGATGAACGTGACCACGTTGGTGGCGCTGAACTGGGCCGAGCGGAAGACGCCGAGCGGCAGCATCGGGTGCGCGATGCGGGTCTGGCGCCACAGGAACAGCGCCATGAGCACCACGCCGCCGGCCAGCGCGCCGAGGACGGCGGGGCTGGTCCAGCCCTGCGCCTGGCCCTCGATGAGGCCGTACGTCACGCCGACCAGCCCGGCCGTCACCAGCGCGCCGGAGAACAGGTCCACCCGGCCGGTGGCCTCCTCGTCGCGCGACTCGGGGACGTGCCGCCAGGTCAGGTACACGACGAGCGCGGCGATCGGGACGTTGATCGCGAAGATCAGCCGCCACGACGAGGCGCCCATCCCGACCAGCCACCCGCCGAGGAACGGCCCGATCGCGGTGGCCACGCCGCCGAGCCCGGACCAGGCGCCGATGGCCTTGCTGCGGTCGTCCGGCCGGAATGACGCCTGCAGGATGGCGAGGCTGCCCGGGGTGAGCAGCGCCGCGCCGACCCCCTGCAGGGCGCGGGCGGCGACGAGCACCCCGGCGTTGGGCGCGACGCCGCACAGCACCGAGGCGGCGGCGAACCAGACCACGCCGACGCTGAACACGAGGCGCCGGCCGTAGCGGTCGCCGAGCGCGCCGGCGAGCAGCAGCAGCCCCGCCAGGCTCAGCGTGTATGCGGTGACCACCCACTGCAGCACCGGCAGGCCGGTGTCGAAGGAGCGGCCGATCGCAGGCAGCGCGATGTTGACCACGGTGGCGTCGATCGAGGCGATGCCCGAGCCGAGGATGGTGGCGGTGAGCACCCATCGCCCGGTGGCGCTGGCGTAGTCGAGCCGGCCATCCGCGGTCGTCGTCATCCGCCCAACCTATCCCGTGCTCACCCCGGGTGGCGCACGCCCTTCACCCGCACCTTGAACGACATCGCCGGACCCGGCGTCGGCGCGGTCCTGGTCCGCAGCGTGTACCCGGGCGAGGTCAGCTCCAGGTCCAGGCGGTGGAACAGCCGCGCCATCGACAGGGCCATCTGCGCGTCGGCGAAGCTCTTGCCGAGGCAGGTGTGCGGGCCGCGGCCGTAGGGGGAGTAGGCGCCGGGCTGCAGGTGCTCCGCGCGGGGCTTCTCGTAGCGGGTCAGGTCGAACTTCTCCGGCTCGGCGAAGTACTCCGCCATGAAGTGCGGGACGGTCGTGCCGATGTACACCATCTCGCCCTCCTTGATGGCGTGCCCGGCGAACTCGAAGTCCTTGGCCGCGTGGCGCACCAGCATCACCGCCACCGGATACAGCCGCATGGTCTCCATCAGCGCGTAGCGCGTCGCCGGCAGGCGGCGCACGTCGTCCTCGCTGACGGGCTCGCCACTGCCGAACAGCTCGTCGGCCTCCGCCCGGATCTGCGCCAGGACCTCGGGGTGCTTGAGCACGGCGTAGACGAACGCCGCCGTGGTGTTGGCGACCGTGTCGAGGCCGGCGACGTACGGCCCGGTGAGCGTCAGCGTGAGGTCCTCGGCCGGGACGAGGCCGGGCCGCTCGAGGTGGGCGGCCATGATGTCCTCGACGAGGATGCGCTCCTGCGGCGGGGTCTGCCCGGCGCGCGCCCGCAGGTCGGCGGCCATCTTCTCGCCGAGCTCGAAAACCCTTGCCCTGGCCTTCTTGTACCTCGGGTTGGCGAGCAGGATCCGCGGCCGCTGGCGGGTGACGAGCACGTTGAGCACGTACAGGGTCAGCAGGCGGATGTCGGCCACGTACTCCAGCGGCGCGCTGCCGGTCAGGATCTCACCGAGCTGCTCGGTGACGAGATACTGCATCCCCTGCACGACCGGCACCGTGGAGCCGGGCTTCCAGTCCCGGTCGAGGACCCGGTCGGTGATCTCCAGCAGTTCCGGCACGCGGCCCTTGATCGCGTCGCGGGAGTAGCCGCGGCGCATCAGCTCGCGCAGCTCCTTGTGGCCCTCGCCGTCCTCGCCGGTCAGGGTGCGGGTCGCGCCGTACTCGTCGATCATGCCCTGCCAGTAGTCCTTGGAGCGCAGGCACTCGCGGCCCTCGCGGGAGTTCATGAACTCGGCGGCGTCGGCGCCGGCGATGACCGTGGTGGTCCGGCCGAGCAGCCTGACCTTGAACACGGGCCCGTGCTCGCGGTAGGCGCGCGCGATGAACGCGGCCGGGTCCTTGCCCATCTCCAGCGCGCTGCCGAGGACCGGGATGCCCCGCACCGTCGGGGTGACCCGGGCCGGTGCCGATTCCGTCACAGTCATGTGCGCGCCCCTCCGCGATGATCAATGAATCCTGCCCCGTAGGAGGGTATCGAACGAGATCGCTTTTCGCGGCCCCCGCGGCCCCCGCCCGCCGCGCCGGCGCCGTTGCTTTGTTACGGTCGCCTCTGCGGGCCGAGAGGCGCTGCGACGGATCCCCCATCCGCCACGCTCGGTCCGCCCATCGACATGGCAACGAAGGGCGCCTCCGACGCGGAGGGCGGAGCGATGCGCACCGACGACCTCACCGATTTCGTGGCCGGCCTGCCGAAGGTCGAGCTGCACGTGCACCACGTGGGCTCGGCGACGCCGGAGACCGTCGCCCGGCTGGCCGAGCGCCACGCCGGCAACACCCCGGTCCCGGCCGACCCGAAGCGGCTGGCCGAGTACTTCACGTTCACCGACTTCGCGCACTTCATCGACGTGTACCTCACGGTCGTGGACCTGATCCGCGACGCCGAGGACGTGGCGATGCTCACCTACGACATCGGCGCGGGCCTGGCCGCCCAGTCGGTCCGCTACGCCGAGCTGACGCTGACGCCGTACTCGTCGATCGCCCGCGGCATCCCCGCCGAGGCGTTCTGCGAGGCGGTCGAGGACGCCCGGGCCCGGGTGGCCCGCGACCACGGCACCGAGCTGCGCTGGTGCTTCGACATCCCCGGCGAGGCCGGCGTGCCCTCGGCCGACGTGACCCTGGAGACGGCGCTCAAGCAGCGCCCCGACGGCCTCGTGAGCTTCGGCCTCGGCGGCCCCGAGCAGGGCGTGCCGCGCGAGCAGTTCGCGCCGCACTTCGCCGCCGCCCGCGCCGCGGGCCTGCGCAGCGTCCCGCACGCCGGCGAGTCGACGGGCCCCGCGACCATCTGGGACGCGCTGCACCACCTCGGCGCCGAGCGCATCGGCCACGGCATTGCCGCGGCCCGCGACGAAAGGCTCATGGCGCACCTGCGCGAGCACGACATCCCGCTCGAGGTGTGCCCGACGTCCAACGCCTGCACCCGCTCGGTGCCGTCGCTCGCGGAGCACCCGCTGCCGGCCCTGGTCGCCGCCGGGGTTCCGGTGACCATCAACTCCGACGACCCGCCGATGTTCTCCACGACGCTCAACCAGGAGTACCTCGTCGCCGCCGGCCTGCTCGGCCTGGACCGCGCGGGTGTGGCGGACCTGGCCCGCCAGGGCGTGCGGTACTCGTTCCTCGACGAGCCCCGCAAGGCGCAGATCGTCGCCGAGATCGACGCCTACCTCGACGCCGCGACCAGGTAGGTGCGCATGCCGGGGTCGGCGCCGCCCGTCCCGGCGCGTCCGCTGAGGCGCCCGTAGCTCGCCGCCGGCGACCCGGCGAGGTCCCACGCGCAGCCGGTCCAGCCGGCGTGCGCGAACAGGCCCGCCGGGTCGTCCGTGCAGAAGGGCGGGTTTTCGCGGTACCGCGGAATCTGCATCGACTGCAGGCGCAACAGCCCGGTGCCGAACACGTCGGCGAGGAACCGGGCCGGCGCGCGGGTCAGCGCCGCGGCGCCCGCCAGCAGCGCGCCGACCGCCGTCGCCGGCAGGTGGAACAGCAGGCCTTCGGCGAGCCACAGGGTCTGCGCGCCCGGGTCGAGGCCGGCGTCGAGCAGCCGCGCCGGCCAGTCCTCGGCGGTCAGGTCGGCCTCGACCGCGCGCACGGCGCAGACCGGTGGGACCGGGATCCGCCCGTGCTTCGCCGGCCCCGGACCCGGCCGGTCGACCTCGAACACCGTCGTGTCGCCCGGCAGTGGCAGCCGCCAGGCGCGGGTGTCCAGGCCGGCGCCGAGCAGGACCAGCTGCCGGTACCGCGGCGCGGCGGCGATCACCGCGTCGTCGAAGTACCTGGTGCGCACGGGCAGGTACGGATTCTCCGGGCCGGGCTCGGTGCCGTCGGCGAGCAGGGCGACTCGCGGGCCCGGGCGGCCGCCGTCCAGCGCGCCGACGCGGCGGTCATGCGAACTGGGTCAGCGACAGGGTGTTGCCGTCGGGGTCGGGGAACCAGGCGACGAGGTCGCCGCCGGGCGTCTGCCACACGCCGTCCTCGTCCTGCGGCATCCCGTCGTAGCGGTGGAACGTCACGCCGGCGGCCACCAGGTCCGCGAGGGCGGCGCGCAGGTCCGGCACCGCCCAGCCCAGGACGGTGAACGGCTGGGGCCGCAGCTCGTCGACGCGTGTGACGCGCACCATGGTGCCGCCGGCGTGGAACACGCACGCGAACGGGGTCTGCTCGCGCAGCTCCAGGCCCAGGACGGCGCCGTAGAAGGCGCGGGAGCGCTCGAGGTCGGTGGACGGGACGAACGCGATCGCGGCGGCGTCGGCGAGCATGGCCTCACACTAACCGGTCCGGGGCTCTGACCTAGCTTCCTAGGACGCGGGATACGCCGAGACGAGTGCCATGGCGCGCCGGTATGCGTTTTTGACAATGATTGTCATCACCAGGGAGACTGGCCGGCATGCGTGCGACGGTGGCGGCCCTGCTTCTCGCCGGGGCGCTCGCCCTCGCCGGGTGCGCGGGGCCGGCCGCGCCCGACGACGGGCTCGTCCACGTCGTCGCCGGGTTCTATCCGCTGCAGTTCGTCAGCGAGCAGGTCGGCGGGGACCGGGTCGCCGTGGACAACCTCACGCGCGCCGGTGCGGAGCCGCACGACCTCGAGCTCAGGCCGAGCCAGCTGGCGGGGCTCGAGGACGCCGACCTGGTGGTGTACCTGCGCGGGTTCCAGCCGGCCGTCGACGAGGCCGTCGACCTGCAGCGGCGCGGCAAGACGTTCGACGTGGGCGGGGTCGAGGCGCTGCGCGACGCCGACCCGCACGTGTGGCTGGACCCGGTGCGGCTGGCGGCGATCGCCGGCGGGCTGGCCGACCGGCTCGCCGCCGTGAACCCGGCCGACGCGGGCGCGATCCGGCAGCGGGCCGCGCGGCTGGACGGGCAGCTGCGGGACCTCGACGGGCAGTACCGCGCGGGGCTCGCCGACTGCGCTCGCCGCGAGGTGGTGACCAGTCATGAGGCGTTCGGGTACCTCGCCGCCCGCTACGACCTCGTCCAGGTCTCGGTCACCGGCCTCAACCCCGACGAGGAGCCCGGCCCGCAGCAGGTGCGCGATGTCGCGAAGCTGGCGAAGGAGCGGGGCGTCACCACGATCTTCTTCGAGTCGCTGGTCAGCCCGAAGCTGTCGCAGACGGTGGCGCGCGAGATCGGGGCGAAGGCGGCCGTGCTGGACCCGATCGAGGGGGTCGAGGACGGCGAGACGTACTTCACGGTCATGCGCTCCAACCTCGCCGCCCTGCGCGACGCGCTCGGCTGCCGTTAGCCTTGGGCCAATGCATCTGCGGGTACCTGCACGGTTCGGGAAAGCGGCCGCCGTCGTCACCGCCGCTGCCGTGCTCGCCGGGTGCACGGGCGCGGCACCCGTCGCCCGGCGGCTGGACCCGCCGCTGCCGCTCAGCACCGTGCAGGACGCCGGCAACCGCGACGGCACGTCGGCGCCGGTCGCCGACCCGATCTACCCCGCCTACGGCAACCCGGCGCTGGACGTGCTGCACTACGGCCTCGCCCTGACGTGGTCCGCGCAGGACCGCAGGCTCACCGGCACGGCGACGATCCGCCTGCGCGCCGTCAGCGCGGTGCAGCAGGTGCGGCTCGACTTCTCCCCGGCGTACACCCTGGGCAACATCAGCGTCGACGGCACCTCGGCCGCCGGCCGCATCGACGGCGGCGACCTCGTCGTGGACCGCGCCCTGCCGGCCGGCGCGGCGGCGACGCTCGTGGTCGGCTACCAGGGCACGCCGGCGACGGTCCCGATGCCGTCGCACCGCGGCGACGTCGAGCCGCTCGGCCTGACGGTCACCGCCGGCGGCGAGCTGTGGACGATGCAGGAGCCCTACGGCGCGAGCACGTGGTACCCGTCGAACGACCAGCCCTCGGACAAGGCGCTGTACGACATCGCGGTGACGGTCCCGGACGGCTGGGCGGGCGTCGCGAGCGGCACCCCCGACGGCGTCGAGGGCGACACATACCGCTACAAGGCGACGACCCCGGTGGCGAGCTACCTCACGACGCTGGCCGTGGGCAAGTACACGCGCACGGAGGTGCAGGGACCGCGCGGCCTGCCGGTGGTCCTGTGGACGCGCACCGGCGTCGACGACCAGCGCCTCGAGGCCCTGCGCCGCGCGCCGGAGTACCTGAGCTGGCTGGAGCGGCGCTTCGGCGCGTACCCGTTCCCGAGCGCCGGCGTCGTGGTCGTCCCGTCGAGGTCCGCGATGGAGACGCAGCAGATGGTGACCATCGGCGGCGACGTCCTGTCCGACGACAACGCCGCGGCCGGGGTGCTGCTGCACGAGTTCGCGCACCAGTGGTTCGGCGACGCGGTGGGCCCGGCGACGTGGCAGGACGTGTGGCTCAACGAGGGCTGGGCGACCTACACCGAGGCGCTGTTCCGGGCCGACGGCGACCCGGCGTCCATGGACCGCTGGGAGCGCTCGGCCCGCGCCGCCGATGCCGACCTGCGCAACCGGCTCGGCCCGCCGGGCCACCCGACCCCGGACGCCTTCGCGGAGAGCAACGTCTACGTGTGCCCGGCCCTGATGCTGCACCAGCTGCACAAGGACCTCGGCGACGCGCGCTTCTTCGCCCTGGGCCGCGCCTGGGCGGCGGCGCACACGGGCACGGCGCTGGACCGGGCGGCGTTCGTCGCGTTCGTCAAGGCCCAGACCGGCCACGACTACTCGGCCCTGATCAACGCCTGGCTCGACTCCCCGACGACCCCGGCCTGACCGGCCGGGCGGCTACTCGTGCAGGCCGCCGGCGACGACGTGGATGAAGGCGGCCTGGACGTCGTCGGCGCTGACGGCGTTGTCGACGTAGGCGCCCAGGGGCTGCATCGCGGTCTTGAGCTTGTCGGCGGCGTCCTTCTTGCCGAGCACCACGACGCTGATCGTGACCGGGCGCTCCGGGTCCTTGAGGCCGGCGAGCTTCTGGACCATCGCCGCGACGGCGGGGCCGTTGCTGCTGTCCTTGGCGGCGTCGTCGGTGAGGATGAACACCTGGTTGAACATGTCGTCGTGCCAGTCGTCGCGGACCGACTGGTAGCCGGCGACGACGGTGTCGAGCAGGCCGGCGCCGGCCTTGTGGACGGTGAGGGCGTTCACCGAGCGGGTGAAGGCGGCCTTCGAGGTGTCGTCGAGGCGGTCGCTCGGCAGGAGCTTGCGGTATCCGCCGGTGGCGCCGGGGCTGATCTCCCACAGGCCGAGGCTGGAGCCGACGGGCATGAGGTCGCCGACGACGCGGCAGCCGGCCTTGAGCACGTCGATGGGGGCCTGCTTGGCGCCGGCCGACGGGCTGGAGCCGCCGGTGGGGGTGGAGCCGCCGCCGTTGGAGCCGGGGGAGCCAGAGATGTCGACGATGATGAGCAGGTTGCTGCGCCGGTCCTCGGGGTCCCAGGTGGCGAAGACGTGCTGGACGTGGTGCGGCGCGAGGACGTCGAACGGCGGTGCGGTGGGCTCGGGCAGGGCGGAGCCGCCGTCGAAGGGCGGGCGGACCTGGCCGGGGCCGCGCAGGCCGGCGGCGTTGATGGCCTGGCGGCCCTCGGTGGTGGAGAACGCGGCGAGGAGCCGGCGCAGGGCCGCGGCCCGCTTCGGGTCGCGCGCGGCGGAGGCGGAGGGCAGCCAGGTGTACCGCATGAGGGC
>Ga0310811_10004485_pt1 | contig 17527 bp, 14 predicted proteins | sample YCmetagenome_FD_207642 | JGI IMG/M metagenome (GOLD analysis project Ga0310811, IMG submission 207642) | Soil microbial communities from experimental microcosm in Duke University, North Carolina, United States - YC | ecosystem: Engineered > Artificial ecosystem > Soil microcosm > Unclassified ...
CTCAGCGGTATGCTGCACGCTCGGTATCGCGATGCCCGTGGTGGGCTTGGAATCGTCGAAAATCGGCACATCATCGGCCCTGGCCGCACCGCTTACAGCAAGCGCTCCCAGTGTGGCACAAACAGACCTGCGGTTCAGAGCTTCAATCATGACAGCGTTTCTCCACCTTATTATTGCGTTCGGTTGAACTTGTAGCCGGCCTACCCGCAGAATGCTCGCATCCAGAAGTGTCAGGCCGCGCAGCGCCTGATGATTCCCCCCTGGGCTTCGGGACAATACATCCCGCAGGCGACGTGGCGGAGCCGCCTGCCGGCCGCTTTCAAACTATTTTGTGATGGGGGTATCACAAAAAGCGACAGGGGCTCCGACGAGCCATCTCCTTTTGCTAAGTATCGTCAGCAAAAATACAGGGCGAAGGCCCAGTTCGACGTTTTGCTGGGCTTTACTGGCATCGACAAGGGGCAGTGGCTGAGCCAGCGTCTGACTGGCTAGACTACGAGAACGATGCCCGCGCCATGCACGCGAGCGACATTTAGAGGGAGAACACCATGCCGATCCGTTCCCGGTGGCCGCTGGCCGCCTTATTGGCTCTCGTCGCAATCCCCGTTCTGGCACAGCCGGCCGAACCGCCACATCCCACCCCGATCATCCAGCCCGCGGACCAGATCAAATGGGCCGGGCGCCCCGGCGGCACACGGCACGTCACCCTGTTGGGTGACCCCAGCAAGCCAGGCCCCTTCATCACTATCGCGGACTGGGCGTCGGGGCCGCCTTCCAAGCCCCATTACCACCCTAAACTGCGTACCTTCATCGTGTTGAAGGGTCACTGGGATTTCGGCTGGGGCCCGAAATACGACCTCAACGCCATGCAAGCTCTTCCCGAGGGCTCGGTGGTGACGGTGCCTGCCGGCGGCATCATCTATGACGGCTGCAAGCAAGCACCCTGTGTTGTTGAAACCGTGGGCGACGGCGACGATCCGGAATTCATGGTCGATGAGAATGGCAAAACCATTCCACGCGAAGCGCGCCCCGCTGCAGCAGCCCGCTGAAATACCGAAAGGATCATCATGCATTCCTCGATCAAGCTTCTGGCATGCGCCGCGCTGCTGCTCGCCGGCCGTGCTGCAGCCCAGGGTGAGGGCGACATCAATCTGAGGGGCGTCATCGACTTCCATGTCCATGCGGGCCCCGACAGCGTTGAGCGCGCCATCGACGCCGACGATCTGGCCCGCCTTGCCAAGTCCATGGGCATGCGCGGCATGGTGCTGAAGAGCCATTGGGACAAAACCTCCGCCATGGCCTATCTGATGCGCAAGGAAGTGCCGGGTATCGAACTGTTCGGCGGCGTAACCTCGGACATTTCCAACGGCGGCATCAATATTGAGGGGGTCAAGCGCATGGCCGACATGAAGGGCGGCTATGGCCGTGTGATATGGCTGCCCACCTTCGACAATGAAACCCCCGCCAAGGTGGCGAACCATCAGCCTTATGTGTCGGTGTCGAAAGACGGGAAGCTGCGTCCCGAAGTACTGGCCCTGATCGACTATATCGCCACCCGCCCCGAACTTGTTCTGGAGACGGGTCATGTGACGCCTCAGGAGGGGCTGATGGTGGTCCATGAAGCCCATGCCCGAGGCGTCAAGCACATCGTAGTAACGCACGCCATGGGCTCGCGCTGGACCGTCGCGCAGATGCAGGAAGGGGCCAGGGATGGCGCCTATATGGAGTTCGTCTATCACGGAACCCTGGGGCCGCGTGGTCAGACCATCGCGCAATATGCCGATGCGATGAAACAGGTCGGCTATGACCACTGCATCATGGCGACCGACTTGGGCGATGTGCACACGCCGCCGCCGCCACCTTATCCGTTGGAGCCGCAGGGATTTCTGCAATTCATGCAAGAGATGCACAAGGCCGGGGTTTCGGTCGCCGATATCAACCGCATGTCCAAGACCAATCCGGCGCTGGCTTTGGGTCTGCCGCCGAACTGACTGTAGTGCCGGCGCAAGAAGGCGCGAAACGAACATGAAACACTTATGGATGCTGGCTGCGTGCATGGCGCTGCTTTCCGCCGACCTTGCCGCGCAGACCCCGCCCGCAGGCGCACCGGCGCGCCGCTTCGCGCCCACCTATAACACGATCGAAGGCCAGACGATCGAAAGCCGCAAGCCCAACAATCCCAACGAGGTGCCCGCCTTCCGGGAGCAGACCCGCGCGCCCTATCACAAGACCGCGCCGTTCAATGTCAGCGTGCTGCTGGATAATATGCATGTGCCCTACAGCCTGGCCTTCCTGCCGGACGGCAATATCCTGCTGGTGCTGCGGCTGCCGGGTGAACTGCGCATCCTGGACAAGGCCGGCAATCTTTCGGCGCCCCTGAAAGGCCTGTCGGCGCTGACCTCGGCCAAGGATTTCGGTCTTTTGGACCTGAAGCTCGATCCCAATTTCGCCACCAACCACCGGATCTTCTTCACCACCTTCGACTATCTGCCGGTCGCGCCGGGCGGTCCGCCGGTGACCAACAGCAACACCAATGTCGCCAGCGCCCTGCTTGATGAAGCCACAGGCACGCTGACCGACGTGAAAGTCATCTTCCACTCTTACCCTTATCTCCCGTCCAACCGGCTGGGCGGCAAGACCGGCGGGCGCATTGCCATCGCCCGCGACGGCACCTTGTTCGTGACTTTCGGCGATCGCGACGACGACGATGTGCCGTGGGATGTGGCACAGAAGCTGGACAATGACTTAGGAAAAATCATTCACATCACGCCAGACGGCGCGCCGGCGCGCGACAATCCCTTCCTCAATAAGCCCGGCGTGCGCCCGGAAATCTGGGCTTATGGCCTGCGCAGTCCGGAAGGCCTGGCCTTCGATCCCAAAACCGGGCTGCTGTGGAACACCGATATCGGCCCGCAAGGGGGAGATGAGATCAACATCATCAAGCGCGGCGCCAATTACGGCTGGCCGATCATCAGCTACGGCATCGAATATACCCGGCCCGCCTATCCCATCGGCGACAACGGCATCCGCATCGGCAACGGCACCACCAGCCAAGACGGGATGGAGCAGCCGGTCTATTACTGGGACCCGTCCTTCACGCCGTCAGGCCTGACCTTCTATCACGGCGACTTATTCCCTGAATGGAAGAACAGCCTGCTCAGCGGCGCCTTGAGCGGCCAGGCCATGGACCGCTTGGAAATCCGCGGCAACAGGGTCGTCGCCGAAGAGGCCCTGCTGAGCGAATTGAACACGCGCATCCGCGATGTGCAGGTTGGACCGGACGGTGCGGTCTATGTCCTCACCGACAGCGGCACCGGCAATCCCAATCCCAACACGCCCTTCACCAGCAAGCTGCTCAAGCTGACACCGAAATAGACTCCCCTCATGTCACCAGACCGGCGGAGTCGTAGTTCAATACCACTTACGCAATCTCACCAGACTGGCATTGCCAACCGCGGTGGAGAAGGCAGCCATGTCGCTGGTGGTGCCGTCACCATTGCGATAATGGTAGGGAAATACGATCTTGGGTTTGAAATCTTTCACCCATTTCGTCGCCGCCGCGACGTCCTCGGTATACGGTAGATTCACCGGAATGAAAGCCAGCTCGATATTCGGCAGGTGCTCCAGCTCGGGCGTCTCCTCGGTATCGCCGGCGACGTAGACCCGCTTGTCACTGAACGTCATGACGTAGCCGTTGCCCACACCCTTGGGATGGAAGTTCAGCCGCGCGGGGGTGATGTTGTACATTGCCACAACTTCCACGGGCACCGCGCCCAGCGCGCCTTTCTCGCCGTTCTTCATCACCTTGGTCTTTGCCTGAAGGTCGGGCGGCATCGCATCGTGGACATTCTGGGGCGCGACGATAACGGTCTTGGGACCGGCCACCGCCTCCAGAATCGGAACATTGAAATGATCTCCATGGACATGGGTGATTAGAATAAAATCTGGCTGCGGCATTGCCTTGTAAGGCGCCGTCACCGCCTCGCCCTGGGCACCGTCCAGCGGCGCCGGATCGATTAGAATGTGCTCGCCCTTGTATGTCAGCATCAGGCTGGCGTGGTGGATCGGCACGATGTCGAGCGTGCCCCCGGACGTGGGGAGATGATCGGAGCCGGCGACTTGCGCCCGCACCGGCGCCGATGCGGCAAGCACAGCAAATCCCGCCGCCAGCAGGGTATGCCTCATGATGGGTGTTCTCATGTGCGCTTCTCCCCGTGCCTGCATTTTGAGGGCGAAATTAGCGCAAGCTGGCCTGCTCTCCAACCGCGCCTATTGGGCCGCCAGATGAAATTGCCCAATAAAATCAAGACGCGCTATGCAGTTGCGAAACACCGATAAGCATATAACCTTGGAAAAAAAGGGAGGCCATCATGCAGGCTGGGTTGACCCGCAGAGCCGCGCTCGCCGCCGCGGCTGGCGCGGCATTGTTGAGCAACGGCGCCGCTGCCCAGGCCAAGTCGCGCATCGGGATTATCGGCGCCGGCAACATCGGCGCCTCCGTTGGGGGCTTGTGGGTCAAGGCCGGTCATCCGGTGATGTTTTCCTCACGCAATCCGGACGAATTGAAAGACCTGGTGGCCAAGCTTGGACCGCTTGCCCATGCCGGCACGGTCGCGCAGGCCATCGCTTATGGCGACGCGCTGTTCATTGCGGTGCCTTATGCGGCGCTCCCCCAGATCGGCGCCGACTACAAGGATGCGCTGAAGGGCAAGATCATGCTGGACGCTACCAACGCGGTGCCCACGCGCGATGGCGATACCATCACCAAGGAGGCAGACACCAATGGCATTGGTGTTACTTCGCAGAAGTACCTCGCCGGCACCCGGCTGGTGCGCGCCTTCAACAGCATGGGCGCGAATGCCTTCGAGAGTCAGTCGAACCGCCCTGATCCCAAGATGGGGATTCCGATCGCCGGCGATGATCCCCAGGCGATTGCCGTGGCGCAACAGCTTGTGCGCGATGCCGGCTTCGACCCGGTGCTGGCGGGCGGCCTGGCCAGCGCCAGGAAATTCCAGCAACGCTCACCCGGGGCTTATGGCTTCCAAGGCACCGCCGCGGAGCTGAAGGCCAAGCTCGACGCGGCGCCGTAGCAACAGTTTAAACCTCCAGCCCCACAGCTTCGTAGTCCACCAGGTTAGGAATGGTGAACTCCACCACATTGCCGGTCTGCCGGAACGCCAGCGGCTGGCCGGAATGCAGCAGTGTGGCCGTCTTGATCGGCTTCAGGTCCGGCAAGGTCAGACGCACCTTCTGATCGCCCACCGGATACATCTGGCGCGAGCCGGTCGTGCGGAAATTCGGGTTGGTATAGTTGATAAGGTGGACGGCATAGCCGACCTCGGTTTCCCAGCCATAGGTCTCCACCAGGCCGTGGCCTTCCACCTGGATCGGCCGATTGTCGCCGATCATCCAGTGCAGCGCGTTGGTGACCAGATCGCCCAGATCGTCCCCGCCGGTGCGCCAATAGGTGGCTTCGATATCTTCGGCGAAATAGACCAGCTTGGACTTGCCATTGTCCCGCGCCACGGCCGATTTGATGTCGGTGTGGTCGGGGTCGGGGAATGTCGCCTCGACCGGATACCAGGGAAATTGCGGAATATAAGTCAGGATGGGCGGACCATCCGCCGTGATCGGCGCGATCCAACTCGATCCCTTGATCCAGTTCGTGTTCTTGAAGCTTTCCAGGATCGGGTGTGGCCGCTCGATCCGTTGAAATGAAATCTGTCCGGGATGGCGGCCGCCGGCATCCACTGAACCATAGCCGATGCGCTTGCCCGCGAGCTTCATGTTGAACAGCTTCGCCAGAGCAAAATCGGATCGCGGCGCGCCGTTCTCGTCATAGACGCCGGTCTCGAAGGTGGCCAGGACTGAGCCGCCCTTGGCGGCGAAAGCCTCGATCTGCAGCGCCTGCGCATCGCTCATCAGGGCGATATTCGACAACACCAATACCGAATATCGGCTGAGCCGTTCCGGCGTCAGGTCGCTTTCCAGAATGACGTCGAAGGGAATGCGCGCTTCGGTCAGGATCTGATACGTGCCCTGGATGGAATCCAGCGTGCTGGTTCCGGCTGGCGCCTTGTAAAGACGATTCGAGCGCTGGCCCACCAGCAGCGCGACGCTGGCGATGGAGCGCTTGGTGTGGAAGTGCTTGTCGTTGGCCGCCTGGAAGAGAAACACAGGGCGGATCACGTCCTGCCAGCGCCGGTCTTCCTCGAACCCCGCGGTGCCATTGATCCAGGTGACGAACATGGTCGTGCCAGTCGCCAGGGTCTGATAGAGGCGCGACCGTACTTCAACCGGATTGCCTGTCACGCTGCCGCGCCAGCGCGCCTCACCGCAAATCCCGTAAGACCCCGTCGCATTGGGGACCAGACGTTCCGTCATGATGGCCTTGGCGATGCGGCCCTGCTGCGCGGCATCCCAAGCCGGCGCGCCGTAACCGGCCCGCCCTTGATTGTCGGCGACGAACCAGGTGGCATATTCGGTCAGGTCCTTCAGGTCCAGGTCGCCGCCGCTGAAGCCGCCGCCAAGATTGCCGGTGAAGAACATGTTGGGCTTGTGACGGGCGACGATACCGTCATAAAGCCCCCAAAGCTCCTTGGCGCGCTTGAGATAGGCTTCCTGGTACGCGCGGGTGGTTGGGTCGCCGATCTTCTGACAGGCCTGGCAATAGCAGATCTTGGCGCTGGTCCCCGGCCAGCCGTTGGAATAAACGGCATCGATATCGTAGCGCGTGACCACTTCCTCGATGATTTGGGGAACAAAGTCGGAATAATAGCTGGTGAACTGGCAGGTCGGCTTGAAGCGCGGCGAGAAGCCCGGGAGGCCGCCGCGATCGGGAATGGAGCCGTCCTTGTTGCGCTGAAACCAGTCCGGGTGTTTTTCCACCATGGCGGTCGGCGCCAGATCGATGCTGAGCCGGCCCAGGATGCGGATGTTCCGCGCCCGCAGCGCTTTCACGCATTCGCCAAAAAAGTCGCGGCCGTTCAGCCAGCGGCTGGTGATCAGGTCTGGAATCCTGGTGGGATAAAAAGCCGTCTGGTTGGTGATGCTGAGATAGGTGGCCTGCGCTTTGATCGACGCCAGATAGTCGGCATATTTTTCGATATCGAGCTTTTCGGCGTCCCGTTCGTCGAAATTGACTTGCATGATGCGCTTGATGCGCTGGTGCCAGGCATTCGGATCGAACCTGGTCCTGGGCGGCGCGGCAATGGCCACCGTTTCGGCACTGGCCGCCAGGCCAGCTGCCGTAATGACGGCCCCACCAAACGTAACATCACGACGGTTCATGTCCATGACCAACTCCCCGGGAGGCGCGGGATATGTCTACCAAATATCGCCAGATGCCAGAAAGCTCGTTTCCGGGGTGCCGCCGGCTGTTGCGTTCGGGGAGCAGATGCCGCTTACTCCGCCGGGCCGAGGGGGAGATCAACACATGAAAGCGACGAGCACCCGCATCCGCTGGCGCGTCATGTTCCTGGTCTTCCTGATCGTGACCGTCAGCTATCTGGACCGGACCAACCTGTCGGTCGCCGCTCCCACCCTTCGCAGCCAGCTTCATCTCACCCCCACCGAACTCGGCCTGATCCTGAGCGCCTTCTCCTGGGCCTATGCCATCGCGCAGATTCCGGCGGGACTGATCGCATCCTGGCTGAAGCCGCGGCGTACTTATCTGATAGCGCTATGGCTGTGGTGCATCCTGCTTGCTCTCACCACCACCGCGACATCGTTCGGCGCCTGGATAGGGTTTCGCATTCCCTTCGGCCTTGCCGAGGCGGTCACATGGCCCGCGGCCTCCATCCTCCTCGCCCGCTGGTTTCCGCGGCTGGAATATTCGCAGGCCATGTCCCTGCAGAATCTTGGCCTGGTGATAGGCGCGGCCATCGCCCCGCCGATCGTTGCGTTCCTCATCGCCTTCTGGGGCTGGCAGGCGGCGTTCATCGTCACCGGCCTGATCGCCGGCGTGCTGGGCACCTTCTTCTATCTTTATACGCGCGACGATCCGGCCGACGATCCCCGCGTCGCCGCGGATGAGCTGGCCTGGATCCGGCACGATACGGTGGTGCATGAGGATCACGCGCCGGCGCCCAAGGGCTTTTACTGGGCCCTGCTTTGCCGGCCTTCGCTGTGGGCGGTGGGGATGGCCAATTTCGGCCTGGACTTCATCAATTTCATGTTCCTCACCTGGTATCCGACCTATCTGACCGACACCTATCACATGTCGCTCGGCCGCATGGGCGTGATGGCGATGGAGCCGTATCTGCTTGGCGTTGTCGCGGTGCTGGGCGCAGGCCGGCTGGTACGGGCGATGTGCGACAGCGGGATGGATTCCGTCACGGCGCGGCGGATCGTGATCTTCGGCGGCCTCCTGCTGGGCACGCTCGCGCTGTTCCTGACCATCAGCGTCACCAATCTCTATGCCTCGGTCACCTTCATGTCGCTGGGCTACGCCTTCGTGATGTCCATCCTGGGACCGATGTGGTCCACGCCGGCCGAGATCGCCGGCAGCCGGGGCGTGGGCTTTGCCAGCGGCTTCGTCAACTTCATCGGTAATGTCGGCGGTATCGGCTCACCCATTCTGATGGGCGTGGTGTTCGAGCGGTTCCATTCCTTCACCCCCGCGATCCTGATCTCAGCCGGCATCACGCTTTTCTGCGCCGTGCTGTTCCTGCTGCTTTACCGGGTGAAAACGGACAGGCAGGCGGTCGCGACTTTTCTCGCGCCCTGAGCGCGATGGTGAGTGGAATGTTCCCCAGCTAACACTTTGGTTGCCTTGGAAACACCGGCCGCGGAGCCGAGTGGCGATCGTAGCGGGGGCCAATTTCATATGGTAGGCTTTCTTGGTCTAGCCTTTCCTCGCCTTGTGTTTTCACCCTGCCGCGGAGTGAGTGATGACAAGCGATTTTCTTTTCTCAGCCAGCCGTAGAAAATTCGTGAACATCCTGGCGGGCGGGCTTGCCTTGAGCGCCGCGCCGAGCGTCACCGCCCTGGGCCAGGGTTCGAACCTGACCAAGATGAAGATCGCCACCATCGGCGCGGGCCGCGAAGGCGGCGCGCTCGGCACCTTGTTCGCAAAGCTGGGCCATCCGGTGATGTTCTCATCCCGGCACCCCGAAGAACTGAAGACGTTGGTCGCTGCCGCGGGGCCCACAGCGAGCGCCGGCACGACCGCGGAGGCCGTCGCATTCGGCGAAGTGATCTTCCTGGTGGTCCCTTACACGGCCGTCGAGCAGATCGGGAAAGATTTCGGCCCGGCTCTCGCCAAAAAACCGCTGATCCTGGATGTGTCCAACCCGATCCCCGCGCGGGACGGCCAGGAGATTGCCACACACGTCGCGGCCCAAGGCGGGCCCGGGCTTGTCACCCAGAAACTGCTGCCGGGGTCCAAGATTGTGCGGGCCTTCAACGCCCTCAACTACGCGACCTTGGAACAAAACGCGCATCGCCCAGGCGAGCCGGTCGGCGTGCCGATCGCCGGTGACGATCCCAAAGCGATCGATCTTGCGAGCCGGTTGATCAAGGAAACAGGCTTTGAACCGGTTCTGATCGGCGATCTGGCAAAAGGCAAATACCTGGTTCCCGGAACGCCGGTTGCGGGCGTCCATACGCCGACGGAGCTTCGCACCATCGCGGCAACCCTCACCTGATGTGACGGGCTGGCGCTAAGAATCGGCTCACGGGCCCCAGCTGCCACAGCGAAGGAGAGAAAGATGGCGCGAACTCTTTCCAGGCGAGACGTCACGGCATTTGGCCTCGCGTCCGCGGTGCCGTTCAGTGCGGCCCTGAAAGCCCATGCTCAGAACAGCGCGCCGCTTTTGCGCCGCGCGATCCCGCATGGCAAAGGCGAAACCTTACCCGTCGTCGGTGTGGGCACGTCAGAGGTATTTGAAGTCGGCTCCAGCCCGGCTGACCGGGCCGGACCTTCGGCCGTCGTCGACGCGCTGTTTGCGGGCGGCGGCAGCCTGATAGACACCGCACCGTCCTATGGCGAAGCCGAAACCGTGGTCGGCGACATTCTGGCAGCCAAAGCCCTGCGGCCGCGCGCCTTCATCGCCACCAAGCTGGAAGAGTACAGGCCCGGTGGAGAAGAAAGCGAGGCGCGCGAATGCCTGAAGCGGCTCAGGACCGAAAGGCTGGACCTGCTTCAGCTCCATAACGTGCGCAATCCCAGTCAGGGTATGTCGGGCGTTGACGCACTCAAGGCGCGGGGTATCTGCCGTTACACAGGGATTACGACGACCTTTGAGCGCAGCTATGGCGCCATGGAAGCCATCGTCAAGCGCGCCAAGCCTGACTTTCTCGAGATCGATTATGCCATCGACAACCGGGAAGCCGAGAACCGCATCTTGCCGGCGGCGGCCGATGCCGGCACGGCCGTTCTGGTGGCGCTGCCGTTCGGCCGCGGACGCCTGTTTCGCACCGCGCTCGGCAAGCAGCTGCCGGACTGGGCGGCGGAAATCGATTGCGCGAGCTGGGGACAGTTTTTCCTGAAATTCATCCTTGGTCATCCGGCCGTGACGGCGGTCATTCCGGGCACCAGCAATCCGAAGCATATGACGGACAATCTGGGCGCCGGCCGGGGACGCATGCCGGACGCGAAACAGCGCGAACGCATGGTCAAATACGTTGAATCGCTGGGCTAGATCAGCGTACCCACCGATTGCCAAGCGCCAGAAAGCTGCGCAATATCCTGATCAGCTTGCTGCCGTGCACTGTTGCACGACAACGCAGATCGATAAGGCGCTATGCCCCTGGCATCTAAATCTGCGTTGTTGCGGATAATCGGGACGGCCAGCAAGGCCCAGCCTCACGAACAGAAAGCCGCTCTCGCCGCATTTTTCTGCAACTTTTTCCTGCTCGCCAGCTATTACATTTTGCGGCCATTGCGCGACACCATGGCGACGGTTTTCGGCGCCGCTCAATTGCAGGACCTCTTCACCGGGACTTTCGTGCTCACCTTGCTGCTCGCGCCCCTGTTTGCATGGTGCGCCGGCAGGATGAAGCTTTCGCATTTTCTTCCGGGCGTGTTCTGGCTGTTGATTGCCAGCCTTTTGCTTTTCTACGGTCTGTTTCATCTGGCGTCCGGCAGCCGGTGGGTGGCCGCTGCCTTTTACTGGCTGTTCAGCGTCATCAATCTGCTTCTGGTTTCCGTATTCTGGACCCTGATGGCCGACACCTTCGCCCCTGGGCAGGCGACAAGGCTGTTCGCCTTTATCGCCGCCGGCGGCAGCACAGGCGCCATTCTTGGACCCCTGATCACCACGGCCTTCGTAAAGACGATCGGCGTGAGCGGCCTCCTGTTGGTGGCTTGTGGCGGATTTCTTGTCGTGATCGCACTCATGCATCTTCTGATGCAAGAGAAGAACAACCTGCGCGCGCTCGACCGTGACACCCAGCAAACAACCTTCGACCATGGCTTGCCAGGAAATCCCTTGCGTGGATTCAGCCTGCTTTTCCGCTCGCGTTATCTCCTGGGCCAGGCGGTCTTCTTCATATTGATGACCTGGATCGCCACGATCTTCTATTTTTTGCAGGTCGACTTCATAGCCAAAACGATTTCGGTGGTGGAAGGGCGTGCGATCGCATTCGCGGATGTGGATCTGTTCGTGAATATCTGCTCGGCCGCCGTCCTGATATTCGGACTGGGCCGCTTTTTGCAGCGTTTTGGCGTGACGGCCTGCCTGGCCCTCAGCCCCTTATTGATGCTGTTCGCGTGCGTGGGCCTGGCTTTTGCCCCGACCTTCTTCGTTGTACAGTCCGCCCGGGCGTTGCAGCGCGTCTCACAGTACGCGATTGCCCGGCCCAGCCGGGAAATTCTGTTCACGGTTCTCGATCAAGAGAGCAAATACAAGGCAAAGAACGTTATCGATACCTCGGTATATCGCTTTGGCGATCTTTCGGCCGCATGGATGCAGGCAGGCCTTCGTTCCTTGGGCGCAGGTTTTCTGGCGATCGTTGGGCTGGGCATAGCCGTCTCTGCCGCGTGGGGCTTCGCCGCAGTGTTTATCGGACGCCGCTACCAGACGATCGTCCGAACCCAGGAATATGAATTGAAGCCAGTATCTGCAGAATAGCGAACAATCGCATTGGTCCGCCCAGGGGCGAAGAAGCCATCAAGTGTCGGGGAGACAGGCATGCAGGACAGCCAGAGGGATAAACCGGCCTCGTATCTGGAGCGTATTTTCGGCGTCCAACCGGTCGAGACCAAGGCGGTGCTGGTCTCGTTCGCCTATTTCTTCTTTCTGATGGCGAGCTATTTCATCCTGCGCCCCTTACGGGACACGATGGGAACGGTCTATGGCGTCGCGCATTTGCAGGAGCTTTTTACCGGCACCTTCATCGTGAGCTTTATCGCCGCGCCCATATTCGCCGGCTTCGCCTCGCGCGTCAGGCTGGCGACGTTCCTGCCCTGGATCTACGGGTTTATCGCCATCACCATGGTGATTTTTTATGCCCTGTTCCAGCGCGTGACGAATGACCGATGGGTTGCGGCGGCATTTTATGTCTGGCTCAGCACCTTCAACCTCATCACGATTTCGGTCTTCTGGAGCCTGATGGCCGACATCTTCTCGAGTCCCCAGGCAAAGCGCCTCTTCGGCGTGATCGCCGCCGGAGGAACACTCGGTACCGTCGCAGCACCGGCTTTCGTCACGATCTTCGTGAAGGCTGTCGGCACCAATAATCTGCTCCTGATTTCAGCGGCGGGTTTCACGATCTGCGCCTTTCTCGTCCGCCTGGTGGAAGCGCAGAAACGGGAGCTGGTTGCCGCCGACCCTGCCGCCCAAAAGACCACATTGGAAAAGCGTCTGGGCGGCAACCCCTTCGACGGGTTCGCGCTGCTGTTCCGGTCCCGCTATCTGCTGATGATCGCACTCTTTCTCCTGTTGATGACCTGGATCTCGACGGTGATCTATTTCCAGCTTGGCGATCTCATCAGCAAGGAATTTGCCAGCCGGGCGGCAAGGACGCAGGCTTATGCCACCATCGATCTTGCCACAAACAGCATCGCGCTTCTGATCCAGCTTTTCGGCACCGGCCGCTTTGTCAAAAAATTCGGGGTCACAGTGGGTTTGCTGGTCAATCCCGTCATCATGGTCGTCGCCTTTCTGGCGGTGGCATTCTCGCCCGTGCTTCTCGTGCTTGGCGGTATCCAGGTGGTGCGGCGTTTTTCGGAATATGCGATCGCCAAGCCGAGCCGCGACATGCTGTTCACGATCGTGGATCAGCAGGCCAAATATAAAGCGAAAAACGTTATCGAGACGGTGGTGTACCGCTTTGGAGACCTGACCTCTGCCTGGCTGAGCGCCGCGATTTTGCCGTTCGGCGTGGCAGGGCTGGCGGTCTTCGGCATCGTTATTTCGGTGATCTGGTTTCCCGTCGCCTTCCTGCTTGGCCGCCAGTACGAGCGCGGCGGGCAGACGGGTTAGCGCCGTCATCACGGACTTTATATAAGCGCGCTGAACGAAGCGTGTTGCCAGTTAGCAACTACGGGCTTACCGTGATGACGTCCCTAACGATCCACATAATCAAAAAGCCGTGCGGGAACAGCAACTGCCAGCGCAGGACATGGCGTCCTCAGTCCAGATGAAGCGCCCGGAGCCGCAATCAACGGTTGCGAGCGGCCTGATGCTTTCCCTCCTCGTCTTTCTGTTTTTCATGCGGGGGCTTTCGACGGTTTTGCTCTATTCCCTCATTCCCAAGCTAAAAAGCCTGTTTCAGCTGTCCTACACCGAGGCGATGCTGACCCAGCTGTGTTTCTTCCTGGGATATTTCGTCTTCTCACTTCCCGCCGCCTACATTGTGAGACGGCTCGGCTATCTCCGCGCCATCGTGCTCGGCCTGGTGGTCATGATCACCGGGTGCCTGATCATTCTGCCCGCGACCTGGGTGGGCCGTTATCCCGGATTTCTGGCGTCGCTTTTTGTCCTGGCGGGCGGAATTACGCTTTTGCAGGTCGCCGACAACCCCTTGATCGCCATGTTCGGATCTTCCAGGGGCTCCTATAGCCGGCTGACCTTGGCCCAGGCTTTCAACTCTCTGGGAACGACGGTGGCGCCGATCCTTGCGGCCTGGCTGGTCTTCGGTCCCACCGAAGCGCTCCAAAAGCAGTCCCCCGATGCTGCGGGCGTCATCCATTTTGCGGATCTGCAGGCGATTCACGCACCCTTTGTCATTATTGCGGGCATGCTTGCGGTGGTCACCGTGATGTTCTGGCTGAACCGCTCCTATCCCGTACCCAAAACAGATATGAATGATCGAACCCCCTCACGTCGATTGCGTCTTTTGCGAAACACTCGGTTTCTTTTCGGCGCCACCGCCATCTTTCTCTATGTCGGGGCGGAAGTGTCGGTCGCCAGCATCATGGCCAGCTATCTGATGCAATCCACGATTCTTTCTGTTCCTGCCTACCGGGCTTCCGAGCTTCTCAGTCTCTATTGGGGTGGCGCCATGTGCGGGCGGTTTGTGGGAGCGGGCGTGTTGAGGATCGTGCCCCCGGGGATTGCGCTTGCCGTCTGCGGCGCCTCGGCGGCACTGCTGGCGATCCTGTCCTCGCTTTCGACCGGCACAACCGCAGCCGCGGCCATTATCGCCATCGGGCTTTGCAACGCCATCATGTTTCCCACGATCTTTGCCCTCGCCGTCGAAGGGCTCGGCGACGCCGCACCGGAAGGCTCAGGCATTCTCTGTATGGCGATCGTGGGCGGCGCCATAATTCCGGAGATCAGCGGGATTGTCGCGGATGCGCGGGGCCTGGCGATTGCCCTTCTGGTTCCGGCGGCCTGTTATGTCTGGATAACAATCTATGGCGCCACTATCGCGCGCCGTCGTGCACCGGCGCCGGCCTAAGTGCAAAAAGAGGCCGTCAGGGCGCAGGCCCTGTTGATCCGCGAATCTTCATTTCATGCTGAAAAGAGATCGACGGCGCGAGGCCGGCCGGATCAGTCTTTCTGGATTGAATGCCGCCAATCAGGAGGCCCGCAGCCGCCGCTCCCATCTCCACGATCGGCTGATGGACCGTGGTCAAGGCCGGCCAGGTGATGGAGGCGTAAGGAACATCATCAAAACCGACAACCGACAGCTCGCGCGGGATGGAAATGCCCAGCCGATGGGCCGTCGCGACCGCGCCCGCGCCCATTTCATCGTTGCTGGCGAAAATCGCCGTGGGCCGCTCCTTCTGGCGAAGAAGCTGTTCAGCGGCGTCCGCGCCGGACTGGAATCTGAAATTGCCGTCTTTGACCAGGGCCTCGTCCAGCTTGATGCCGCTGCTCCTGAGCGCATCCTCATAGCCGAGCAAGCGGAGCATGGCAGCTCCATGCCGGGAAAGACCCTTGATGAAGCCGATCCGCCTGTGACCCAGGGATATGAGATATTGCGTCATATCGAACGCCGCCCGCCGGTCGTCCATGTACACAGAACTGATCTCCGGTTCCAGCCTCGGCGGTGAAATCAAAACATGCGGTATCTTCTGCTCGACGAGAGTTTCCCGTATCGCCTGATTGTCGGACAATGGCGGCGTCAGGATGACGCCGTCCAGCCGCGTGCGCTTGATATTGACGAGCGTTACCGCCGCCACGTTGCGCGCATCGCTGTTGCATTTTTCCAAAACCAGATGGAATCCGGCATCGCGGCAACGTTCCAGCGCACCCATCTGGATGCTGTGCGTATAGTAGGAACTGGGCGTGTCGTATAACAGGCCGATGAGAAATGACCGGCTGCCGGCCAGGACGCGCGCGGCGATGCTGGGCGAATATTGCAGGGCGCTGATCGCTTTTCGGACCTTGTCCTGCGTCTCGACGCTTACATTCGCCTCGTTGTTCAGGACGCGCGACACGGTCTTGAACGACACGCCGGCCTTTTTGGCGACATCGTGGATTGTGACCGCGCGCTTGGTCTCGCTGGGCATACGTCCCGGTCTGGCTAAATTCGTGAGGATAAGGGCCCGATCCCAGGAAATTGCGGAATTTCGGAAACTTAGTCAAATCCGGGCTGCGAGCCTGCTGCCTGAACTCTATGACATCAGGCTGCGTCCCGGTGGCGAACGTCATCGACACCTGACGGTCCAACGAGCCGTATACAGGCCATCACAGAGCGCGCAGTTTGCAGGCGATCGAAAATCGCTCTTCATGGCAGACCCCGGAAGGCACGCCCCCGCGATGCAGGATAGCCCCGCGCGATACAACGAACCGGCCGGGCCGCGGCGTCACCGCCAGTTCAGCATCATGATTGTCGTTGAAAAAAATGGTCTCTCCGGCCCAGTCCGCATGCCAGGCGAGATTGCCATAATAAAGAACGGTTATGTTCTTGAGGTTCCGGTCGCAATCCCGATGCGGAAAATATACGTCTCCATAATGCGAGCTGTTCACATAGAGACGCTCGAGCGCGAAGCGTTCCGCGGGAAACATGTCTTCGCCGAACCGGATCAACTCCGTAAAGAAAGGTTCGCGCGCAAAGAGGTCCGCGGATATTTCCGCCGCCGCCCCGCTGACCGGAAGATCAGGCCGGCTTTTTTCAGACCGTCTGTAGGTCAATGTCTTCAACAATTGCCCGACACGCACCGCGGTCTCGTCGGCGATAAACCCATCGCAGATGAATATTTCCCGCCCGCCGATCAGCTTCTTGTTGACCGCGACGCCTTTTCCGCTGGGGTCTGGATTGTGCTGGTTCACGGGCCCTCGCGAAAAACTGTCAGTCCTGCTCGGACGGAACGACATCGAAGGCTATCGTCGCGCGCGCACCGTCATCCTGAAAAGGTATGGTGCCATGCCATGTATAGGAAGGAAACAGCACCAGGCGTCCAGGCACCGGCTGGATTGTCCGTTCCGGCTCCAGGCCGACATCGAAAGAGGGCTGACCGAACTTGATCCAGCCCTGGCGGCGGCGATCATCGCTGACGGCCGCCGGGACATCGACATAGTAGCAGGAGCTGATCCAGCCGCCGGGATGAAGGTGGTTGATGTGGAAGCCGCCGGATTGCAGCCGGGAGGACCAGGATCCCGAAAAGGCATATCCCCTGGTCCTGCGCGCGACCAAGGGATGATCCGGCGCCGCGCGGATCTGCGAGAGATATTGTCGTATCGCCTCCTCGATCCGGCCCCGAAGACGTTCGATCAGGGGATGACGGGCGGCAAAAAGGTCATTGCTGGTTTGCGTTCCGCCCCGCAAAGACTGGCCCAGATACTCGCGCGTGGCGGGATGCTGCTCCTCCAGGGCTCTGCTCAGGTCGGCGTTGAAAGCCTCCATGTCCCGGTACCCATCCGGGGCTTTCAGATCAAAGACCTGGATGAATTCGTCATAGCCATTCAGCACGCCATCGCGGCCGTCCCCCAGAAGGCGCCAGCAGGTGCCCTGCATGGCCAGAGCCAGCTGGTTGTAGCGGTCCAGAGCCAGTGCCTTCGCCGCCATGGCGCCCCCCTTTTCGGGATCGCCCAGCCGCGCAAGAGCGGCGGACAAATTGCAATAGAGGTCGGCGCTGTCAGGATACGAGCGGAGCGCACGCTCCAGGACGGACGCCGCTTCGCCAAGGCGG
>Ga0310811_10004487_pt1 | contig 17517 bp, 13 predicted proteins | sample YCmetagenome_FD_207642 | JGI IMG/M metagenome (GOLD analysis project Ga0310811, IMG submission 207642) | Soil microbial communities from experimental microcosm in Duke University, North Carolina, United States - YC | ecosystem: Engineered > Artificial ecosystem > Soil microcosm > Unclassified ...
CGCTCGCGTCAACGCGAGAGCATGTAGTCCCCATCGATGAAGTCAGAAAGGGACATGATCGAATTGTAGGCGACGCTCAGGACGTCGCCGTTCAGCGTGCCGATCGCCTCCCACGATCCGCCGATGCTCGAGTCGTTGAAGCTCAGCGTGATTTCCGAATCCGTGCGCACAAAGCGTCCGCGGTATTCGAAGAATCCAAGAATGGCACTATTGAACTGCAGCGCAAACGTGCTGTTTGCGTAGAAGACATATCGCGAGGTGATTGGCGCTCCGTGGACGGCGGCGGAGACGGCGTTCAAATGTCCCGACGACTCGTAGATCGCCTCGGGTGCACCCCGCGGCTCGACACTCACGTTCACGGAGGCCTGACGGCTCCGGTCGTGGGAATAGGCGGTCACAAAGACACCGGAGCCAACAGCCTTCGCGGTTATCACACCTGCGGCGCTGACTGAGACCACGCTGGAGTCTCCGGATTCCCAGACAATGGCCTGGTCGGTCGCATTGGCAGGAGAGACCGTCGCAATCAGTTGCCTGGTTTCGCCGAGCGCAACCAACACGATCGATTGCGGCGTCGCCTTCACGCCTTGCACGGGCACCACGGGCATCGGCGGTGGGTTGTTCGCTGACGACATTGAACCGTCAGGCTGCCACGGGCTGCTGCAGGCAGACACGCTCAGCAATAGCAGGTGGATCGCAGCGCGGAGAAGGGTGGAGCGCATCGTGTAACTCCGATTCGACTGTGGGATCGATCCCACCGATAAGTGCTGTCGTCGTGAACGTCCTTAACGCGACCACAGATTATCGTCCGCGGACCCGCAGATGAATGACAGGGCGTCCGCATCACTTAGCCGATCGTACGGACGACACCGCGCCGCCGGACACGCAGGCTGATCCACGAGCATCGTCGCCCTCAGGATGCCGTCGAGGGCAGCCGGGGCGTCGATGCTTGTGCGAGCTTCCTCGACGGCTGGAGGAATTCGGCGTGACGCGCGCTGACTACGCGCGCACCAGCTTCTTGTACGCCACGCGGTGCGGCTGGTCGGCGTCCGCTCCCTTTCGTCGCTTGAGGTCCTCGACGTACGACTGATAGTTCCCCTCGTGCCACACGACCTCGGAGTTCCCTTCGAACGCCAGGATGTGCGTGGCGATACGGTCCAGGAACCAACGGTCGTGGGAGATGACGACGGCGCAACCGACGAAGTCGACGAGCGCATCTTCCAGCGCTCTCAGCGTGTCGACGTCGAGATCGTTGGTCGGTTCGTCGAGCAGCAGCAGGTTGCCGCCGCTCATGAGCGTTTTTGCAAGGTGCAAGCGATTGCGCTCGCCGCCGGACAGCAGGCCGACTTTCTTCTGCTGATCGGTGCCGCGGAAGTTGAAGCTCGACAGATACGCTCGGCTGTTGAGCTCTTTCTTCCCGACCATGATCAGTTCCTGGCCGCCGGAGATCTCCTGCCACGCCGACACGTCAGGGTTGAGCGTGCGACTCTGGTCGGTGTAGGCGATCTGCACGGTCTCACCCACTTTGAGCGACCCCGAATCCGGTTGCTCCTGGTGCACGATCATCTTGAACAGCGTCGTCTTTCCCGCGCCGTTCGGTCCGATGATGCCGACGATGCCGCCGCGCGGGAGCGAGAAGTCCAGACCGTCGATCAGGATCCTGTCGCCGAACGCCTTTCGCAGATCCTTGGCCGTCACCACCTCGTTGCCGAGGCGCGGCGGCGGCGGGATCACGATCTCGTGCTGGAGAACCTTCTCCGCGGTCTCCTCGGCGGCCATCTCCTCGTACTTCTGCACACGGGCTTTGTTCTTCGCCTGACGCGCCCGTGGCGCGAGCCTGACCCACTCGAGCTCGCGTTGTAGCGTACGTTGGCGTGCCGATTCGGTTTTCTCTTCCGTCGCAAGGCGCGACTTCTTCTGCTCGAGCCACGATGTGTAGTTGCCCTCGTACGGAATACCGTAGCCACGATCGAGCTCGAGGATCCAGCCGGCGACGTTGTCGAGGAAGTATCGATCGTGGGTCACCGCGATGACGGTGCCCGGGAAATCGTGCAGGTAGCGTTCGAGCCACGCGACGCTTTCGGCGTCGAGGTGGTTCGTCGGCTCGTCGAGCAACAGGATGTCGGGCTCCTCGAGCAACACGCGGCAGAGCGCGACGCGACGACGCTCACCCCCCGACAACTTCGTGACGTCGGCGTCGGCGGGAGGAAGACGCAGCGCGTCCATCGCGATCTCGATCTTGTTGTCGAGATTCCAGAGGTCGTGCGCGTCGATCTGCTCCTGCACGCGCGCCTGGCGCGCCAGCAGCTTGTCCATCGCCGCGTCGCTCATCGGCTCGGCGAAGGCCATCGAGATGTCCTGGAACTCCTGGAGGAGATCGCGCTGTGCCTTCACCGCCAGCTCGACGTTGCCTTTCACGTCGAGCGACGGATCGAGCTGCGGCTCCTGCGGGAGATACCCGATGCGCGTCCCATCAGCGGCCCACGCTTCGCCCTGAAAATCGGTGTCGACCCCGGCCATGATGCGCAGCAGCGACGACTTTCCGGCGCCGTTGGCGCCGAGGACGCCGATCTTGGCGCCGTAGTAGAAGGACAGCCAGATACCGCGCAAGATTTCCCGCGACGGCGGGACGACCTTGCGCAGGTCTTTCATGACATAGATGAACGATGGAGGCGCCACGGCGAGATCGGGTTAGTGGGGGACAGCCCAGGAATTTAACCTGGCGGCACCCTCGCCACCCCAGTCGATCAGACCGCGAACGTCGATACCAATTCCTTGAGTCGGTCGGCGCTGGCGAGCAGGCGCTCGGCAGTCGAGGCAACCTCGTGGGTGGTCGCAGCCGTCTCCTCGGCGCTCGCCGCCGCTTCCTGACTCGCCGCGGCCTGGCCTTCGGCCTGTTCGGTGGTCGCGTTCATGTGTCGCTCGAGATCGCGCACCGCTTGCCGGTTGGCCACCGCTGCCGCGTCCAACGTCACGGCCACCTGCTCGATTCCCGACACGGCATTGTGAATCCCGCCCAGGGCGCTCGTCGCCGTACGGGAGATGCCGTCAACGTTGCCGAGCGCCTTCACCCCCTCGTCGAACGAGGCGATGGCCGATTTGACGCCGTGTCGCATGCGCTCGACGACGATGCGCACTTCGTCGGCCGCCTGAGCACTCCGTGTTGCGAGATCGCGCACCTCGTTGGCCACCACGGCGAATCCGCGACCGTGATCGCCGGCGCGCGCCGCCTCGATCGCCGCGTTGAGCGACAACAGGTTCGTCATGTCGGCGACGTCCTGGATCGCGGCGACGAACGTCTCGACCGCTTTCGACGCAGTGTCGAGACGGGACACGCCCGACGCTGACGCCTGGATCACCTCGCGCGCCCGCTCGAGCGTTTCCAGCGCGCGCCCAATGTCTTCGTTCGCGCGTTGCGCCGTGCGTTGAATGTCGGTGCCGAGCTCCGTCGATCGCTCGGCAGTCGCAGTGAGGTTGCTTGCCGACTCACCGACTCGCGCGAGAACGTTGCGCGACGCGGCAAGCGATTCGATCTGACCGCCTGCCGTCGCGGCGATGTCGCCGATAACCTCGCTCACCTGATTCGTCGCACGAGCCGCCTCCTCCGACGCGAGCGTCAGAGAGGTGGCCGAATCCGAAACCTCGACCGCCTGCTGACGGATCTCCGTGATCAGGCTGGCGAGTCGCTGCGCCGTGTCGACGAACGCGTTCGCCAGTGCGAGATACTCGGCATCGAGATCCTCGGCGGGAGCGTCGACGCGGAAATCGCCGGCGCCCATCCGACGCGCGGTCTCGGTGAGTCGCGCGAGAGGCCGCGCGACGGCGCGCCACGTCACCATGCCGAACAACAGCGCGGCGAGTCCGCCCGCGGCGAAAAGGCCCCACAACAACGTTTGCTGGCGCGACGCCGCGGCGTCCAATCGCTCGAGCCGCTCTTCTGCGGCACGCGTCTCTTCGAGCTTGATCGCGCCGGATTCGGCGAAGAGCGTATCGAGCAGCACTGCCGATGCGCGTGCCTGGCGATGGACGTCTTCCGTTCGGCCGAGATCGAGCGCGGCGTGCGCGAGCGCGAGTCGAACGGTGACGAGCGACTGGATCGATCCGATGTGCTCGATGCGCACTCGATCCGTTTCACGAAGCGCCGAACCAGTCGACAGCTGGCGCCGCATGGAATCGGCGACGGCGAGCAGCGTGTCCATTCGCCCCTGGTACACCGAGTCGTGGCCGAGCAGATCGGTCTGGGCGAACGCGACATAGTCGCGCGTGGCGTCATTCGTGCTCGTGAGCTTGAACTGAAGATCGAGCATCTCGCTCAGCTCTGTCTTCAGATTGCTCTGCGTGTGTCGCAACATCGACAGCTCGATGACGGCTGCGACCACGAAAAGCGCGATGGTCGCGCCAAATCCGACGATGAGACGGCGACGAATCGTCCATCCGGACAGACGACGCGTGCCGATGTTCATCGCTTCACCGTGGTCACGAGCGCCATCTTGTCGACCGGATTGCGGCTGCCGTCGAAACGGATCTCGCCGGTGGCGCCGGCGTACGATGGCTGGTCTCGCCCGACGGAGGCGATCCAATCTCGAATCTTCCGCCGATCACGTCCGGACTCTTGCGCGGCGCGGCCGATGAGCATCGCCGCATCGTAGCCCAGCGCGCCCCAATGGTCTGGTTTCCGATCGAATCGAATCTGGAATTCCGTAACGAAGCGCACCGTCGTGGGCGTGAGCGCGCGATCGGGAAGGAAGAGTGCGAGATATCTGAGACCGGCGAAATCGCGCGCCGCGGTGCTGTCGCGAGTCAGATCCTGATGCGTCGGACCGTTGGTGCTGACGACGACGGGCGAAATTCCGGCTCGATGCAGTGAACGAATGATCTTGCGCACGTCGTTCGCGTTGCCGAACGCGAGAATCCCGTCGGGCTTTTCCTGTGCGAGGCGCGCCGCGTATAGATCGAATTCCGCCAACTCCTCGGCAAACGGATCGCGCTCGAGGAGCTTGGCCTTCTTGGCAATGATCTCGCCCGCGAAGGTGCCGAGGAATTCGCGGCCGGAGACGTCGTTGCGATAGATGATCGCGACGCGCGACAGCTTGAGGGAATCGGTGATGTACCGCGCGAGCGTGGTCGCTTGTTGACTCACGACGGGGCAGACGCGGAACACCCATTCGCTTGCCTCGGTGACGGCGCCGGCACCGGCCGTCGGCGAAACCGCGACAATGGCGTTTCGGCCTCCGTGCTCGTGATCGTCGTACACCGCCGCGGCGCTGATCGTGGGATCGCTCTCCGTATGCCCGACGACTCCGATCACCTTCGGGTCGTCGCGGAATGCCGCGGCGATCTCCACTGCCGCCTTCGCGTCGGCGGGCGGACGGCGCATGGCGAGGATCGGTGCCCCGGCCGGGCGCCCGGCGTTCAGTTCGTCGAGCGCGACCTGCACGCCGTTGAAAACGTCGGCGTAGCGTTCGGCCGACTGCAGGCCAACGGCGACACCGACGTACGCGGTGTCTCCGGCGGCTGTGCTCGCGGCGGCGTTGGCCCGGCCACACGCTGTCGCCGCTGTCAGAGCAATGAGGATCGAGGAACTGGCGCCGATGACGGCGGCGCGAGGAGGGCGGGGGACACGAGTCATCGACACTAGGACGGATCGATTCGCATTTCGGAAACACCGAAAATCGACCCGAGCCGCACCGCCCAGTCGACTACAACGCCAGCTCCCAAGTTTCGGCAGTGAGAGGACTTCCAAAGAGATCGTGGCCTTCGGTGCCGGTCAGCTCGAACCCCTTGGCTTTATAGATCTTGCGTGCAGAAACCAGGTCGCTCTGCGTCCACAGGACGATTCGCTTATAGCCGACGTCCCGCGAAAAGCGGATCATCTCATCCACGAGCCGCGCCCCGATTCCCAGCCCCCGTGCCGAAGGTTCGACATAGAGCAGCCGGAGCTTGACCACGGTTTTCGATTTCTTGACGGCGAAGATCGACCCGAGGATCTCGCCGTCTCGTTCCGCGACCCAGCAACGTTCGCGCGCGGGATCGAACTCCTCCACAAAATCGGCGACGACGCGTGCTACGAGCGCCTCGAAGCGTTCATCCCAGCCGTACTCCTTGGAATACAGGACGCCGTGCCGGTGAACGATCCACCCCATATCGCCGGGACGGTGGGTGCGAATCGAGTACGACGGTTCGAGCTCGCGCGGTCGGTCGCCGTCGCCAAAGGCAGCGCGGATCGTGCCCATGGCATCGAGAATTCCCTCTTGTTCCGCATCGCTGAGTGGTCCGAGCATCTCGATGACGGCCTTTCGTGCGCCTCGGTCGAGCGGGGCGAACGCCTTGCGTCCGGCCGCGGTCAGCATGAGGTGCGCTCGACGACGGTCGTCGCCGGCAACGGTCGCGACGAGGCCTCCTCGCTTGAACGATCGGAGGGTGCGGCTCAGATAGCCGCGATCGAGACCAAGCGCCTCGCCGATCTCGGAGGCCGTGGGCCTGTCACGATGAGCGATCTCATAGAGCACCCGTGTTTCGGTGAGTGAGAACGGGCTGCCCAAATGCCCCTCCCCGAGTATGCCAATGCGGCGAGTGTAGAAGCGATTGAATTGGCGGACGGCCTCGGCCCGCTGATCGATGGGACGCATGCCTCAACATCGAGTCGATAGTTGACTTTGTCAACTATCGACAGAGTGCCCCCTCGCGTTGGCGGACCCGCTCCGAGCCCGCCGGGAGCCACACGGCCCCGGCCAGACCTAGTCCGTACAGGTGAGCACGTTTTTTCTCGAGCGCCGTACGCATAGCTTTCCTCCAAATGGCTGACGCCGCCCGCCTGATCGCCGTTCAGGCGCTCCCCGTTTCCCGCACCCCATTTCCCGCCAGTGCTGCCTGACCTCTCCAGTCCGATACGGGCGCTCCCGGCGGTGTTCCTCGGTGGTGTGCTGACCAGCCTGACGCCGTGCATCTATCCCATGATTCCGATCACGGCGGCGATCGTCGGAGGGACGTCGGTCGGAGAACAGGCGGCCGGGGCCACGCGTCCGCCCCGCTGGCGCCCTGCGCTTCTCACGCTCATGTACGTCCTGGGCCTCGCCCTGGTGTACTCGGCCCTCGGGCTGTTTGCCGGCCTCACCGGAACGCTGTTTGGATCGGTGAGTACCAATCCATGGTTGTACTTCGCCATGGCGAACCTGTTGCTGATTGCGGCACTGGCGATGCTCGACGTTCTGCCGGTGCGCGTGCCGAATGCGATTTTGCACCGGGCAAGCACAGCGGGGACAGCGGGTCGGGCGTCGGGCGCGTTCACCATGGGAGCGATGTCAGGACTGGTTGCCGCGCCATGCTCCGCGCCGGTGATGGCTGCCGTGCTGACGTGGGTGTCGACGACGAAGAGCGCGGGACTCGGCTTCGCCTACCTCTTTGTGTTTTCGCTCGGCATGTGCACGCTGTTGGTGGTCGTTGGCCTGTCCTCTGGCGCTCTGGCGCGCTTGCCGCGGGCGGGAATGTGGATGGTATGGGTGAAGCGGATCTTCGCGTTGGTGATGATTGGAGTCGCGCAGTACTATCTCGTGAAAATGGGGCAGTTGATCATATGAGAATCGGCACTAGGCGCTGGGCACTCGGCGCTAGACAGACGGCGGTGAGTTTTTTTGTGCTTACTTCGGCTTTCTTGACGCCAATAGCAGTGCGGGCGCAGGATCTCGGGATCTCGCGCGGGAGCATTGCTCCGCCGGCGAAGATGCAAACACTCGACGGAAAGTCGGCCGACCTCTCTCAGTACATCGGGAAAACGCCTGTGATCATGGAGTTCTGGGCTACCTGGTGCCCGAACTGCAAAGAGCTCGAGCCCGCGCTGCTTGCCGCGGCCAAGAAGTACGGCTCGCAGATCAAGTTCATCGGCATCGCGGTGTCCGTGAATCAGACGCCCGAGCGCGTGAAGCAGTTCGTCGAGAAGCACGGACTGCCTGGGGATCAGTTCTTCGACAACAAGGGCAACGCGACGGGCGCGTACGATGTGCCGGCGACGTCCTATGTGGTCGTGCTCGACAAGGCGGGCAAGGTCGTCTACACGGGGCTCGGCGGAAAGCAGGACCTCGAAGCTGAGATCAAGAAAGCAATCGCTCCGATGTCATAGCGACCGCGCGACCATCGCGAGCCCGTCGAGAATATCGCGGACGTCGGACACAGTGGTGCGCGGATTCATCATCGTCACGCGAAGCACGCGCCGGCCGTCCAGATTGGTCGCTGTGATCCACCCATGGCCGGACAGATTGTAGCGCTCGCGCAGCTCTCGATTGAGCTGATCGAGCGCTTCGTCGTCGAGGGAGCGATCTCCGACGTATCGAAAGCACAGAATGTTCGACTCGGGCTCGTGCATTGCCTCGAAATCAGGGCGTTCCACGACCTCTTCCCACACGACGCGCGCTAGATCGCAGAAGTAGTCGTGGAGCTCCGCGAGTCCGTCGATTCCGTAGCGGAGTAGCGCGACCCAGACTTTGAAGACGTCGGCGCGGCGAGAGCAGGCGAAGTTCCGAGTACCCTGATCCCACACGCGCTCGCCGTCGTTGCCCTGGAAGAGATACGGCGCGCGCTGTGAGAAGGCGGCGTCGAGATCGCGCTCGTTGCGAACGAGCAGCATCCCCGCCTGCGACGGGATGAGCATCATCTTGTGTGGATCCCAGGCGACGGAGCGCGCCCGCTCGACCCCGCGCAACAGGTGCCGGTGTCGCGCCGATAGAAGCGCGGAGCCGCCGTGCGCGGCGTCGACGTGCAGCCAGACACCATGATCGTCGCACAGACCGGCAATGGCGTGGAGGTCGTCGAACGAGCCCGTGGCAGTCGACCCCGCCGTGGCCACGACAGCCATGACGCGCTTTCCCGACGACCGAAGCTGATCGAGCGCTTGACGCAGCGCATCGGGATCCATCTTGTGATCGCGCGAGCGAATCGGCAGGACGTTGCGCAGCCCGAGGCCAAGCTCCGCCGCGGCGCGAGTGACGGCGTAGTGCGCATGCTCGCCGCAGAGCATCACCGGCGGATCGGCGCCAACACCGATTGCCCACGCGTCGGGAAGGACGGCCCCACGTGCCGCGAGCAGCGCGGTGAACGTCGCTTCGGTACCGCCGCTCGTCAGCGTGCCACCACTGCCGGTGGCAAATCCGGCGAGGTCGCACATCCAGGAGATGACGCGGTGCTCCAGGACGGTGCCGACGGGCGACATCTCGAAGACGGCCAGCGATTGATTCAGCGCGGCCGTGATCGGTTCAGTCCATACTGCTGCAGGCAGAGGCCCGGCGATCTGGTGTCCGACATAACGCGGATGGCAGAGGTGGTTGCTATCGGGCAGAACGTCGGAGCGCAGTCGTGTGAGAATGCTCTCGAGCGAGCGGCCGGCGCGCGGTGCCGGCTCGTCGAAACGCGCCGAAAGCTCGGCGGGCGGGTGCGCCGTGGAAACACGATCGGCGCGAGCGCGCGTTTGCGCGAAATATTCCGCCGCGATCGAGACGAACGCTCGACCAACCAGGGCGTCGGCATCGGCCTCGATCTTTTCGAGAATCTCGGGCGGAGCGAGGTCGGTCATCATGCAGCAGCACCGGCAAACGGAAGATCGAGCACTTTTTTCGTCGTAGTGAGATTGGTCGCGCGATACGCCTGGATCGAGTCGATCGTGACGGGTTCGGGGAAACGAACACGCACGAGATCGCGCAGTCGCTCACGCGTGAGCTCCGGATAGAAACTCAGCGTCACGTGTGGCGTGAACGTGAAACGGGGCTGTTCGTACCGCAGCCCACTCAGCTTGATCTGCTCGTGCAGCAAACGAATCGGACCGTTGGGGTCGATCTGCATGACGACGACGGTGCTCTGCATGAAACGCATCGGGGGCTGCAGGACGACACTGAAGGGGTGAGACGCGGCGGCGACTGGTTCGAGCGCTTGCCGCAATTCCTCGTCGGTAGTTTCGGCAGCAATCGGCCCCATACCAGACGACCCGGTAATCGTGATGTGCGGCGGGAGCTCCGCCGCCATACGTGGATCGAATCGTTGCTGAATCGAGCGCAGGCGTGCCGCGAGCTCACCGCCCAGCTCGGCCATGACGACGATACCCGGCTTCATGCAGGGCCGCGTCGAGCTAGTGGCGAGTCAGGGCCGGGAGAATGGAAAGCGAGATGTGCGATGGGTCTGCCGGGGAGAGTGACGCGCGTAACAACCATCTGTCGAGGCGATTGTCCGGGTGCGTACGATGATAGCGCACCACCTTGGTTCCGGCGAAGGTGCCGATCGCCGCGCCCATGATCACATCGCTCGCCCAATGTCGGTTGTCGTACATTCGCGACACGCCGATCAGCGCCGCACCGCCGTACATCACAGGACCGATGAGGTAGATGCCGTGCGGCCACCATCGGCTCGTCTCGGAGCTGACCGCCGCTGCCGCGGCGAAGCCGGCGACGGTGTGGCCCGACGGGAACGATCGAAACTTGTCGCCGCCCCTGAAGCCGCGAAGCAGCTGCCAGTTGTCGGGATTGGGCACTGAGTCGACCCACGGACGCGCCCGCCCCGTTACGTCCTTGAGAACCGCGCCGGTTGCTTCGCCGACGAGTAACGCCTCCGTGCCGAACAGCCCGAGCTCGGCCATGCGTTCGACTTTCGTGATGCGACCGACGGCGTACATCGTCGTGCCGATGATGAACGCGCCGGGCAATGCCACCGTTCGAAAACCTTGTGCTCCAACCTTGTACACGACGCTCTTCTGTCGCTCCGGCGTCTGCAACAGGTCGGCAGCACTCTTGTCGAGCGGACGAATCACGATCGTGCCGACCACGAAGCCGCCGGCGAGGACGCCGTCTCGCCACGTGAACAGCGAGCGCTGATGCGTCGATGTGTCGGATTGCGCGACGGCCGGCGCCGAAAGACTCAGCATCATGGCGGCGACGCGGACCCAGCGCGCGACTCTACAACGTGACTTCACGCGACTCCTCGAGATCGGCGAGGAACATCTGCTCGGCCTCTTCGCCGAGGCTCTTGTCTTCGATGACGGCATCGAGCTCGTAGTTGATGGCGACGCCCAGCGGATTGAAGTCGGTCGAGCCGACACGCACCCAGCGACCATCGACGACGGCTGTCTTGGCGTGCATCATCTCACCCTGCCATTCCCAGATGCGTACGCCGTTCGTGAGCAAACGCCGATAGAAGCGACGCGCGAGCAACGAGACCCACGGATGGTCGTTGCGACTCGGAACGAGAATGCGGACGTCGACACCGTCGCGAGCCGCGCCATTCAGTGCCTCGATCTCGGACGGAGACGGCGTGAAGTACGCCGTGGCGATCCAGATGGACCGTTTCGCGGAGATTGCCTGGATCTGCAGCGCGCGCGACACGCGAAGCCGCAGCGGCTCGCCCTCGATGATTCCGACGAGAGCGGGTTCATCGGTCGCCGGATCGAGATGCGCGCCGCGTGCTTTGCGCCGGAGGAACCGGTGCGACCCACGCCGCTCGATACCGACCGTGCGCCCCCACATGCGATCGAATGCCTGCACCATGTCGTGCGCGGCCCGTCCCTCGATCTTCACCGCCGTGTCGCGCCAGCGTGAGCGATGCATCTTCTGCACGCCGGTCGTCCACTCCCGTCCGATGCCGATGCCGCCAGTGATTCCGACCGTATCATCGACGACGAGCAGCTTCCGGTGATCGCGCGGAACGAGGCCCATCCACCGGCGAAAGCCGGCCGGGTTGAACACGGCGACCTGGACGCCGGCGTCGCGGAGCGAACGAAGGAATTTGCGCGACGTACCGCGTGCGCCGACCCAGTCGAGCTGAAGTCGCACCACGACGTCCCGTTTGGCCGCTCGGACGAGCGCGTCACCGATGCGGCGTCCGACTTCGTCAGACCGGAAGATGTAACTCTCGAGCGCGACACTCGTGGCCGCCGCGTCGATGAGGTCGACCATGGCGTCGAACGTCGCGGGACCGTCGCGAAGCAGCGTCACGCGGTTGCCGCTCGACACGTCGGCCGCGGCCAGTCGCCACAGGCCCAGCGCAAACGACGGCCCGGGAGCGACGGGGAAGTTCGCGCCGCCGCTCAAGCCGAATTCGTGGGCCGGGATCGTCACACGGGTGTCTGTTTCAGGTTGCATGCCTTTCTGCGTGCGGGGTGCGGGGTGCGGGGTAACGTGAGGCGCGGGGCGTGCCGAGTGCGGCGTGGTCGTAAGACGTGAAGAGATGGTACGCCGAACTGGGCGGTGAGGCCAAAAACAGTTTCCGCCGTACGCGCTCCGCCCTCCCGAGCGCCGCACCCGGCACGCCGAGCGCCTCACACCACGCCGCACCCGGCACGTCGAACGCCTCACGCCGGGCTCCTGTATATTGCGCCAATGCTCAAGATCGATCTCACTGGCCGTCGCGCTCTGGTGGCGGGCGTGGCCGATGACGCCGGATTCGGATTCGCCATCGCGAAGGCACTCGCCGAGGCCGGCGCGAGTGTGTGCGTCGCGACGTGGCCGCCCGCACTGAACATCTTCCTGAATCTGCTCGAACGCGGGAAGATGGACGACTCGCGGAGGCTGTCGTCGGGCGAGATGCTGACCTTCGAGAAGATCTACCCGCTCGACGCCGTGTACGACCGGTACGATGACATTCCCGAAGACGTCCGCTCGAACAAACGATACAAGGACGTGGGCGACTGTTCGATTGGCGGGCTGGCCGATCGAATGGTCGCGGACTTCGGCGAGCGACCGGTCGACATCGTAGTCCATTCGCTTGCCAATGGGCCAGAGGTCAAGAAACCGTTGCTCGAAGTGAGTCGCAACGGATACCTAGGCGCCGTGAGCGCGAGCGCGTATTCACTGGTGTCGATGGTCCAGCGTTTCGGACCGATCATGCGCGACAACGGGTCGTTCGTGTCACTCACCTACATGGCGAGTGAGCGGGTGATTCCGGGGTACGGCGGCGGAATGTCATCCGCAAAGGCGGCGCTCGAGAGTGACACGCGGACGCTGGCCTTCGAGGCCGGCCGAAAGTTCGGCTGCCGAGTGAATACCATCTCCGCCGGGCCGCTCGCGTCTCGCGCCGCGAGCGCGATCGGAATCATTGAGAAAATGGTGGAGTACGTGTCGCAGAACGCGCCGCTCACCGAGAAGCTCACCGCCGAAGACGTCGGGAGCGTTGCCGCGTTCCTCTCGTCGTCGATGGCCGGAGCGATGACCGGAAATACCGTGTACGTCGACAAGGGCTACCATGCCATGGGCATGGCAGTCCCTGTCTGACGTTTCAGCGTTCTACGAAATCGGGCCCGCTGGGTCGATCTGCTTGAGTCCTGCAGCGCGCAACAGCGCGTTGAGCTTGGGCAGGTTCGAGTCGCGCAGCTGTTTCAGCTTCGTCAACTCTCGTTTCAGTTCCACCGAGAGTACCGTGTAGACTTCATACGACTGCTGCGTCGGACGTCCCCCCGACGACCCGACGACGCCCATCAGCGCACCGATGCGGTTGTTGAGCCGAATCGGGTAGTTGAGCGGGTCCTGGCCGCTGCGGTTCTTCGTCTGGTAGAGCGAGTCCTCGACCTCGGAGATCGCCGTACCGAACGTCTTCGACAACGCGATGAAATCGCCCTGCTGCGCCACCGGCATCTTGGCCTGACGGTCGGCCATTTCCGCCTTGAGGCGTCGAATGTCCTTGACCGCATCGTTGGCTTCGGAGAATCGGTCGCGCACCTGCATCGCCAGTCGTGACTGCTCCTGCCAATCGGCGAGCGTAGCCTGAATGCGTGGATCAGCCAGGATCTTGAACGACTCGCTCCCAACGGGTTGGCCGCGGATCGTCATGCGGACCGAATACGTGCCCGGCGGGACGAGCGGACCCGTGACGTTCGCCGCCCAGAGAATCATTCCCGGGAAGCTCGACGCATCGGGATAGCGCATGTTCCAGAGGAAGGTGTTGACACCCTTCTTGTTCGCGACGCGCGGAGCAGGTGGGGTGAAATTGAAGCCGTCTTCGGCGGGTTGCGACGGACGTGCCGCCGCCGAGTCCTGTTTGCTGGAGTAGGTCCGAATCACCTTGCCGGCGGCATCGAGGAACTCGAGACCGACGTCTTCGCCGCCACTCTTGAGCCAGTACTGCACGGTCACCCCCGTGGGGGGATTCTCACCAACGGGACGGATCGGCGCGTTTTCCGGCGTGATGTTGGCCGGATTCGCATTGCCGCCTCCGAATCCGCCGAATCCGCCGCCTGAAGCAAGGCGAGTCTGATCGCGCGGCTTGAACAGATGTGCGGCCTTCGCGGCGATCGCGTCGGACATCTGCTCGAGCGTGGAGATGTTGTCCATCACGTAGAAGCCGCGCCCGTGCGTGGCGAGAACGACGTCGCCCTGCTTGAACGTGAGATCGTGTACCGGCACGATCGGCAGGTTCAGGCGGAGTGTCTGCCAGTGCGCACCATCGTCCGCCGAGAACCACGCTCCACGTTCCGTGCCGGCGAGGAGGAGACCACGCTTGCTGGGATCTTCTCGCAGCACGCGGGTGAACTCGGTCGTCGCGATGCCGTTGTCGATGCGTGTCCAGTGCGCGCCGCAGTCCGTCGTCTTCCAGAGGTACGGGCGGTCGTCATCGAGCTGGAAGCGATTGGCCGCGACGTAGGCGATGCAGTCACCGAAGCGCGACGCGTCGATGCTCGACACACGCGTGAACTTCGCCATGTCGGGCGGTGTGACGTCGGTCCACTTCACGCCGCCGTTGCGCGTGACGAACACCTTGCCATCGTCGGATCCGGTCCAGATCGTGTTCGCGGTGAGCGGCGACTCCTCGATGATGAAGATCGTGGCGTAGTACTCCACCGACGTCTGGTCCTTCGTGATCGGTCCGCCGGAGTTCCCGAGCGTTGCCGGATCGTGATAGGTGAGGTCGGGCGAGATCACAGTCCAGCTCTTTCCGCCCGTCGTCGTCTTGTGGATGACGTTCGATCCCGCGTACACCACGTTCGAGTTGTGCTTCGACACGGTGATCGGGAAGGTCCACTGGAAGCGGTACTTCGGATCCAAGGCCGGGTGACCCATCGGATTGTCGGGCCACGGATTCACGTTGACCGAAATCCCGGTCCGCAGATCCTTGCGGGTAAGGAGATTGCCGTAGCTGCCGGCGTAGACGATGTCCGGATCGTCGTTGCGGGGTGCGATCCAGCCCGACTCGCCGCCGCCCGCCTCGAGCCAATCAGAGATGTCTAACGCACCCCGGCTCGGGCCGCAGAGCGTCGAGTTGTCCTGCTGCGCGCCGCAGATGTGATATGGCGTGTGCGTCGTCGTGACGACGTGATAGAACTGTGCCGTCGCAAAATCCTCATCGGACCAGGTCTTGCCGCCATCGACGCTGACGGTGGATCCACCGTCGTCCGACTCGATCATGCGATTCGGATTCTTGGGATCGATCCACAGATCGTGCGAGTCACCGTGCGGGAGACCACGGACGGCGCGGAAGGTCTTGCCGCCGTCGGTCGACTTCATGAACGACACGTTGTTGTCGTAGACGACGTTCGTGTCTTTCGGGTCCGCGTGAATCTTGGTGTAGTACCAACCGCGCTGCCGCAGATTGCGATCGGCGTTGGTGCGAATCCAGGTCTTGCCGGCGTCGTCGGAGCGAAACACGCCGCCGGAATCGGCTTCGATGTTCGCCCAGAGACGGTTCGAGTTCGCGCCCGAGACCGTGATGCCGATGTTGCCCCAGATGCCTTCGGGCAGCCCGGGATTCCGCGTGATCTCGGTCCAGTGATCGCCGCCATCGGTCGTCTTGAACATTCCACTGCCCTTTCCGCCCGACGATAGGAGCCACGGCGTACGACCGGCCTGCCACAGACCTGCATAGAGGACGCTCGGATTGTTCGGGTCCATCACCAGATCGACGACCCCGGTCGAGTCGTTACGAAAGAGAATCTTCTCCCAGGTCTTCCCACCGTCCTTCGAACGGAACACCCCACGCTCGGCGTTCGGCGCCCAGACGTGACCGAGCGCGCCGACGTAAACGAGATCCGGATTGGTGGGGTGGATGACGATATCGGCGATCTGTCGGGTGTCGCCGAGTCCCATGAAGGTCCAGGTCTTCCCGCCATCGATGGTTTTCCAAACGCCGTCGCCGTGCGAGACGTTGCCGCGAATCGGGTATTCACCGCCGCCAACGAACACGACGTCGGGAGCGGAGGCCGAGACGGCGATGGCACCGATGGTGCCGCCGAAGTACTTGTCGCTGACCGGCGCCCAGGATTGGCCGGCGTTGATCGATTTGAAAACGCCACCGCCGGTCGTACCCATCCAGAACTCGTCGGGACGCGATGGGTTTCCGGTGCCGGCGACGGATCGACCGCCGCGGTACGGCCCGATCTCGCGCCAACGAAGCGCGGTGAAGGCAAGGGAGTCGCGCTGCGCGGCGAGCGACGCGGGCAGCACAGGCAGTACCAGGGCGGCGAGAAGAATGCGGAAACGTGACACGGCTGTTGTCTCGATTTTTGGGGCTGTATGAAGATCTAGATTGGCAGCGCGGAACGCCACCGAGACGGACGGGATTTCTCGAGGGACGGCCGGTTTTCGTCCCCTCGGCGCGCTCAAATCCTCCTAGGATGGCCGCTGTGGTTCGCGATCCGTCACGACCCTCGCCTGGTTGCCAACGTCCCGGCCAAGCCGCACGTTCTCCTACGCCGAGTCGCGCTTGATTTCGGCCGACACGTTCATTTGGACGTCCCTCTCATCACCATCAGGCGGTTCTATGCGAACGAGTTCTGCTCTCGTCCTCGGGGGCGCGGTCGCCGCTGTGGTCGCTATTGGCTGCTCGACCCAGGCGCCAGCCCCTGCCCCAGCACCCGCACCTGTGGCGGCGGCGCCGACTCGCCCGGCGACGCAGACCCAACCCACCGGCGGCGCTCCCACAAACCCCGCTGACACGAGCGAGGCACAGCCCGGCGCCGGCGGAGCCGGGCGAGGTGGACGAGGCGGAGCCGGCGGAGCGGCCCAGGCCGGTGCTCCCAACCCGCAGCCATACAACCGCGTCGTCACGGGGCAGGCCCAGACGAAGAACGGACTGTTCAAGGTTCATCGAATCGGCGAGCGCGTGCTGTTCGAAATCCCGCGCCGCGAGATGAACAAGGACATTCTGCTCGTTCAGGAGATCGCGCAGACCACGCTGGGCGCCGGCTATGGCGGTCAGGCGGCGGGAAATCGGATGCTGCGCTTCGAGCGAAAGGACAATCGCGTTCTGCTTCGTGGCATCTCGTATGAGGTGATGGCGAGCGACACGACGTCGCCGGTCGCCGGCGCCGTTGCCGCATCGAACGTCCATCCGATTCTCGCGACGTTCAACGTCGAGTCGTACGGCGCGGACAGCGCGGCCGTGATCGACGTATCGCGCATGTTCACGCAGCCGCCGCAGGAGCTCTCGCCGGGGCAGCGCATCGGCGCTGGTTATCAGATCGACGCGACGCGCTCGTGGATCGAGCACGTGGCATCGTTCCCGGACAACGTGAACATCTCGTCGACCCTGACCTTTGCAAGCAACGGCGCTGGACGTGGC